>Ga0190304_1000979_pt1 | contig 13052 bp, 17 predicted proteins | sample 48700712_MG_FD_161670 | JGI IMG/M metagenome (GOLD analysis project Ga0190304, IMG submission 161670) | Hydrothermal vent sediment bacterial communities from Southern Trench, Guaymas Basin, Mexico - 4870-07-1--2_MG | ecosystem: Environmental > Aquatic > Marine > Hydrothermal vents > Sediment ... | reverse complement strand
GTGCTTTCTATCAAAATTGCTTTGAGAAAGCGCCTGAAGTCCTCAACCACTCTCTCTTTTTCTTCTGCTGACATAAACTCTACATCTTTAAACCTACTCATCTTTGCCCCCTTTTTGTCTTTTCACAAAAACGGGACAATAGTTATTGTGCTGTTTTCATATGGCCTTTGGCCACAATAACGTACTCTCCATATCTTGCGAGAACTGCCTCAGCATATCTTCTACACCTCCTGCCCTTACGCGTGTTTCCACACTGATAGCTCATCAGTGCCTTTTTCACATCGCCGTGTTTTTTGATAAGCCTGCTAATAATATACTCTGCCATAAGAACGGATTTTTGAGGGTCAAAGTAGTCTCTGTATTTTTTAAGAAGTCCTGCTTTTTTCAGGTCTTTTTCCCAGGCTTTGGGGACTATCTGGGCACAGCCAACTGCCCCATGCCTGCTCTTTGCAAAGATGTCAAAGTGGCTTTCCTCGGTAATCAGGGCAAGTAGGAGAAGGGGATTGTCAGTTTTGTAGGCTGCATCCACTATGTCTTTGACTATTGATTCAGGGATATAGGGTTTGGCATTTGCTATGGCCAGCTTGTAGGCCGTTTCAAGGACTTTAGGCCTTATCATGTTGCCCTGCAGTGCTGGCTTTGTATTTTCGGGTGCCGGTTTACTTGAGTTAACCAGAATAACCTCTGTTGAGACGGCCAGTGCTGCTACTAAGGCTATCAGCAAACCCTTTGGCAAAAGCCTCATTGTTATGCTTCCTTTCATTTTTTCCTCCGTTTTTTTGGCATTTTGACAGCCCCCAATGAGGGTTTAGCCTCCCTGTGTTAACCTGCTCCCTCATTTTCAGTTTCTTTAGCCATCACCTTGAGATCCTTCCTTGCCTTATAGTAAGCCATCCTCTCAAGGCGATTGCCTGTCTTTTTTGCCACAGTCCAAAACGAAGTCCAGTCTTTCTTAAGCAGCAGCTCCCTTGCCCTGCTGTAGTAGGTGGCAAACTCCTTTTGCCTTTGCTGATATTTTTCCCTGACAGTCTCTGCTTTATCCTGCAAGGCCTCTTTAACCTCCCTGTTTCTGTAAAGCAGCTCTTTGTTAAATTCCCTGGTAAATATGCCTGCAGGGATTATCTTTTTGCCTACCCTTATAAAAAATCCATAGAAAAGCAGCCTTTGAGGAATGTCTTTTACCGGGACAAATGCCTTTTCTATAGTTCTCTTTAAAGCCTCTTTCCTCTCTTCTATAAACCTTTTAGGGCTGTATTTAATGGTCTTGGTTAAGAGTGAAGTGGCCTCCTTTACTGGCACATGCCAGACCTGCTCATCAAATATAACCTTTCCGTCCCTTTCCCAGTATTTTAGGCCCTCCAGCCTTTTTGAGAGCCTATCAGTTGGTTTCTCAAATGTTAGGTCGCCGGCACTAACCCTGGCAGTTACTCCATCCATCCTGATGTAGCTGGAGAGGAAAAACTGTTTGTCCTCCTCTGATAGCCTGCTGTACCAGGTGAGGATTTTCCCATATGTATCGTGGGATGCCTTATCCCTTATGACACTGCTTATAAAATTTCGTGGATAAGAGGCGCCGTTTGAGAACTTGCATAGAGACCCAAGCAAAACATTTTCAAGTCCCTTCCCATACTCAATCCTTATCCCAAGGAATGCAGCAATCCTTGCAGCCCGCCTTACTGGTAGGTTTCTAAGCCTTGCAAGAACAGCCGGTGCAGTGCTCTTCCTCCCAGGTTTAAGGGATACCTTTACCTCCCCTTGGGGCGGGGAAGTAGAGTAGTTAACCTGCCCTGGGGCAAGGCTTGCCACGGCTACCGCCTTTCTCCAGACCGAGCTAGCATCTCCATTAGCTGAGGCAAGGAGGCTTGATATCCACTTACCAAGGCTGTTTTTTGGGATAACCTTTCCATCTTTCGTTTTAAACTGGGCAAGCGGCAGTACATACAGGTCATGGAGTCTCTCTTTTTTCCTCTCCTTAAGCTCCTCAAGCTGGTGCAGGCTAAATCCCTCAGGGATCTGTCTCTCAACAAGTTTGTCATAAACTTCTTCAAGGTCTTCCCTTGCCTCTGTGTCAATTAAATCTAATAGCTTCATTTTTCCTCCTAAAAATCGTTTTTTCACAGGGTTTGAAAAACGATTATGTAGAAGAAAAACAGCTAATGTATGACGATGGCTCAGTCTCTTCGCCGTAGCACTCCCTTGCAGCTGTAATAATCAGAGTCTTCCTCGGCCTTGTGGTGGCTACGTAAAATATCCTCTTCTTTTCGTCTTCTCTCTCTTGCCTGCAGCAGGGAAGATCCTCTACGGCATCAGGTACTATCACACAGTCCCACTCCTTGCCCTTGGCCTTGTGGACTGTGAGGATTGTTACCTTTGTATTTCTTGCTGCTGTATTTCTAACTACCCGGGGAGGGCTTATAGTGGTCTTCTTAAAAAGTGATACTATTTTATCCCACAGGGATTTCTTTTTTTCTCCCGTGGGAATCTTAGGCACTTTATGGTTTTTTTCTGGCATTGCCTTTATCTTTATACCCAGCTCTTCAAGGGACCCGGCCATGGTCTGAACCTGGTAATTTGTCCTTACAAGGATGGCCACCGACTCCTCTTCCTTAAGTTGTGCAATCTTTTCTGCAATAGTGTTTATCTGCCCTTGCCAGCTGTCTTCAACTACTACCTCAAGGTTTCCTTTAGGTGCATTTGGTCTTGGTTTTATATCTGTATTCATCAGCCTGTTTGTGGCCTCAACGATCCTTCGGCCACTTCTGAAGTTAACCGTAAGCCTGAACTCCTTGCTATTGGGGTAATCCTGCCTTATCCTGTGCAGTGGCCCACCGCCTGCACGGAATGTGTAGATCCTCTGGTTTGGGTCAAGAACCAGAAAAAGGGAGCCATCCTGTATGAGCCTTAAAATCTCATACTGTGCCTTGTTCATATCATGGGCCTCATCCACGATTATGTGGTCAAAGTAGCCCCTGAAACCTGCTGCAAGCCTGTGGTTAGAGGAAAGGTTGCGATAGACAGAGACAAGCATATCTTCAAAGTCAAAGGCCTTTTCCTTTTTCTTCTCAGCCTCATAGATTTCGTAAATCTTTGCAATATCTTCAGCTACAAGGCAGTACGCCTCCTCAGGGCTTATGAGTAGGTTCTTGCAGTTTTCTATTACACGGCCAATGTATTCAACATCATCAAACACAGGATGACGCCGGATACACCTCTCAAGGAGTTTTAGCTTTTCTTCTTCCTTAACAAGCCTCATGCCATCAAACAGGCCCATCATCCTTGCACATCTAAGGGAAAAACCGTGAAGGGTCATAACCTTTATCTTCTGCCTGGAAAGGTCGGGCAGGGCCCGGGCTATCCTTACCCTAACCTCCGAGACTGCCTTCCTTGTATGTGAGAGCACAAGAACCCTGCTATGCCTGTCCATTAAGGAGATCCACACCGCCCTGGCCGTAACACACCTTGTCTTCCCTGTCCCTGGCCCCGCAGTAAGCTGTATGATCCCAGGGTCAGCCGTAACGGCAAGGGCCTGCTCCTCTGTAAGGGTCTCAAGGATTTTCATCGGTTAGTGAAGGGTATACTCTCTACAGTAAGGCCTACCATAGAATGGGCACCGTGAGGGAAATGGACAGCTGTAACACTCAATCTGATACCGGAAAAGGTCAGCGCTTATCCTCTGACCAGATACAAACTTTTCCCTCTGGTATATCTCTATATCTGCCTCTGCATATTCCTCTCTGTCCCGTAAAAAGCTTACCTCTACCTCATACCCTGCCTCCATGAGGCGGTTTACATAAGACATTATCTTCCTGTGTGGGACAAACATAAAACCTCCTAAAAAACAAAAAACTGCTTTTCACTATCAGAAAAGCAGTTTGACAGGAAAAAGTTAGACAACAGAAGTGGCTATCCCAAGCCCCTTTGCCATCTGCTCCAGCGTCTGCCGGCCGTAGGCATTTTTCTCTTTGAAACGCTCTGTGGGCCTGCAGAGCTGAAGAGTAAGCTTATGCCCTGGGCCAACGATAGCGGCAATCTTTTTAAGGTCCTCGATGGTGTGAAGCTTGCTGTGAACGGTTGTCCTGAAGTCATAGGGAATCCCGCTTTGCTTGATGATCTCAACACTCTTTTTAAGTCTCTCTAAGGGGAAGTCTGTGCCAATAATCCTGTGGTACTTTTCCCACGGGGCCTTTATATCCATAGCCACAAAGTCTATCAGGCCGCTGCTGATCAGGGACTCAAGCATCTGCGGGTTTCCCCCATTTGTATCAAGCTTTACCTTAAAGCCCATTCCCTTGAGCCACCTGCAGAAAAGCGGAAGGCTCGGGTGTATGGTAGGCTCTCCTCCACAGATTACCACCCCATCAATCATCCGCCTTCTTGACTCAAGAAATGACTTTAGGTATTCATAGCTCAAAGGGGTCTCCCTGTACTCGACTAGATTGTAGTTGTGGCAGTAAATGCACCTGAAATTACACCCTTGGGTGTAGATTGTGCTTGCCAGCATCCCAGGGTAATCAATTGTTGAAAGGGGGGTAATCCCCCCAATATTGATCCAGTTATTCATCTCACCCTCACAAGCTCTAAGATGTCTGTGTCCCCGTTTTCCTTAAACGTCCCGTAAATAGGATGCATCTGTTGTCCGTATCCCACCTTATATTTTCTTCCTTTTTTGTCTGTCCACTCTGAGTGTGTTGGATATTGCTTTGCCCATTCATGTATCTCCCTTAGGATTTTGTCTCTGCGCTTCCAATAGTGTGGATGCATCTTTCTTGCTATGTCCTGGATCCCTAACAGGATAAAACCGTCTCTTTTAAGGAAGTATTCCTCTTCTGCCAGAATTTCATTTATTGCGTCATTTACTTTTCTCACTTTTCTATCTCGTATGCGGTAATAACTGCACGGACATATGCAGGCCCCTTAATTTTTGAGATCTCTTTTATTTTCTTTTTTACGTTTTCTGCCTCCTCAAGAGTCCCTGCCTCAGGGGTAATGGTAATCTGGAGGGACTCCTCGTCTATCCCTATCTCTTTAATGTCTATTAAGGCTTCCATGATTTTACCTCCTTCTAATTTTTTGTTAAGTTAGAGAGAACCCTTTACCTCTTCCTTTTTGTAAACCTTTTCAAGTATCTTAAATTTCCTTCCCCTTATATTTAGAAATGACCGCACAAGCACGCTATTTTTATCAATTTCATAAACAAATCTTATAAAGTCACTGTCCCTGCCTACACCGAGAAGTTTACGCCTCTTTTTCCTTTGCATGTACACCCCCTTCCAGGAACAAACAGCAGCGGTCAGGCACTCTTATTGGCCTCCATTTCCGCAAGCGCATCGGCAATTCCAGCAAGTTCCTCAAGGTCTATACAGTCAACACTGACCTCGCACACCGGCTCTTCTGTTGTCCTATCAATAAGGATAAGGTGAGGCTCTTTCTTTCCTTTCTGCTCAACTGCATACGACATCTCTGTGTCCCTGTGCTGGATGTGAAGAGGAAAAACCTCGCTGGATATGGACATCCTGGAGAGCATGCCATTTACCTCTTTTTCAAGGATGTCTCTGATCTTTGCAATCTCTTTTACATAACTCATCTTTCCCTCCCTAATCGTGAAAGTCAAAGAAAACCAGGGCAAACTCATAAGGGGCCTCAGAGACCCTCCTCATGGTCCTTGCTGAAGGCCTTGAGCTAAGGTCAGGCCCTGAGAAAAAGAGTGCCTCAAAGACCCAGTCACCACAGAGAAGCTGTGCTATCTTCCTGATCTTGTGGATCAGCAGCATATTCCCGTCATCCTTAAGTAGTCTCTTTATCCCTGCCACATCAAGCGGTTCATCAAAACACTCCCTGGCAAGTTCAAGTACCACGTCTTCCCTCGCCTTTAACGCTTTCTCAAGTTCTTCCTTAAATTCTGGAAATACCCCAAGAAGGCAGCCTCCTGTGCAGTTCTCTGGAAGATCCCGCTTGGCCAGTGAAAAGTAGTCACATGCCCTGGGACAGGCAAGGGCCTTCACCAAAAGGCAGGCCCTGTGTGTAATGCGCTTGCCAAAGACCTTAACCATCCTCCTTTCCGATTCTCCAAGTTTCCTCACATTCTTACCTTCAAGGCCTTTGACAAGCTCAAGCTCCCAGCCCTGTAAAACATTGGTTATTTCCACTAGTACTGTGTGCAGTGCATGCATATCTTCCTCCTGAAAACCTGAGGCCGCCAGAAGGCGGCCTTTATACCAATACTAGAAGGGAATATCCTCTTCATCAGGAACTGGCTCTCCTTCCTCTAGTCCTTCTGCCCCCTCTGCCACCCCTGCCTTGGGGACATCAAGAAATCTTACCCTGTTTGCATATACCTCTACCCTTGCTCTCCTGCTGCCATCCTGTGCCTCCCACTCATTGGTATGCAAACGCCCCTCAATCAAGACCTTCCTGCCCTTCTTAAGGTACTGATTTGCAGTCTCTGCTACCTTGTTGAAGGTTACAACCGTTACCCAGTTGGTCTTCTCCCCCTCTGCGATTGCAACCCTTATCTGGCACACAGGCATCCCGTTTGGGGTATAGCGAAGGGCAGGGTCAGTCCCAACCCTTCCTGTAAATACGACAATATTGGTGTCCCTGTATGCCCTCTGCCCGTTTTGTTGATTTTGTCCTGCCATGCTGGCCTCCTCTTAAAAGTTTTTTAAAAAAAGCGCTTTTACTTAACTGCCAAGCGCTTTAATTGCTGTCCTCACAACCTCTTCCCAGCACTCAAGCCCAAACTCTATGCCCTTCTTTACACGCCTCAGCTCCTCTTCTGTAAGCTCCCTGCCAGCTATCTCTTTGGCTACCGCCTGGACATCCTCTCTGTTAATGGCAAAAACGGGTCTTTCGTCTATTGAGTAGGCTCCTTCAGAAAGGAGTTCAGCCATACATTCCCCGCAGAGGCCTTCGCCCCGCTCAAGAACTGCCCTGGCCTCCCCGGGGTCTTCAGCCAGGACATAAAATTTGGCTGTACGCCATCCGCACCCCGGGCACTTGGCCTCATCCTGTTTAAAGCAAAAAACCTTCATAATGTCCTCCAAAAAGCGTTTTCACTTAATTGTGAAGCGCTTTTAAGGCTTTTCTTTACTTTTTGATTTTTGACTGGAAAGACAAAGAACTTTTTAGTGAAAGACCAACCAGTTTTTACCCCAATCCGGCCTATTTAGCCTTTCTCCACACACATAGTTCCCTCACTCATAGACGTTTATTCCCTTGTCTGCAGAGGAGGTTTGACTTTTAAGATAGCCCACAAGGTATGAACCAATCTTAAAAGCCGGGGGAGAACTATTAACACCCCCATTGTCGCTCAACAGTTCCATATAGGAACTGCCAAGAGGTGTCCTTAAGAATCTTTCAATAAGTATCTTAAGAACCACTTTTTTACTTGTGTATATAGTTATTTCAGGCACAGAACTTCTGTGCCTGATGTTTCTTGCAGCATTTACTTGTGCATTTATCTTAAGACCACATGCCTTGCACTTAAAGGTTTGTGTATCCTCTCTGTTTTTGCTATCTACATAACCGCAATTAGAACAAACCTGCGATGTATATGCAGGATTTACTTCTTCTATCTCAATATTATAGAGTTGTTTAAGTCTATCTAATTTTTCTGTTATAATTCCCTTACCAAAAAGTTGAACTAGCCTGTTCATCCTTTTGCTTAGGTGAGGGGATTTAAAGTCAAGCTTTTCTACTATAATTCTTGCTGGCCTGTAAAGTTTTATTAGTTTATTAAAACATCTTTTAATCTCATTTTTAAGATAAGCCCTTAGTCTTGCTACTAGCTTTTTATATCTTTTTGAACTGGTTGGCCTTTTGCCTTGATCTTCTAATCTTTTCTGTAATGTAACAATTTTATGATCAAACTCTTTCAGTTTCTCAAAAAACTTTCTTCCCAATAAGTCACCAAATTCGGTTGCTATTAGTGGTGTTAGCCCTATGTCTATGGAGATGGAATCAGTTTTAGGTATATAGTTTCTTCTGACAAGTTCCTTGAGAAGGTAGACAAAAATGTCTCCTTCACGTTCTACTATCTGGACAAACTTTAGAAACTTCTTATTGCATTTGTTTTCTTCTTCTAGGGTTTCTACATAAGGATTTTTCATAAGTGGTACGTAAACAGGCTTGCCTTTTTCAGCAGTTGATACCTTCAACCAGTAGTCAAAAGACTTTGCCTTTGAGATGTCTTTCTTATGCAGTTTAACTACTTTATCATCCAGATGCATGTTTATTTTGGCTAAATTTGGTCTCTTCCATTTTTTAAGTATGTGCTTAAAAATCTTCTTAGCAAGGTGAAGATGCCCTTTCGTTATAACATAAACTGTTCCTGTATCCTTATCAGCAAACGTTTTACCAATTAGCTTATCATGCCACAGCCATTTCCTCGCTTTATTGATATACAAGAGGATGCGCTTGTCATATTCGCTAAGACTGCTATTTATTATGACTTCTGTAAATTTATTTTGAACGTTAGAAATAAAGCTTTTGAGAATCCCAACTACCTGCCATTGACAGGTCTCTTTGTATCGTTCCCAAAGTGGTGCGTTGATTGTTTTTACTGGATAGTTTTTATTAAACCTACCCTTAGTAAAAAAGAGGTACCACTGCAAATGACCAATTGTCTTTGCTGTTTCTCTGTAAGCTTTTAAGGTCAGTAGGATCCTTTCTATTTTACCTCTGTTAGCAAAGTGCTTATAAGGATAAGCCCCTATTATCTTTGCTCCAGTGTTATTTTGTATCATTATTTTCTACTATTTCTTTTACAATTTTTTCTGTCTTTCTTTTAGCACGCCTTAGGCCATAAAGCTTTGCCGCAAAACTATATATTACAGAAACGAAATCTTGAACAATATCCTCCTTTTCTTCTTCAGCACTATTTACTACTTCAATAGTCTTTCCCTGATTCTCTGTGAGGAGTTTTAAATAATTAAACCCAAATCTGGTAAGCCGATCCTTATGCTTTACAAGAAGAATAGAGTAATTTCTCTTTTTTTAAGAGCCCTATCAGTTTTGGTCTAGCATCGTTAACTCCACTGCCAATTTCCTTTGCGACATAAATTATTTTCCATCCTCTTGCCATTGCATATTCCTTAAGCCGTTCTACTTGTCTTTCGAGATTATCTTTATTTTCATGGCTTGAAACCCTTGCATATATTGCTACTGTATCTTTTGGCAACGCATCCTTTTCTTCTTCCAATACAACTATAGTTCCCGTTGGAAGTTGCTTTGCTTCAGGTATTTTGCCATCTTTAAACATTTGCCAAGCACGTCTGTAGGAAATTCCCATCTTTTTTGCCCATTTACTCAGCTTCATGAATATACACTAATACAAAGCAATGATATGTCAAGAACAAATGCCCTAATATATCTATAAACTACTATAAACTTGGGTACTTGTAACTATACCTCATCCTTATTACCTCCATCCTTCTTTAGGCAACCTTTATGGCACGAAAGAGCCTTATCAGGTCTTGAGTAAGTTCCGCCACCCCTTCTCTGCAAATGGATACAGCAGGAAAAAACCTTCTAAAAATAAGAGAATGTGAATTGCTATACTCAGCGGCCGGAATTGCCCCAACAATTTTAATCCTACTCTTCTGGACCTTATGCAAAAGGGGCTCAAGCCCCTCCTTAAACCCGCGGTATCTGCTTACGTTCTCCTCCATATCACTGAAGAGAACCAAAACCTGCTGGCTGTATTGAGAAGAAAACGCAAGCATCCAGTTAACAATATAGTTTGCCGCAGAGACAACTGGCGTAAGGTCACCGTTATAAAACCTTCTTCTGATGCTAACTATGCCACGTTTAGGTGAATCAAAGCAGAATAGATCAAACTCTATATAGCCAAAAAATGCCTCTTTGAGGATTGAATATACCCTTGCTTCAAGACCATAATATTCCTTCATACTGCCAGAGGCATCAGCCAGAAACACTACCTTCCCGCCCTGTCTAAGAGAGGACACTTTAAAAACCTCTGGGCTTGCATTGTCAGAGGCCAAAAGGTTTACATATCTTTTTACATCAAGTGCAGTCCCGGTCATATCCCAGTCTTCCCTTAACTTTGTCGTAAGAACAATCCTTCTTAAAATCTTTGCAATTTGCCTGTCTTCTGGTGATACCTTAATTTTTGGCTCCGGTTCATTCTGCTCAAACTTAACCCTTGCATAAACATTCTCATACCTTCCCCTGTCCTTTCTGTAGGCGTTTCTCATCCGCTGCATGACCCTGAAATAGGAGGCAAGAAGTTCCCTGGTATCAGCTATCTCCGAAGAGGCATCATCTACATCCTCTCCCGCTGCCCCTTCTGTTTCTACATCTTCCCCTGACCTTTCCGCAGTAGGTCCCTCCTTGGAAGCTGCACTATCTTGCTTTGCCCCGCCTTGTAGATATTCCTCAATAGTTCCAGGCCCCTCATCCTGGCCACCAGTCTGGCTATCCTGTTTGCTGCTAGTAACGGAGAAATCAAGATCCTCAGTTTGAACCTCAAGCAATCCGGTTATTGTGGTATCCTCTGGCTTATCCTCCTTGCCAAATAAGCTTACCAGTTCCTGTGCCCTTTTTTCTATCCATGCCCTTGAAACAAGCGTTCTCCTCAATTTGGAGATTGTTGCATTTATCAGGTCATGTCTTGCCCTCTCCCCGCACCAGCACCTGACAAGCATTCGACACAGCCCTTCTGTGGAAATAGAAGCGTATTCATTCAGTACAGAGATATACTGTTCCGGTTTTATCTGTGAAAACCCAGGGTAGATGTAATGCATCAGCCTCTGGCACCTGAAGATGTCAAGAAGGGTGGCCACAGTATGGTAGGGTGTGTCCTTAGACAGGGAATAACAGAAAAGTCTGTAAAAATAGGTCAATTCCTTCTCTCTGTAGTGCTCAATCCCTGAGGGTCTCTGTTCCTTAAGGGAGCAGCTGTCTAGCCGTTCCCTTTTTAGGATATATATCAGGTCCCTGTAAATCCTCCACTGATGCCAGAAACTATCAGTGGTAAATAACTTTTCCATTACTTGACCTCCCCAAATATCCCTGCCACCCTTTCCCAAAACGTCTTCCTATCCTCTTCCTCAAACTTTCCTTCAAGAACCTTAAGCCCCCACTTAAGGCCAAGTCTGTTTATAACCTTCACAGCCCTAACCAGATCACGGGTGGAGAGTTGATATACAAACGAAGATGTCCTTGTCTGGGTTGCCAGAGTAACAAGTTTTGACGCAAGCTCACTGTCGGGGGTATGCTGAGACAGTATCTGCCTCTCAATGTCCTCTGGTGGATATCCTACTGATACGATATTGAACCTGGATTTGAGATCCTCATTTAATTCAAATACACCACCGTAGAATGTCAGTGCCATGGTGGCCACAATGAGAAAATCATCAGAATTATTATGGAACTCAAATCTCTGGCCGATTTCCTTTACCGTTACCCCCTGTTTGATATCAAGGAACGCATTTAATTGCTTCTGGGCAGCTGGTGAAAGCGCATTAAGTTCCTCAATAAGCAGTATGAACCGTTCACCACTGTTTGCGTATTGGATAGCCGTAGGAATAATACCAAGAGAAAAATAGGCCTCCCTCCCCTTAAGGCCAAACTGACCAATAATCTGGCCGTATCTGGCCTCCTCAGAGGCCTCAAATATCAGCAGCTTGTAGTCGTTTTCCATGGCATAGGCAAACACCTGCATGGTCTTACCCTGGCCCTTTGGGCCCCTCAGCAGCACAGGTGAGAGCTCCTTGAGAGGCAGCAACTCACCAACATACCTCTCACTTAAATGTGGTGTGGTCAATGGTTCAAAAATGAGTTCCATCTATACCTCCTTCTTTGTTTTTCTCGTTTTGATGGGAAAGACAAAGAACTCTAAGCCAAACCACCTCTAGCACGGCTAAACTTGAAGGAAATAGAAAAGGATAGGCCAGCCAGGAAGGAATAAAGGCCCGCTAGATAAGTTTTTACTTAACTAGATACTCTGGCAAAGCCAGTTTATTGCCTTTTTTATAGCCTCTATGTTCATTGGAAAACCCTCCCCGAACCTGCGGGGACTTGGGCTTTTAACATGGTCAAAGGAAATTACCCACATGCCCAGTGATGAAAAGCATTCTATTCTTATCTCCTTACCCGATAGCATAAGCCCAATACCGTACTTTCCAGTCTTAAAGCCCTTTTTTCTAAGATTATCGTACCAAGGGGGAAGAACTCCTTTTTCCTCCTTCTCTATAACAAAGGCAATATGTTCGGGAACAAGGTATCCTTTAAGGGCTTCAAGGATTTTGATAAAGTCAGGTGTTTGCTCAGGAAAACAAAAGGTCTGGTCCAAGGACTCAGGCTGTGCAACTGCATGGTTCTCCTTCACTGATACCGCCAGCCCATGCCCCTTATAAAGGACGAACCTGTTAACCCTTGGAAGCGGCTTTACCCTTACAAGGATCTCCCTGGGTTCAAAACCTGCCTTTTGAAGCATAAGCCGGGCATTGGCTCGGTCCTGAACTCTGAATACAACCATGTTGAGACGCAGCCTCATAGCACACCTCTTTTAAAGACCTAACTACTGCAGTCCCTCTTATCGCTACTTAAAAAACAAAAGCGTTCTCAGATATGCCTTTTTAAATTTAAAAAAATCAGTCATTTTGCCTTTTCATCTTTAAAAAAACTTCCATTGACAACCAGGAGGTCAGGAAGGCTTTTTGGCTGCCTGAAATATCTCCTGCTGTTCTTTTGGATTATTACTTCTGCAAATATTTGCCTTTGTTTTTTTCCTTAGGGCAGCTTTGGCCTTTTTTCTATTATACCTCTTTTTATTTTGGTGAACCTTGGTTGGTAACATAGGATAAAGGTCCTTTCAATCCTTTTGTAGACCTTGACACCTATTTTGAGTTTAACTTTTTCTTTTTTTATTTTCTTCCTGTGCTAATCAATTTTAATGCCTTTTTATAGCGTTCCTAGCAAGCCTATCAGCTAGCTCATTAAATTCATTACCAGCGTGCCCTTTAACCTTAACCACATCCAGTTTGCCCACCCTGCCAGCCAGCTTTCTAGCCTCCTCAACCAGCTCCACA
>Ga0190304_1000978_pt1 | contig 13068 bp, 8 predicted proteins | sample 48700712_MG_FD_161670 | JGI IMG/M metagenome (GOLD analysis project Ga0190304, IMG submission 161670) | Hydrothermal vent sediment bacterial communities from Southern Trench, Guaymas Basin, Mexico - 4870-07-1--2_MG | ecosystem: Environmental > Aquatic > Marine > Hydrothermal vents > Sediment ... | reverse complement strand
TTTTCATGGGGATACCTCCTATCTGTGATTATTGTTTGAAACCACCCTTTACTTTATCTGGAGGTTCCCCGCTTTTTTTATTATTATAGCTGACTAAACCTGCGCAATTGCCTTACCCCCCTGCCCTTAGAGCGCCTCTTCAGCTCTGATATGTATAGGTCAAGGTCTTTATGGATTCCCCTTAACTGTTTCTCTTCTTTTGAATGCCCTATATGGGCCAGCCGTCTGACTATACGTTGAAGGTGCCTTGGAGGGGAGCATATGTCATACCCCCCTAAATCTGTTACTCTCTTGTTTTTCTGCCCTATGAGTCTCTTGTGCTCTGCAACCTTCTCACGTCCAAACCAGACCTTTACAGATCCCCAGTGTTTCTGGACCTCCACCTCCTTGCCTATGAGCCTTTCCGGAGCTGAGTATTTGTTGGCATCCAGGGAGACATAGCTTTCCACATCGACGATCCTGGTAAAGGCCTGGTACACAGGGGGAATATAGACAGGCAAAGGGAGCGTTTGGGTCTGTGGTTGGCTGCATCTTCGCACCATTTCCTGGCCTGTATGTTAAAATCGTACCAATCGGAAAAGGTCCGGCCGGCAAGAAAGTTCCCCTCTACGAAAGAAACATTATTTGCCTGTCCCTAAATTCGTCTGTCCCCAAATTCGTCTTATTATCTGAAGAGGTTTCGTATGAAGACAAGCAAAAAATTGCTGAGTTCATCAAGCGAATATGCCGAAAAGAAAATATCGATCCACAGGATCTGTGGATGGCTAGTCGTATAAGACCTATTTGTCAGATTGTGGCACAGACAGTATATAAATTGGTAGAGAATTTTGGAATTTCACTAGCTGAAGTAGCCCTGCAAGTTGGAGTTTTCGCGTTTGCTATCTCCGAGGCCCTGACAGGAAAATGAAAGATTGATTCAATTCAGCTAACGACGTTCCTGACGTTTTTATGGGTTTTCTGGGTTGAGGGAAAGTGGGGGAGTATCTTAGTGCCTTTGAGTGAAACGTCGCAATTGAATTATTGTAGATCTGCTTTTAGCGCAGATGTCCAAATCCAATACCGGATGGAATCCTTTGACGATTGGCTTGAAATTTATGGTGAACAGGCCGCCAGACATCGAAAATAGACTAATTCAGATAGTTCAACAGTCTGTTAATCCTCTATCAACTAGAGATATCTCTACTAGACTTCGTGCCCAACGAGTACGAATGCCGAACTACGAGATCAACCGCCACCTTCGGAATTTGGTTCGAAATGATATCGTAATATATCACCGTGGGCTTTGGGAGGCGAATAATGGTTCGAAGGATAATACCGCATCCAAGCCAAGGGTCGTCCCGCCACTTAAACCTGAAGTGCTGCGCATTCTCGACTGGGACTCACCCATCAAAGAACCTTTTGGATCTGATGAGGAACGACCGTCCGAGGGGAATGAGGAAGATACAGATACAGCGCATGTCACAACGCCCTATATCGGCCGCTGGGCGAATTTCAGGCGGCTACTAGCTTACTATCGTAAATGCATCATCAACGAAGAGGGCGCCGATGCGTCGGCCTTCCATAACCAACTCTTTGAACGTTTTATTTACCTCCAGGGAATCGGCCCCTGGTATCCAAAAGCCGGCATGCGGTGGCATAGGTCCATACCATTAGGTCCTCACTTGGCCCCTTTTCTGAATGCTTTGAGCACAACGATCCAGGGACAAACCCTGGTCCTCGGTTACCCAGTGCAAGGAGTCTACATCCAAAAAGAAGGCGAACCTGACACTGCCATTATTAGGCCCATTTTCTTTTTCCCTTTAGAGCATTTAGTCTCAACAGGGGCAATAGTATTTACGACCAACGACTCACACCCGGATATTAATCTAGGCTGGTTGGAACATACGTTTTCAAGAAACCCTAATCGGCAACGGAGTTTCCTATCCGCTTGCGGGTTTATTAACCGTTTTCAACCTAATGATGAAATGCCCATGGCGGAACGTGGAGAATGCCACCCCAGCCTCGATAACTTGGCCAGAACCCTTAGTGCTTATCTGCCCCCTGAACGGGTGCAGCAGCCATTATGTCTGGATTCAGTTTCCGACAAGCCCTTAAGCGAACCTTTCAAAACCGGCATCTATAACCGAGCCGTTATCATGCTGGCAAGGCGTACCAACTACACCCAGACTTTATTAAAGGAACTGGCGGCCATTGAAAAGGTGCCTGATGAAGAACTGGATCGTACTGCCCTGCGCCACATTTTTCTTCGCAGGGATAAGCTTGAAACGGCCAAAAATACGGACGCCCGCGCACATGAAGAGATAGTAGCGGACACAACTTTGCTTAACGCTGAACAACGTCGCGCTGTGGCCTCACTTTTGACTAATGATGTCACTGTAGTTACAGGGCCTCCTGGCACTGGCAAGAGCCAAGTGGTATGTGCCGCTGCAGCTAACGCACGCATCAAAGGACAGAGTCTTCTTTTTGTTAGTCGCAACCACAAGGCCATTGACGCGGTCTTTGGCCGACTTAAGGATCAAGGCGGGCGGTCTCTCATGGTCCGTACCAACTCTAAGGATGATCCTAACCTCAACTATACTTTTGGGCACGCCATTAAAGAAATGCTGGCCATGCCTTACGACATTTCTGCGGGCGAACAACTCGCCCGAGCCAAGGATCAGCTGACATCTATGCTGAAAGAACGTGGACGAAAGGCTTGCTATGCAAACGCTATTGCCGATCTGAGCCTCCAACTGGGCGAAAAAGAGGAACGTATGGCTTACTTGAGCGATAAGCTGTCGGGGAAAACCGTTGAGGCTCTTAATGAGAAAGCTCAGTCTTTTCCTATCAAGTCGATGCAGCGGATAATAGAGGCCATCTCCCACATCCAAATTGCCGATGCCAGGTCAACATGGCTTCGCAGTGCGCTGGATTTTTTTCGTTACCTTTGGCTCCAGCCGAGATACTTGAAAACCAGATACGCTTTACGCCCCATTCCAGAGATCCCAACACTGCCTATGCTGGGAATGTTTGTCTATCGTATGGAGTTATTACATATGTGGCCGATCCTTGAAAGCGCGATGGAATTCAGTCGGCTAAGATTAGAATGCTTTCCTCTCGAAGAGAAGACCAAAAAACTTCCACCCTTAGAGCAACTCACCGGGGAAATTGCTGAACTTTCTTCCCGCATAGCTGAAGTAGTTCCCCGAATCCTTTCCTTAGATATGAACAGCCGGTCTGGATTGCCGTCTGACACAAATCGCGAGGAGCTAAATGGACTTCAAGCTGCTATAAGAGCTATGCGCACGGGATTAGCCGAAGGTGTGATAAGAAATGAAACCAAACGAGTGCTAAAAGAACGCGCTCCAATGGTTCTGAAACACTTTCCCTGTTGGGCGGTGACAAATCTCTCGGCAGGTACTCGCATTCCCTTGGTGCCCGGGCTTTTTGACATGGCCATTGTGGACGAAGCCAGCCAATCAGACATCCCATCGGCTATACCCATTCTATTTAGAGCACGGCGAGCTGGCGTGGTGGGCGATCCATTTCAACTAACCCATTGTTCCAAGTTGTCAACTTCAAGGGACACCATGCTTCGCCGCTCGGTCGGTATAAAACAGGTGGAAGACGTCCGCTTTGCATATACGGAAAGTTCTCTCTACGATCTTTTTGCAAGCACTAATTATGTAGAACCTATCTTTCTCAGTGAGACCTATCGCAGTGCGACCGCCATAGCTGGCTATTCCAACCATACTTTCTACAGCGGCCGTTTGAGAGTCGCCACAAACCAAGAGCACCTGAGTGTTCCCTCTGGTATGAAGGTTGGTATTCACTGGACTGATGTTCGTGGGAGTATTCAAAGCGGAGGGGGGAGCGGATGCTACTGTCAGGAAGAGGTTGAGACTGTGTTAAAATTAGTGCGGAATATCCTCGTAGACAATGATTTTCAAGGCAGCATTGGAGTGATCGCACCATTTCGTCAGCAGGCCAACCGTCTCCAGGACGCTATTTTTGATAACAGTGTGCCTTATGATCGCCTTACACAAGCCAAAGTTCATGTAGATACGGCGCACGGATTCCAGGGCGACGAACGGGACGTTATCATATTTAGCCTTTGCGCTGGGCCGGATATGCCGCATGGTTCGCGCACTTTCATTCGGGAAACAGGTAATCTTTTTAATGTAGCTGTTAGCAGGACCCGGGCCGTGCTTCACGTGATTGGTAACCATGATTGGGCTAAATCCTGCGGAATCAAGCATGTGCAGAATCTCGCCGCGCCACCTCAAGTTTTGCAGCCCGAACCGAGCCGAGGTCCCTGGCACCCCCATGAATCTCCATGGGAAAAAAATCTGTATGAGGCCTTAGTTCAGGCTGGGCTTGATCCAATACCACAGTTCCCGGTATTGAGCCGTCGCTTGGATTTAGCGCTGATTAGAAGGAATGGAAAATCATTGAAAATCGACATTGAGGTTGATGGCGACTGCCACAGAAATCCAGATGGGTCCCGAAAAATAGACGATATTTGGCGTGATATCCAACTTCAGGGAACAGGCTGGAAAGTGATGCGGTTCTGGGTCTATCAGTTGCGTGAAAACATGGATGATTGCGTAAAGAAAATCGTGGAGGTTTATAACAAAAATGCAAGAGACAAATAACGCCCACACTACTCCGTCGCCCAAATCAGAAATTTCCAGCGATGCCGTTTCGGGCAGTGCCTTGGACAGGGCCTTTCCATCTCCATGGCTCATAGGCGGATTGATTTTCTTTGTGGTGGTTTTGAGCGTCCTGTCCGGCTGGAAGATTGTTAACCTTGGCCGAGAACGCGCTATCCTTGACAGCGAAAAAAAATTGCTGGAGCGGGATAAAAAGACATATTCTTCCATATTGAAGGATCTTCCTCAAATGGAGCAAAAACAGCAGATTCTGCAAACAGCCTTGGCCGATCTGCAGGGCCAAGTGGACGCCCTGAATATTCGCTCTGAAAATCTGAGAATTAAGACGCAAAGCGCAAGAGAGGAATTGGAACGGGCCAAGGCAGAGCATACTGAGACGGTAGAAGCCGCATCGGCGGCCAGAAAAGAATACACAAAACTCCGTGGAATGATAGAAACGGCAAGAGGGCAGCTTCCGACATTGCAGCAGCAAGTGGCCGATCTCGGAGAACAGAAGAAGACCCTCGGGGAGAGTATAACCCAACTTCATGCTCAAATTTCGAGCCTTCAGGCAGATATCCAAGGGCTTGAGGAAAAAAGAGTAAACAAAGAAACTATTTTAAAGCAAATGGCTCAAGATACCGGGATTCTGTATTCTTTGTCGAAGAAATTCGAACAAATTTATAAAGATATAGAGACATCTCGTAACGATGCAGATAGCGCCATACAGGGCTTGAACAGTCAGTCTCAACAACTCTCGCAGACCGTGAAAAATGTCTCTTCCCAAGGCAACGCCCTTTCCAGCCAAGTTCAAGAGATTTCTATGGAAGCGAAAAATTTCTCCGGTATTGTGCAATCGATTAACAATGCAGACAAAACCGTCAAACAGGTCTCGAAAACACTCCAGATCGGCGGCACAAATCTCGACACGGCAGTTAATCAACTGAATACAGCATCTCAAAATATCCAGAACAAGGCTGAAAGCCTTGCTATAACGATAAATGGCTCTCTACAGAGCCTACAAACCGATGTTGATGGTTTCCAGAGCAAAGCTAGAATTCTTGACAGTGCCACAGGAAAGCTTAATGCGCTTGCTATAACTTTGCAGCAGGAGGTGAATTCTTTCAAGACTTTTCTTGAAAATACTGAGAGTCAGCTTAAAAAACGCACAGGCGCTTTTGATCAGAGACTCAACCTGCTTGATAAGAATCTTACGGATATAACCAATCGGCTTCAAAAGCTGGACAAAATGCTGCAAAATGTTATGCAGCAAACCGCTAAAGCAGTTGGAGCTGTTGCTGTCCAACCACCCAGCAGCAATAAGAACAGCGAACAATGAAACAATAATCTTGAAACATAAATAGACGATCTGGAGGATAAAAAATATGGAGGCTTTAAGCGTACCATTTCTTCCTGCAGGACTTTGGATTCTATCTGTAGCAATGACCATTGTACTCTTGTTGGTCATGTTTGGCTTTTTCATATATCAACACAATCGGAAAGAGGCCTTATTGAAAGACGGCCGCGACGTGGCCCATCTGGCCGCAAAGCGAGATTTACTTGAGGCACAGAAGGATGAACTCGCGGAATGGATGCAGGATCAGAAAGCCGAATTGGAGCGTCTATCTGCGGAACGTGAGGAGCAGGAAAGACTTAGGGGTGAACTCGATCGCCTTGGGCAAGAATGCGCTGCAAAGAATGACGAAAACCAGACTCTTCGCAATGAGGTGGGCGCCCTTGAAAACCAAAAGCATTTGCTGACTCAAGCACTGGAAAAAATTGAGCGGGATAAAGAAAAATGTAGTGATGAGGTTCAAAAATTTGAAGCGCGCAAGTATGAGGTTGAGAATGACTTAAGCAAATTAGACCTGATGATGTCAGAGAAGAAGGAGGAAGTTGAGCAACTCAAGGGTCAGGTTGAAAGTTATCGGAATACTATGACCGAACTGGAAAAAGGTATTAGGGAGCAGAAAGCAGAGCTTGGAGATATCGAATACAGGCACAACTCACTCCTTGAAAAAGTTGAAAAGCTACAAGACATGGAACATCAATTTGACCTCATGAAAAAACAGCTCATTGAGACAAAACAGGAACTGGATGACACCCGAAACGAACTTGCGGTTCAACAGCGCTTTGAAGATGAAGCAGTACGAAAGGCTAAAGAGTATGGGATCGAAGCTGAGAAACTCGAAAAGAGAAAAATAGATATTGAGAATAAACTCGAAGAGTTAAAAAAAGCTTTAACAAAACAGGAGGCGCAGCAAGACGATGCAGAGTATAAGCTTGAGCAAACAGAGGACCAGCTTACTGAGGTGAAGCAGGAGCTTAAGGACACGAAGGACGAATTGGCAATTCAGGAACGAATTCTGGAGGAGACGGCCCGTAAAGCCCAAAAATATCTTTTGGAGGTTGACAGACTAAAATCAGAGGAAACCGCGTTAAATAGCTCGATAAAATCCTTAGAAGTGCTTGCAAAGCGATTGAACAAAGAACTTGATGGTCAAAAAGGGGATGCTACCGCCCACGAGAATAAATATCGTGACCTGTGGTATCCTATTTCTTTTCCAGATCTATCTCCTGTTGCTGGTAGTCCTAATGAGAAACAATTACTTAAGAAAACCGCTGATTACATCAGAGGTCAAAAACTTTATTTTCCTGAACGCGTACTATATGCATTTCATACAGCTTTAAAAATAAGCGATATTTCGCCACTTGTTGTGCTTGCAGGAATAAGTGGTACAGGAAAGAGTGAATTGCCGCGGCGCTATGCTGAAGGTATGGGATTGCATTTCGTTATCCTGCCAGTACAGCCCCGATGGGATAGCCCCCAAGACCTTTTTGGATTCTATAACTATCTTGAAGGCCGCTACAAGGCAACCGAACTTGCCCGTGCAATGGTGCAGTTTGAACTGTACAACAGGGACTCATGGCCACTTCCTGAAGATTGGAATCATGACCGTTCTGATCGCATGCTTTTGGTTCTGCTTGATGAAATGAACCTGGCGCGTGTTGAATATTATTTTAGCGAATTCCTAAGCCGCCTTGAGACCAGAAGAGGGATTAACCAGAAGGATGAGAAAGAAAGAGCTAAAGCGGAAATCGCACTTGAAATGGGCAGTTTGCGTAAGGGTGAAAAACCGATTCGATTGTTTCCAGGTCAGAATATTCTTTTTACCGGCACAATGAATGAAGATGAAACAACCCAGACCTTGTCGGATAAGGTTCTTGATCGGGCATGTGTAATGAGGTTTGGTCGCCCGAAACAAACCATAGAACAGGTTGATGAACCAAGAACTAATCCCTCGGAAAACGGACTCACCTTTGATCAATGGAATTCATGGCTGAAAGAAAAAATTTCTCCATCAGACAGAGACCAAGTGAATAGATGGATAAACAAGCTTAACGATGCAATGGATGGAATTAATCGTCCCTTTGGTCATAGGGTTGCCCAAGCAATACAATCCTATGTCGCTAATTATCCCGATTGGGAATCAAAGCGGACACAATATGCAATGGCTGACCAGATTGAGCAGAGAATCATGCCTAAATTGCGAGGTATAGAAATCGCAGATTCAGACCAGTCCCTTAGAAAGATTCGATCAGTTATTGAGCAATGTGATGATCAAGAGTTGCTTGATGCATTCAAAAAAGGATCTGAAAACCAACAGATTTTTATTTGGAAAGGAATAGACCGGACGGAGTAACAAATATCCATGGCCCCGCTTCTACTCTCTGAGCCTTGGGACCTCCATTCCGATAGCGCAGAGACATTTCAACTAACAGGATCAACTTCTTCGTCCATAATCTCCGGCTCAGGATCTCCCAGGATTATTGCGCCTTTTGGTCTTGAAACAAGATATGGCCCAAGACGAAAATTTCTTCCCCGAATATCTTTTCCCTTTCGATGGGGTGGTGATATATGCATTGCTTTTCAGCTTCCATTGAACCACCGTCCTAAAAAAACAGTCCATGATTTTTCTGTAGATATTTTTTTACCGGATGGCATCCATGATGTGATTCAGTCAGATGTGGTTGGTCGGCCTGATGCAGACCATGGAAGCGATCTAGGCCGTAAGCTAGACAGCTTTATTGAGTGGCAGATTCATTGCTTCAGTGAATTGGCATTGGCAATTGACGAATCAACCAGTCTTGAGATGGAAGAAAAATCGCAAAAAATAATGCGGCGGAACTGGCACAGTGTGCGCCGTGTGTGGATCGATGTTGACAAAACTGAAGCTATTATGGCTTTAATTGTCAAGTTGGCACAAGACAATGACCTCCTGCGAGTTTTTGAGTCAATAGCCCGTCGGCCTCGCCGTATTTTATTGCGTTATCGTGAAAATACCCAGCTTCATCGAATACAGGAATTAGACTCAGCCTGCATTAGAGATCTTGCCAGACGACCTGGGCATACAGTCGCAGAAAAAGCAGGTTCCCGCCAAAAGCTTCTTGCCGTCCGACGACATGCTTCAGTCGAAACCATGGAAAATCAGGTGTATAGGTGGGTTTTGGATAGGATGATAAGAAGGGCTAAGGACTATGTCGCCACTAATCGCCATCATGCCAGCAGCAATAGAGTTCAGGCTGTTGCAAGATGCACCAGGCGCTGCAATGCATGGTCCTCATCAGAACATTTCCAAACTGTTAGCTTCGACCAGTTGCAGCACCCTATTCAGCCCAATTACTCTCTGCAGATGGATGAAAGATACAGGCATGTATATAGAACCTATCGGGAACTTTTAAGAGAGCAGCATGTCCGGGATGATGCCTGGGAGTGGCAGCGAATACTTTGGGCAGAATCGGCCAGACAGTTGGTTGGCTGTACACTAACAGAATTTTTCAGAGAAGAAAGCGCCAGTACACCTTATTACAGATTTGAAGGTGAACATGGTGTATGGACAGAATCGCCTATTGGGCCAGGTCCCTTTAAAACAAAAGCCGGCCCTTGCATTGTGATCGATTCAAGAGATGTGCTTGTCAATCCTTATGCCTGGATTAAGAATCCTCCTTTTGATTTCGCCCTATATCTTGGGACTCTGGGCTGCGATCAGGTTTTATTTTGGCCGTCATCGAGAACACTGCTAATAATATGGTTCATGTATTGGACCGGTGAGTCAGAGCAAATTCGTCCAATGATCAGCAGAGCTGGTGAAGCATTACGAATCTTGTCTTTTGATATTAGGCGATACGAGCATCAACACTATAGGTGTTTAGGCCTGGTTCTTGTAACTGACCCTCGGTTGGAAAAAGAAAAACCTGGTGTTGAACTTGAGATATGGCCAGATGATTCAAAGATGCCGGAAGTCGTAGGTCTTCGGATTCCTTTTACAATAGACCAAACAGATTCAGTAGAATTCAAAAAGCTTATAGACGACTTCAGGACAGGGATTCAGATGGTTATTGACGAGGCAATAGCATTATGAGTGCTTCAAAGACAGAGTGTCTCGGCATTGACCTGACACAGCAAAGACCAATGATGGCCGTCGCTGAAGGCACTAAAATTGTTAAGTGCGAAACATTGGCAGACACTCCGCCCGCAGCATTATTGCCAATTGTACATGGCGAGTCTGTAATAGCGGGCGCCGCTGCCCACAAACACCGTAGAGGAACGGGGAGTGTCTGGCCCCCGGAATGTCAGGCTCCGGTTTATGGTAACTACCTGAATGGTGTGGGACGAATCCCGCTCGTTTGTGCCTGGGCCAAACTTATCAAGCGCGACGGAAGAGGTTTTTCTGGAAGTATAGGTGATACAGAGATCAGGTGGAGACCAATAGGAGAGCACGATATTTCTGTCCCAGCCGAACGCCTAATCACAGAATCGACTGAAGCCTGGGTACAAAAATATATAGAGAAAAAAACAGCAATTATCGTTCCTGATAGCTTGTGTGAAGCTGCCCAGCAAGCATTAATTGATAATTTTGACTTTGACGTATTTCTCACTCCAAGGCCAGTTGCAGTCGCATTATCATGGTGTCGCCGTAACGCTGCAAATTATCAAGGTGAAGGAGAAAAAAGTGAGGAAGGCGCGACTATTGGACATTTGTTGGTAATTACTATGGCACTTGACCAGTGGGAAGTCGTTCCAATTGAGATCAGAGCCAAGATTTTTAATGAAAAAGTATGGTTGGTTCCCGTAAGAAATCGTACGCACGAAGTGGGAGATATCCCAAAGGTCGGAGTTGGTTTGTTTACTGGAATCTCAATTGCTGATTGTAACAATGCAGGAGAAGTATGGCAGTTTGCTTTTGGTTCTGAGAAGGCTTCCAGTTTTGCTGATGGCAAGAGAGTGCTTGCGCAGGAACAAATAAAAGCGCTGAGAGAATATATGCGCTCAGGCTGGACTGATCGCGATCGTAATCTGTTTAGTAGCTGGGATATCTGGACAGACCTTTTTGCAGCTTCAAGCCATATGTCAATTGACAGACTTAAAAAAGAGATTGTTAGTTTGTACAGAAAACAATTGCAATATCTTAATCCTGCTGCCGTTGATCAATGTATGGGAGTTGTCATTGACGGAGCCTGCGCCCGAGTCCGTATTTCAGAAAAAAGGCAATTTGGAGATATTATCGCATCAGCTTTTGAACGTCATAACGTAGAAATCGGTGATGGGTTTGAAGCTGTGCGAGGAGCGGCATACACATCGGCTGCGTTGGGAAAAGGCCTGCCGTGCTATCGGGAGACAATTATTCCGATATGGATTTATCATTTACGTCGCAATATGCATGGTGACTGGGAAAATGCTTGGAAGATACTGGTTGAGGGGGCGACTGTTAAGGCTGGCTCTGAATACGGATCAAAAACACCTATCGAGGATTTAAAAATTAAGCAGGGAGAAAAAGAATTAATGCTTATTCTTCGGCGTCCTTCCAGCAGAAATGACTATATCTTCCGAAAAGTAATAGCTGAAATTCCGGAGGAAACAAGGCAGGATGAACCTATCAGAATTTCTGCAAACCTTCAGCCTGGACAGGGCTTTGCTAAAGTTGCTATTGAGTCAGCTCGTGAAGGTATCTTTCATACTTTGTTGAATTGGCGGACAATGGAGCCTTGCGATCCGCCAGAAAAACCTAAATTGGCGTATTTGCCGCAAGTGTCTGTTGTCATACATGACGAGGACTTCTGGTTCAAGGCTGAACCCTCTATTCATTCAGCAATTAGAGCTTTAAGGAGTGATGCCCCAGACTTGTTGGATAGATTGGGACAATTGAGAGAACATATAAACAGGTGGCCATTGGCTGATAGAGTGGATGAGTATCGTGGTCGTATTCCGAAGGGAGATATTTTTCTGCATTATGGGGTTTTCCCTTCTGACGGAAATTTAGAGATGGTACACTCGCCAAGCCTGGCCAAGGAATTTGCCAAGGAATGCGAAGCTTATTTTTCACGCCAAGGGAGATTCACAGAAACAAAAAAATCGATCCAACAGACAGTCTCCTGGTTGTATCTCGCCTGTCCGCCTGCAATAATCGAATCTGTCAGAAAAAAGCTAAGACGAGGTATTGCCTCAATATCAAAGGTTGATTTACACACAATGGGCCTTTGCTTTGAAGACCCATCTGACATCAAATCTTTTTTTGCGGCTTTGGAACAACTTTTTCAGCTAAGGTGTTCTGGTATAAATGAATGGTTAAGAACCATTCGAAACATCGTTCGTTTTCGTGACCATGCTTTGCAACCAGAAATAGTAAGCAAAGGTCGTCTTGAGAATATTATTTCAGGTTTATTGAGAAGCCTTGAAGGAGAGGTCAGAGTCTCAAATTTTGCACAAATATATAATAATTGTATACTTGCCATCCTGTATTTATTGAAGCGTCGTCGATATGAACCCGATTTTATGACCTCTGGTGATGATCACTATAATCAAAGATTGGATAACATATTATCTGCGTTAATAAATAAAAGAAGGAATGAGTTATCCAATCGTCAATCTGAAATAGTTTCAATCACTCTAAGATTCCTTCGCCAAGAAGCTAGTTACGCTGATTTGCAAGGAATAATGATAGAAGTATAAAAGAGAGATCAGCTTAAGTTTCTATTGAAGGATGAATTACTTTGAACGTTTCTGCTTCATCGTTGGTTAAGGGTGCATTTGACAATGCACTCAAAAGAGGAGATAGAAGGAATTTTAACAAAGGAAAAGGGTTGATGGAATAACGGACACAGACATCAGATGAGAATTTCAGCAACGATATTATATGTGGGGCATATTTTTTCACCACGAAGGACACGAAGAAGGCAATTGATTCATTCTGGACGAACATAAGATATGGCTCCGATTTTAAATTATAAACGCCAACAAGAATTTCGATGGGACCATTGCCCTTGATGATTTTTCCTTTTTGTGCCCCAGGGAAACCGGGTATTTGACGAGATGACCGTGCTGGAAAATCTTGAAATCGGGGGACTGCATCTACCCAAGGGCCGCTTTAAAGAAGAA
>Ga0190304_1000977_pt1 | contig 13069 bp, 7 predicted proteins | sample 48700712_MG_FD_161670 | JGI IMG/M metagenome (GOLD analysis project Ga0190304, IMG submission 161670) | Hydrothermal vent sediment bacterial communities from Southern Trench, Guaymas Basin, Mexico - 4870-07-1--2_MG | ecosystem: Environmental > Aquatic > Marine > Hydrothermal vents > Sediment ... | reverse complement strand
CATGAAAGTTCAATCTCATCCATAGGAGGTATATACGAACTAGTTCACATATACCTCCAATTTGGATGTATATCTGAACCAGTTCAGAAATAAACAAGTTATACGCAATGCCAAGTCATTCAATTTGTGAAGGAGGTGCACTATGCTTAACATCAAGTATCAGGCCAACTTTGTCTCCGGCATCTGCGTTTTGCCGGTCACAGAGGCATTGACGGTCACCCAGCCAACGACCGACAACCCGCAGCTCAAGGCCATCAAGGCCCAGCTCCACCTGGCCCAGACCTACTACCAAAAGGGTCGCTATCGCGCCGCTATCAAAGCTTACAAGAGTGCTCAGGCACTAATCCACAAATTGGTAAATCCTAGCCTGCCTTTGGTCGCCTACTTGGCCGATGACACCTTGATGTTACCCGTCACGGCCGACCTCGAACTCAATCTAGCGGAGGCTAGCCTTAAGTTAGTGGAGTTAATCCTGCCCCAAGTTGGATTGCCGACATCACCGGTCACCGTGGCTGACGTTAAGGTGCCGCCTGAGATCGCCCGTCTAGAGACCCTCGGTTTTCAATATAAGGTTGACCTGCCTGTTAAGGCGCAGGAAATGATCACGTTGGGCATCCAGTTGCTGAATATGAGCCATGTGCAGCAGGCAATCCAGGCGCTGGAGAATGCCAACCGCCTGATTACGGAGCCGGTTACACCGGAAGCCCACGCATCTGTGGGTGCCGTAATGCTGAACCTTAGCGCGGCCTATCTCTTGGCTGGTGACTACAACCGGGCCAAACGGCTTGCCGTACGGGCCAAGCAACACTTTATTGCCGCCGACGACAAACTAGGCCAGGCCCAGGCTTTGCATAATGAAGCCAGCGCTCTAAAGCATATGTGTCAGCTCGAAGAGGCCGAGCAGTGCTCTACAGAGGCTGCTGAGCTTTTCCAAGCTGTCACCAAGAAGTGGCGAATCAAGGCCGGTAATCCAGATACCACCAACCCCACCTCGGCCACTGCCCACCTTGGGGCTTCGGCATCGATGCTGAAGGTAGATCACCGTGCCCTAACGAGCTTCATTCAGCCAAGCACCAAACTGGAGGAGCTCAGGTTCATCGCTGACAAGGACACATCATGTGTCTCATTACGCTGGCCCGGTCTGGGTACTGGCTGGGGCAAGGTCGCGGTTCTGACCCCTGCCGAGGCTGAGCGTCAACAGCAGACCTGGTATCTTGGTATCGAGGCTGGGACCCAGATAGTAACCCTGGCCTGGGAGAGGGGCAAACAACCTGCTGCCACCAACTTGCTCCAGACAGTCTATCAACCCCGGGTCACGGCCCAGACAATAAAGGACCTGATCTGGCGGCCTAATAGCGATGGCGAGCTAATCGCCTACCTAACCCACCTATACGCTTTTGTTATCCCCCAGGCCCTCGGCGACTGCTACCATGCGTTGGGCGATTTTGCCCGGGCCGAGAAGTACTACCTGCAGGCGGCGAACTACACCTACATCAACCAGAAATTGGAAGTCCCGGCACTTTGGGCAAGGCTGGCGGCCAACTATGTGGACTGGGGCGACCGTCTGTACAGGCAGGAATACATTGAGGAATGCCAAGGTGTCTATGCCCGCCTGATTACCCGAGATGGCACGGTCCCCGACGACTCCCCCCTCTATACCCTTCCCGTCTTCGCTGGACCAGCGTCAGATGCCCAGCAGCTCATTGCTCACCTGGACGATCCCTCCAGCGTCGCCATCAACCCTGCGATCGCCTGGCCAATCCTGGTTGCCTGGGCACGCTGGCAACACCTGTTGGCAGGTCTGGACTTCTACGGAACCGACTTCACCCCAATTTTCACCTTTGAGTACCTCCAGCAGGTGGCTCGTGCCTTCGCCCAGCAAGCCATCCAGGCTGAACGTGAGTACATCAACTTCCAGACAAAGGCTGAGGCCGAGGCGGCAACGCGTCGCGAACTGGAGGGTATGGTGGCTATGGCCGAGGCCGAAGCGGATGGGCGCTACCAACAATATCTGGCCGCCATCGAGGAGTCAGAAGCCCTCGACAAGGCCAAAGCCCTGGCCGATCTACGCTGCCAGCACGCTATTGAGGAAAAGGACCTATATGCCGCGGCTGGCTACTGGCAGTACATCGCCCAATCGATTGCCACCGCCCATGGCGCGGGTGAAGACTGGTATGGAGACGAGATACGGCGCCTCGCCAGGGATATAGAAGCTGGGTCCTGGCATGGCGAATTCGGTAAGCTGGCGGCTGCGGCAGTCCTGCTGGGTGGCCAAAAATCCTACGAGTACCAACTGGAGCGATTGGAAAACGACATTGAGGAACTGGACGCTATGCGACCTATCGCTCAGCATCAAGCTCAGGCAGCTCAATACCGTAAAGAGGCGGCTCGTATCGCTTGGCAAGCGGCAGAACAACGCAAACAGCTTGCTCAGGACGCCCTAGCTGCCTTCGAGAACGAGGTGCTCACCCCTGAGCTGTGGGCGCGCCTGGCCCAGGCTATGAAGCGTCTATCAGCAGAGTATCGTGATTGGGCCATTCGTGTTGCTAAGCTCATGGAACGGGCCTACAACTTCGAGACCGACAGCCAGCTGCGAGTCATCAAGAATGAGTATCCTACGGGTGATCTGAACGGCCTATTGGCTGCTGACTACCTAATGCGCGATATTGATTCATTCACCTACCATTACATCGCCCACCAGCGTAGCAAGGAAATCCAGGTCAAGGACGTTATCTCGCTGGCCAACGAGTACCCCTTCCAATTTTATAGATTCCAGCAGACGGGCAGGATGACCTTCGAGACACTTCTCTACGACTTCGATCGGCGTCATCCTGGTCTATATGGACAACGGATCAAAGCGGTAGAGGTCGAGATCGTTGGTCTTTTGCCCCAGGAGGGTGTGCGTGGCACGTTGCGCGGAGGGGGGTTGTCGCGCTACCGCACGGCGGATGGCGGCGAAAAGTCGCGCATCCACACAGTGGATACGCTGGCGCTTTCCGAATATACCCTGCGCAACGATGCCTTTGTCTATCGCGCCGATCCGCGCATGCACGGCCTGTTCGAAGGTCACGGGGTGGCCACCAGTTGGGAACTGGACCTGCCGCGTCGCAGCAACAACCTGGACTACCGCCTGATTGTGGATGTGCGGCTCGTGTTGTACTACACCGCACGCTACAGCGAAGCACTAAAGCAGATGGTACTGGAACGCGAGCCCCTGCCGGGTGAAATGATCCACGTGCGTAATTTTCTGCTGCGCTATGACTTCCCGGAAGTGTGGTACGGTTTCTTGGATAATGGTCAGATGATGTTCACTGTAGATGAAAAATACTTACCGCGCAATGAGACGAACTTCCGTACAGATAAGGTCGCCTTACGGTTGATTACGGCGGAAGGGGTCTCACCAGCCAATGTAGTGGTCAAGCTGACGTTGCCGGACCGGGACGCCGTGACCATGACCACCGATGCCAACGGCGAGATCGCCACCGAACCAGGCAATGCCTTGGATGAAGTGATGGGCGGACCGCTACTCGGCGATTGGACATTGGAACTCCAGCTTGCGGAGGGTAGCCCGCTGCTCGACGATGAAGGAAAGCTGAGGGGAAATCTCATTGAGCAAGTTGCTATCATCGTTCAGTATGCCTTTGACTGGCCGGTATAGGAGGAGATGGAATGGAAGCAACTTCCGGTATCATAGAAGGTCTGTTGGCATTGCCTAAGGGCGGTGGTGCACTCCGCGCCTTGGGTGAGCGATTTCAACCCGATCTACTGCGTGGCACTGGCAACTACAGCATTCCTCTCTCCGTGCTTGAGGGACCCAATCGCCTCAAGCCTGATCTTCGCCTACGTTACTCCACCGGTCAGGGCAATGGCCACTTTGGCTTGGGCTGGCGACTCAACCTGCTGGAAGTACGGCGCCGCACCGATCGTGGTGTGCCCACTTACGACGGCAAGGACGAGTTCATCCTGGGCGAATCGGACATCCTGGTTCACGTGGGGAACGGACGATACCGTCCCTGTAGCGATACCCAATTCTGGGACATCCGCTGGGAGGGAGAAGGCTGGGTGATTCGGACAAAGGAGGGACGACGTTACACTCTGGGTTCCTCCGCCGCCAGCCGCATTGCCCAAGACGGACGGGTCTTTGCCTGGCTACTGGATACGGAGACAGACGTGGCGGGCAACGAAATTCGCTATACGTACATGCGCCATGGCAACCAACTCTATCTGCACCAGGTGAGCTGGAGCATCTACAGCCTGTCCTTTGTGTATGAGGAGCGGCCCGATATCCTTCACGACGGCCGCGCAGGGTTTCCGATCCGCACCATTTGGCGGTGTGCGGCCATCGAGCTACGTTGTGATCGCCTGCCTCAACCTGTTCTGAAACGCTACAATTTGAGCTACACACAGGCGTCCGGATCAGGCATCTCTCTGCTGACAGAGGTCCAGCTTATTGGTTTCGACGAGACTGGCAACAGCGAGGAATTTCCTGCCATACGGCTGAGCTACACCCAGCACCGGCCAGACCTGGTTCGCTACCTTCACATCGGCGCTGTCTCTACTGCACCACCCCCTTTAGATGCCCCTGACACCACCCTGGTGGATATGACCGGTGATGGTCTGCCGGATGTGCTGCAAACCGGTCCAGGTGGTCATAGATTCTGGCCGAACTTGGGAAATGGTACCTTCGGAGATGTACGCACCTTAGAAGTCGCACCTCTGGGGATGGATCTTTCCACACCTGGCGTCTCTTTTGCCGACATGAACGGCGATGGCGCAGCGGACCTATTCCGTGTGGACACCCGACTGGGCATGTTCGTGGCCAATACAGCAGCCGGTGCCTGGGCCAAACGGCCAACGGTCTACCGACAGCAACTCAACCTGCGCCTCAGTGCCACCGACACCGGGCTGGTGGACCTAGACGGCGATGGGGTGGTGGATCTGTTGCAGTCGGGTCCTCACGGCTTCCTGCTGACCTATAACCGGGGAGCAGCAGGCTGGTCGCGACCACAGACAGTCCATCGGATTCACGACATCAGTCGGTTCCCCGATGTAGATCTAGGATCTCCTCAAGTGCGACTGGCTGACATGACCGGCGATGGCCTGACCGACATCGTTTTTATCGATTCAGGACGCATCGAATACTGGCCCTACTATGGGTATGGTCATTGGGGGGAGCGGATCCGCATGAAGAATGCGCCCGTGCTTCCATCTCGCTACGACCCGAAACGCCTCTTCCTCTCGGATATTGACGGGGATGGTACGGCGGACTTGCTCTATGTAGACTTCGATCGGGTCTACTACTGGTTCAACCAAAGTGGCCAGGGGTGGAGTGATCGCTACGAGGTGCCCTTTGTGCCACCACCCAACCTGCCCGCTGTGCACTTGGCGGACCTGCTAGGTAATGGCACTCGAGGTTTGGTGTGGAGTGGTATGCCACGCCGTAACGATGATACCGGCTATCGTTACCTAGATTTGGGGGGTGGCATTAAGCCGTATCTGCTCACTCGGATTGACAATGGCTTGGGTGGCATTACCGAGATCCATTACACTACGTCCACCGCGCTGCGAACGACCGATGCGAAAGCCGGCCAACCGTGGGAGAGTTATTTACCCTTCCCTGTGCACGTGGTGGCAGCCTTGGAGTACACTGATCTGGCAACAGGTCGTGTGAGCCGCACCCGATTCCGCTACCATCGGGGATACTACGACGCTCACGAGCGTGAGTTCCGTGGCTTCGAGCGAGTTGAGGTCGAACACGAAGGAGATACAAGTTTTCCCACTGTGGTTCAGGAAATCATCTTCTACCAGGGTGCACAACCAGGTCCTCTGGCCGATCTTGACCTGACAGCGGAGGAACGGGCTAAACAACGCGCCCTTGCTGGTAGCCCCATCGAGACGAAGGTCTTCGAGATAACACCTGACGGGACAAGAATCCTGCGCCAGAGTGCCAAGCTAACGTGGAACGCACGTCTAGAATTTGACGGTGGACAGCGCTTTGTCCACTTTCCCCATTTACCGGAGATAGAGGCACGGGACCATGCGCCTGGTGAGCCAGATCGAATTGATCATGCGCGCTACACCTACGATGTTTATGGGAACATAATCCGCAAGGAACGTATAGGACGGTTCTCCGATCAGGCAGAATCGGAAGCCCTCTATATAGAGCAGCGTCTGACGTACACCACAAATGAGGCGGCGTGGCTGGTGGGCCTACCTGCCAGCATCGAGACGCGAAACCGCGCTGGTCGTTTACTCAGCCATACGCTCCACTACTACGATGGCCCGCCACTGAAGGGGCTTCCCCTAGGTCAGGCTACAGCGGGTTTGCTACGCCGCACCGAAGAACTGATGCTGGCCGATTGGGCACTGCCTGCTGGCTATGTAAATGAGATTGATCCAAGCTGGGGTCTGGAACATCGAGGAGAGGGTTACTACCGCACCACTGTGGCTTACGATCACGATGCGAGAGGCAATGTCATCACACAGCGTGATGGGTTGGGTGTGAACAAAACAATCGAATATGACGCAGACAATCTCTTTCCAATACGCATAACAGACGTTGATGGACTGGTGACCGAGACGGATTTTGACCCGCGCACTGGTCAGCCAATAGAGATACGCCTGCCAGATGGCACTCGCACCCGATATAAATATTCACCTCTGGGGCGCCTGCGCGCCCAGTACGATACGGCTCCGGACGGGAGCCTCCAATTAACCCATGTGTTCGATGTGGATCTGGGTGATTACAGTGCCACACCGGTGAGGCCAGCACGTATTGCCTCGATCCGTTGTCTGACGCCCGGTCAGGAGCTGGATGAGTTCGAGAACATCACAGACCTAGAGGCGCTAACCGACGTCAACGTGGTTTGTGACTACTATGACAGCGAGGGCAACCTGCTCCAGCGTCTGGGGCGTGGACCCGATGCACCAGATGGATTAAAACGCTGGATTATCGGCAAGCGGAGAGAATACAACGTGCGCGGACTTCCTGCTGCCGACTATCCAAAGGAATTCGCGCCCTCTCTCGCTTTCCAACCCGGGGCACCCACAACAACGCCTGTGCGTTTCTACTACGCGCCAAACGGCCAGAAGCGCCGGATTGAACACCCGGATGGCAGTCGCCTGGAGGTGCACTACGCCCTTAACCGGATCGAGAGGTGGGATGCCAATACCGCGCTCACCGAGCCCCCCGTGATCGAACGATATAACGCTTGGGGCCATTTGACCGAGGTGACACAGCCGGACGGGGTTGGCAATACCGTCACATATCGCTATATCAACGACGAGCTAGGCCGGCTTATGCAAGTGGAGGATCCGACCGGACGCATCATGGTAGCCTATACCTATGCTGGTCCAGGCCCTGCCATCCGGATCACTCACGCCGATGCCGGTCAACGCACCTACTGGCGTGATGCCCAGGGACAATTGCGACTGCGCACTGATAGTCTGGGGCGTCGTTTGATTCTGGACTACGATCCACAAGGACGGCTAAGGCAGGCCACCGACGCCACCGATCCGGCAGCCCCAATTGTAGTGCGGAAGTTGGTCTATGCTGGGAGCCGCTTGGTGGAAGTCCAAGAGGGAAAGATACGCCTGCGCTATGGTTACGATTCTGCAGGCCGACCCGTTCGGAAGGAATACGATTTCGGCGATGGGCAGACCCTGACTCTGCAGCGGGAGTATGGGTTGCTGGGTGAGTTGCGGGCGCTCGTTTACCCCGACGGGACGCGTATAGATTTCACCTACGACCAGAGCGAGACAGTACGCAGTGCTTCGGGCTTCGTAGATGATGTTCACTACGATGCATACGCTAGCCCAACGTGCATCAACTTTAAGGGTGGGCCGTTTGCCAGTTACAGCTATGACCCAGCCATGCGGCGTTTGCAGACGGCAGCTCTGGAAAGCCCTGCTGGCCTGGTGAGACGACTCACATATACATACGATCCCAACGGGAACATCATCACGTTGCTAGACGAGTTGCCTGACAGAACACTGGCACGGCGCTTTAGTTACGACCGGCTATACCGCCTCATCCAGGCAGAGACCCACCGTAACAACCTGACCGGACCCCTGTCTCGCTCTGACCACTATGCTTACACCCCAACCGGCGACCTGGTCCAAAATACTGAGGCACTGACTGGCCCTATGGTATATGGCGATCCGGACCACACTGGGTGGCTCACACAGGTACAGGTGACCGGGGCAGCGACACCCAGCGACCTTGCCTATGATGCAATGGGGCGCCTGACCAGCTTTGGCAATCTGACCAACCTGTCCTACGACATCTGGGACCGGCTGGTCGCCGCAACGCTGGCGGACGGCACCACGGTAAAGTTTGAGTACGACCATCAGGGGAAACGTGTGCGCAAGACAGTAGTACGCGCAAGTATCACCCAAGAGACGCGCTATGTCGAGAACCTATATGAGGAGGGGCCAAATGGCGTGTGGATCCATGTGTACTTGGGTCGTCTGCTGGTCGCCACGCAGCACAAGCCTGTCGGGGGGACAGCGCAGACAGCCTTTGTGCTCACCGATCATCTGGGAACGCTGGTGGCCGCATGTGATCCCTCCGGGACACCTCTACATAACCAGGCTTACACGCCCTTTGGCATGAGCCAAGCCGCGCCAAGTGAATATGACCGTTTTCTCGGCCTATCGTCGGACATGGAACTGGGGCTGACCCAATTCGGGGCTCGCTATTATGCTCCTATGTTAGGCCGCTTCATTACACCTGACTGGTTCATTATTGAGAACCCATCGCGGGTGCTGCGCCTGCCACAGGGACTTAACCTCTACAGCTATGCCATCAACAACCCCCTCGCCTTCAAAGACGCCACCGGCTTGTGGTTCGGTATCGATGATCTGATCGTCGCAGGGATTGGCTTTGTGGTAGGCTTCATCGCCGGCACCATCTACGGCTTGGCAACAGGCCAAGGCTGGAACAGCTTGTTGATCGGCCTGGAGGCTGGACTTTTAGGCGCAGTGGGGGCCTGGCTGGCATGGAATACGGCGGGGATGGCCTTGAGTGGACTGGGGGCCGTCGGGATCGAAGTGTCTGGTGGCGTTGCTTTCGGAATCATGGTTGGTGCCGCCGTTGTTGGTGGTCTTAATGGCGTGATCAGCGGCGCAACGCAGATCTACGACTGGAGCAGTCCAGAAGGTTGGTTCGCCTTTCTCTCCGATTCCACTTGGGGGCTGATCGGTACAACGTTGGGCGTTCTGTTACACCTTATTAACTGGACCTTTTATGGCGGCGGGAACTATCGGCCGGAGCTCAGTCGACGCCAGAACCGGCATGTGTATGACGGTGGCTTCGGCTTCGGAAATTATGCCTTCACACAGGGCAACGTGATCAGTAACCTGCAAGGACAAGGACGCCAAGGAGATCTCTTAGATCACGAGATGCTCCATGTCTGGCAGAGTCGTATCTTTGGACCCTACTTTCAATATGTCTACGTTGCTTGGCTGTACATTGGCTTTTGGGTAGCATTGGTTCTTGCCCCCTTCACCGAACAGCCCCTTGGACAGGACATCATGGATGTGGCCTATTATGACAATCCGTGGGAGACGTGGGCCTACTCTGTGGGTGGCACCCCTAGTGGAGGCACTCTGTCGTGGACGTGAATAGAAATCCAAACCCCATAAGGTTGTGTTTGGTGTCACTTGAGCCAGCTATTGGATTGAACAGGCGCAGGCAGTGAATGCAAGGCTGTGGAGAAAGCAGCTCGGCACAGCGCATAACAACGTGTATCTGGCTCAAGCTACGCCCTCACCTAAATCGCCTTCGGCGACTTCAGATACACGCAAACCGTCAGGCTGTGTGAAAAGTAGTTTTTTTGTCCACTTTGCAAGCAAAATTCCAACTGATTTCATCCCTGCCTGTCGGCAGACAGGTGGGGACGCTCTGAATATACTTCATATTTCCCTCTTATCATTTTTTTCTTGCCAAAAGAATATCAATATTTTATTATTTTTCAAGGGTTTTCACACAATCTGGCGTTATCGGAAATGGCTAATACAAAGGAAGTGAAAAATGGCATCTGTTAGCTTACCTGATTTGCCGAAAGGAAAAGAGTTTGAAGAATACATTTCTGCTTTTTTTCAGTCAGGCGGAAATAATTATATTGAAAGAAACATCGTTGAAAGAGAGGTTGAAGAGGTTCTAGAATTGGATATTGTTGCCACAGATTACTGTTCATCACCACCAGAAATCAAACTTCTTGAAGTAAAATCTGGGAAGTGGGGATTTCCAGATTTATTTAAAGTTCGGGGTTGGATGGATTATTTGAATATTACAAAGGGGGTATTCGTCGCTAGTAAAGAAGAAGGCAACGTAGATTTTTTCAAAGAGAAAGCTAAAGGACTAAATATAGATTTAGTAGTGATTCCTGATTTAAGTGAGTCTAAAAAGGTATTGTCTAAATTCATAAACAATACAGCTATTGAAGATATAGATATTTCAACTTGGAGATTCTCTTATTGGGTTGAACGTAATTTATTGAAACGTCTAAACCATAAGAAAAAATCTCATCCAGTTAAGAAATGTTTTGAAGCTTTGGAGGATTACTATTTTAAAGTAAACAGCGGGATATTCTTTACTCAAAATATTGTCCAAAAAGTAGATACATTATACTCTACCTTCCAAGAATTCCCCCGTATTTCAGCTAAATGTGGAAATGAACTTATAGGTAACAATTTTGATGGGGAATATGATGCCTTACCGAGACAAATCTATAAGGATACTTACTATGACTGTAGTTACAATGATATTCAAATATCTACGTTTATAGAACATCGAGCAAGATTGGCTATATTGAAAAATGCAATAGATTATAAACTTTATAAAGATGCTGGCATTGAAAATAAGACAGAGAATGTAAAAATATTGGGTGATATTACATTAATGGATTTTTTGCCGTCATCATTTAAAAAAGGTTTAGATGTTATTTCTAAGCATCGATATTTCCACAAGTATCCAATTTTTTGGCAATGGTTTATGTGGTTATTTGGCGGTTTTATCTTGAAGGATTATGAGGAAAAAGAATACGAAGTTCTATCTCAGAAAACAGGAATTCCTACAGAGAAGATACCAAACGCTTTGGAAGCTTATCAAATATTATTCCCGCGAGATGATGGATGGTTTATGGATTTATCTCCAAACTCAAACATAGAAATGATGAAAATGTTCCCAGTCCCTTTTACGGGAGTCGGTGCAAACTATAGAAGGTTACTTTACACCGAATCTGGAAAATTTGAAGATTTGAATCTAACGGGAATGCATACGTTAAATGACTTAATTAAATGGAATAATTTGACAGTAGAGGTATTGAAGAAATGAATAATAAGCCACTTCCGATAACACAGCATATACGCTACGGGCTAACCCTTCTGTCCTTTGGGACATTGCTCCCTTCGATCGCAACGTTGTATATGCTGAAACCGCTGTCCGAAATCAGCCGAAGTGCCTTAAATTTAAGGAGAAGGGTGAGATATGAAATTAAGTGATGAGCAAATAAAATTGCTGCTTGATAAATTCGTAGCTTCAGAAGAAGCACAAGCATGGATAAAGCAGAGGTGGGAAGACCACAAACGATGGAAAGAATGGATCAATCCTGACAAATTGGATACTCTTTCAGATGATGAGTTAAAAACCAGATTTTTAGAATACTTTAACGAAGGCGCAGGAAGACATCCATTTAATGCTGTTTATAGGGATAGAATAGTTAGAGATATCAAGAAATTTAGAGAAGTAATGAAGTTTTTGCTTGACGGACCCATACCAATAAAGAAAAGGTTAAAAATGAGATTCTAAACAGAGATGGAAGATTCCATATTGAAGGAATTGGAAAAGGTCTTGCGACTTCAATTTTAATGGACTTAGACTCACAAAAATATGCTACATGGAACAATAAAACAAATATGGGATTGGAAGCTTTGGGTTTAATTCCTCAATTTGCAAGGGGGGATGATTGGGGAACAAGATATGAAAAAGTTATGGAAGCTATCAGACATATTAAGGACTTAAGACCAAGAGTTTAGCTTCTTAGAAATTGACCATTTTTTGCATATAGTTTCAGCAACAGAGGAAGGTAAGGAAGCTGTTAAGGCATTAATTGAGGGTAAAGAAATATCTTCAAAAGTTTCTGAGACGATGAATCAAATATCAAAAGAAAAAAGAAAGTATGGAATTTGTGATGGAGAAATATTTAGAGGAATTCATTGAGGAAAATTTTGACAAAATAGATTTCGAAGCAAAACTTGAAATGTATTAAGATGAAGAAAATACTGGGAGACAATATCCTACCCCAGTTGGTAATATTGATTTGCTGGCCATAGATAGAAATAAGAAAGAGTTTGTAGTAATAGAATTAAAGAAAGGGAGAAGCAGTGATGTTGTGGTAGGACAGATTTTAAGATATATGGGATGGGTAAAGGAAAATTTGGCGGTTAATGATTACGACCAATGTAATGTAAGAGGAATTATCATATCTAAAGAGAAAGATAATAGATTGGAATACGCTTTAAAAATGCTACAAAACGTAAATGTATTCTTATATTCGGTTTCTTTTGAGTTAAGGAGGGTAATATAGATGGCACTTCGGCTGACTCTCCACTCGCTAACGCTCGCTTCGGTGCTAACGCACTCGGACAACATGTGGACATGTGGCTTCGCCTCCGGCTACGCTAAAATTTCTCTTCGGGAAACTTCACATATCCCCGGAACGTTAGGCGAAAGCTTATAGGAGGTGAGTTTATGCCTTATTGGTGGCAAATAGAAAGTATGCCCGGGTATCTCCAAGAGATATTAGCTCATATAAATTATACGAGAACATCCCCTATATACAGAAAGACTGAACTTTGTAGATACCTATTTGATGCTTTAAATAAAATGTGGACTGCTTTCAATGATTTTCAAGGGAAATTAGGGAGAGCAGATATACAATCTTTCAGACAATTACTCATTGAGGGAATACCTAACAAGTATATTGAAGAATTTATCGAAGGCAAAGAATTACAAGATCTTGTCAATTTTGAACCTCCTATCATGAATCACAACACACTCCGGAGG
>Ga0190304_1000975_pt1 | contig 13092 bp, 5 predicted proteins | sample 48700712_MG_FD_161670 | JGI IMG/M metagenome (GOLD analysis project Ga0190304, IMG submission 161670) | Hydrothermal vent sediment bacterial communities from Southern Trench, Guaymas Basin, Mexico - 4870-07-1--2_MG | ecosystem: Environmental > Aquatic > Marine > Hydrothermal vents > Sediment ... | reverse complement strand
GGTTTATTGGATTTCCCATAATCAAGAAAAAACTCGCAGTGGCTTTCTCTGGTGAGATAACAAAGTCAGATGGACATGTTATTAATTATAGTAAAGTTGACAGAAAAACCTTCAATGGAAAGGTTACTATTCATCCAACACCTAACATTAAGCTAACACTCCATGGCCTATATAATGTGGAATATCCCAAGTGGTACTCAGCAAGGTGGAAGTTCAATCTGGACGGATTCCCAGAGGAGAAGGACTGGAGTTATGCATTTGGTGTGAACTTATCACATGCGCTTTCTTCCAATACATACTGGGAACTAAAATTCAATAATTACTCAACCTATCAGAGATTCGATGTGTTTGAAGATGGGAGTTTTGATATCAATGGTGATAACTATGTGAATTCTACCGATACTACCCAGATTGACACGGTGATAAACCCATACACAGGTGATACAACAATAGTTGAATATCCATCTGACAGGAATGGTTTTGATGACTTTACGGACCAGGACAATGATAGAAATGTGGAGATTGATACCCTGGGAGAAAGCAGGTGGGATTGGCCAGACCTTTCCGGATACCCATTCACAAGGGTTCAGGATGTAAATGGTTATATCACAGAAGGTTATAACAGGTTTGCCTATCACTACGATGAGAAACAGGTCTGGACACTCAAAGCAGACTTTGTGAGCCAGGTTACAAGGGAACATCAGTTAAAGACTGGCATCGAGGCGAAATACTATGAGATGTTTGTTTATGAAGCCCAAATGGCATCAGGTGGTAATGTTTATATGACATACTCCTCTGCATATCCAAGTTCCTATGCCGCATACATACAGGATAAGATGGAGTTCAAGGACTTTATCGTGAATGCTGGTTTCAGGTTTGACCTGTTCAACCCGAATGCCTACATGCCTGAGGACCTGTATCATCCAGTAACGGATGTAACGAGGGGTGGTGAGATACTCAACCCTGTGAAAACTAAATGGAAGTGGAAAATCAGTCCAAGGATTGGGTTCTCATTCCCGATAACAGAAAGGGATGTGTTCCACTTCACATATGGGCACTACTTCCAGATTCCACCAATGCGGATTCTATACACAAACAACACCTGGGACTTCTCAGGAGCATTTCCACTTATAGGGAATCCTGATATTGATGCAGAAAAGACCGTTTCATACGAGGTTGGTGTTAAGCATGCATTCAATGACTACATGAAGATTGACATCACTGCGTATATGAAGGATATAAGTGGTCTTACGGATACAAGGCAGATATTTTACACGGCACTCAACTACTACACACTTTTTACCAATGCAGACTATGGTACTGCCAAGGGGATTGAGGTTGCCATCCAGAAGTTCCCTGGTGGTGACTTCCTTCCGTTCCTCACACTGAATGTCTCCTACACCTTTGGTATAGCAAGGGGTAAGTCCTCCTCCTTCAGACAGAACTACGACTTCACCTGGGCTGGATATGTGATACCTGCTGAGGAGCACTACCTTGATTGGGACCAGAGGCATACATTGAATATGAGTATAGGTTTTGTCACAAAGAATGCTGGTATAAACTTCCTTACAAACTATGGTTCAGGTCTACCATGGAGCCCTCCATCGAGAACAAGGGTGCAGTTTATAAACACAGAAAGACGTCCTTACACATTGTCCACAAATGTTCGTGCACACTATGATTTTGCAATCATGAAGAAACTGAGGGCATCCCTTGTGCTGGACATTTACAATCTTTTCAACAGGAAGAATATATTGGGAATAGCCGATGAAGAGTGGTACAATACATATCGTCAGGAGGATATATATAAGGCTGCAATGGGAGCATACAAGGATCCGACTGAGATCTCCAGAAATAGATTCATGCGTCTTGGCCTGGAAATTAAACTGTAAGGAGGCGATATGAGAAAGTTATTGTTGTTTTTGGTGTTTTTTGCCCTTATAGGTTTGTATGCAAAGAGTCATAATGCGCCTCAAATGCCTATGGGTAGTAAAGCATGCGAACCTGGGTTTCAACGCCATATAATCGGTAAGGTATGGAATGTTGAATCAAATATTGGAATATTTGGTGACCCTAATGCTGGGAGCACGGGGAATCCATCATATGACTGGCCCGGTGGTTATGGTTACTACTACCAGTGGGAAGGGCGACTGTGGATAGGGGTTAAGGTTGGTGAAGATGTGTACGTTTCTCACGCTGGATTTTCTGAATACGAATTTTCACCTTCGGAAGACCCTGCAGACAACTGCGGATGGCTGAAAACAGGTCCAGGTGTTTCACAGTATGACATAATAAGTGCATATATAGACTATGGTTCGGTTTACCCTAACCCATACCCACTTGGTTTAAAGGTAATCCAGAAATCATATCAGTGGAGTGTTGCACCGTACAACCAGTTTATTGCCTATGAGTTCTACATCATATATAACAAGTCAAATGGTATGGCAGGACTTCCAGTGACATTGAAGAACGTGCTTGTTGCCATAAACTTTGACTCTGACGTATGTTCCTATGATGCAACATCTCCACATATAGATGATATGGTTTGTTTTGATGGATATACATGGGGTGAATGGAAGGATTTGAAAAACCATCCACTCCCTATTGATACACTTACTGTGCTTGGTGATACTGTTCTGGATAAACCGGATGGAATTCCTGATAACTGGCAGATTTATGGCGATGACCCTGATGAACATCCTTTCAGTCGTCCTGATACTGCATATCTCTGCCAGGCTGCTTATGATTTGCTGGATAAGTCCATTCAGGACTCATGTATTCCTGTAAATGACACACTCTATAAACTGCCATGTCTGGCGGTGCCAAGGAATATGTCCTATATATACGATGATGATGATCCTACAACACCAGAGGATGACACTGGCGAAAATGGTGGTTGCCCTGGTTACATCTTCGGAAGATTGATATATGCACCCCCAGCAAAGTATGACCTCTATGGTATGGATAAAAATGGTGATTCAACAAGGATTCCGCTTGTTTATACACACTCATGGTGGAACTGGAACAATGACCCTGGAACAGATGAAAACAAGTATGATTACATGAATGGAACCCATCCAATGGACTTTGGATATAGATTCATGCCCATTCCGTATGATGTTGGTGCAGCAACATTTGATTACAGATTCCTCCAGACATATGGGCCTTTTGAAATTACAGATGGTGAGACTTTGAAGATTGTCTTTGTTGGTGGTGTAGGGTATGGATTGAATGGCGGTTATGATTCAAAGTTTGGTGAAGGGTATGTCCTTGGAGCAAGACAGGTAGCAGACTATGCAATGGATGCCTATTACATGGGTTCAACACATAGTGACCCGAGCCATCCTTCCGCACCTGATGAGGATGTTCACTGGCTTATTCCACTTCCTCCAGAGGTTCCCCAGCTGAACTACTCAGTGAAGGGTAACAGGGTGGAACTTGTCTGGACCAATATCGCAGAGGTTACCCCTGACCCGCTTGATGGTCAGTATGATTTTGCAGGATATAGGATTTACAGGGCAGTATGGATTCCTTCCAACTGGGAACTTCTTGCTGACTTTGACTCTGCCTACGCTGCTGCCCATGGTGGATATCCCCATGAGTATTTGGACACCACTGCTCTTCCTGGTATTCCCTACTATTATGCTGTAACTGCTTATGATAAGGGAAGACCAGCAGATACAGTTGCCGGAACACCGGAAGTGCCTTCACTTGAGACAGGGAAGTCTAACTACAAGGTGAACAAAGACGGGGAACCTGTTCCTGTGATTATAGTTTCACCTGTTGCTTCAAATCTTCAGGATGTGAAGGTTGTTCCCAATCCATATCATGGTTCAGCAAGCTGGGAACCCCAGTACACAGAGTACATGAACAAAATAGCCTTTGTTAATCTGCCAGCTAACTGCAGAATCACTGTATATAGCGTTAGTGGTGATAAGATTTATGAAGTGGAACATAGGGGTCCTACAGGAACAGAGTTCTGGAATATGCGTTCAAGGAGTGACATTGAGATCGCAAGTGGTATCTATATTTACAAGGTTGAGCAATTCGACGAGAACGACAATCTTGTTGATTGGAAAGTTGGCAAGTTTGTTGTGGTAAGATAGGGGGTGTTAGATGAGAAAGCTAATAATAATTTTGGTATTTGTTTTTATCCTGGGATTGAATGCACAATTTGCAAAAGTGGGAATTAATGGATTGAAGTTTCTGGATATTGGCGTTGACGCACGTGCTATTGGAATGGGTGAGGCATATGCTGCCCTTGCAGATGGTGCATCTTCAGTTTTCTGGAATCCTGCGGGCATTAACAGAGTTCAGGGCATAAGTGTTTTCACCCATTATAATAGATGGTGGGCTGACATAATGCACGGAAGTTTTTCTTTCACCTATAATCTTGGACTGAATGGAACAGTAGGATTCTTTTTCAATGGACTACATTCTGGCCAAATTGAAGAAACCACAGTGGATCAGCCGGATGGTACCGGAAGAACCTTTACATACTATGCATATGAGGCTGGTTTAACTTATGGGAGATTTCTGACGGACCGTTTTGCACTTGGTATAAATTTAAAACTGGTTTCTGAACACTATCCCAATACCCCTAAAGGAGAAGTGTGTAATACCTATGGTGCGGGTCTTGATGTGGGGGGTATCTATACAACCGACTTCAGGGATCTGACAATCGGGCTTGCTATGATGAATTTTGGACCCGATGTCACTCCAACAGGTACTTATTACAACTGGGAGGATGGTGTGATCTCTGATTCGGCAAAGACATTCAAACCAACCCCCCTCCCCAATGCCTTCAGGGGTGGTCTCTCTATGACGCTCTATGAACAGGAACCCGTTAAGGTGTTGGGAGCCTTTGATGTATTCCATCCTGGGGATAATGTAGAAAGGTATAACCTTGGTGTTGAGGTAGGTCTGATGAACATGGTCTTCCTCAGAGGCGGATACGAGTTTGGAAGAGATGATAATGTGCTTGCTCTGAACGGTGGTCTTGGTTTCCTCGTTAACACAGGTAATGCGAAGATTGCGATTGATTTTGCATACTCTGATGGCAGGTATCTCCCAGCAACCCAAAGATTGTCAGTGAAAGTGGGATTTTAAGAAAGGAGGATAGTAATGATGAAAAAGTTATTGGTGATACTGTTGATAATCCCCATCCTTCTTTTCAGCACAGAACTTTATGAAAATGCATACATGTGGACAAAGGATCAGGGGTTTTACAAACAATACAGACAGATTGCGGCAATGACAAGAAATGTGGATGGAAAGGTTGTTATATGGACAGAGGAAAAAGAGTTACCAACAATGTTCATGCTCCCTGATTATTCTAAAAACGCTTTGTGGGCCTATGTAGGTTATGGAACTCTTGATTCCACCCATGTAAATGCGGGATATACAAGGGATATGGCCACAGGTTCTTATACACAAAACTCTTTCCATCTTCTTATGATGGGTAAAGATTTATACAACGTGTACATCCAGAATATTCACGGAACTTCACAGTCAAAAATACTCGTTGCTACATCAGGTGGGGTTTTCTGGACAACCAATGATGGAAGTTCATGGCTCCCCGTTGCTCAGAATGGGTTTCTGGAGAAAGATGTCATGGCTGTAACTGCAAGCCCTGCAAATGTAACAAGTTTCTTACCTTTCCGTTCAAAGGTTTATGCTATTGGGTATGATGGTAATGTTCATAATAAGACAATGATGACCTCAGGCACTTGGACAAAACTTGAGGGTGTAGGTAAAACACTTGATGATTTTGAGAATTCAGGAGACCTTACAACACTACCGGCCACCTGGGAAAGGGTGAATGACGATGGTTCTCATGTTCTCAGAGATACCACCATTTTTGAGGGTGGTAACTACTCTCTGGTCATCAGGTCAGATAATGAATCTGGTGACTATGGAGCATCTGATACACTGATACCTTCATATACTAGATGGCTCGTCGATTTCAGTTTCTACATGGATACTGTTTCAGGTGTATCTTCCTTCTCGGGTGGAAGATTACTCCTAAGGAACAATGGTTATGAGTTCGAGATTGAGTTTAAGAGCGATGGCGTATACCTTGCAGGAACAGATACCAAGCTTGACACAGTGGTTTTGTCCTCCTGGAATCACTATTATCTGCACCTTGACTTTGTGGGTGGAAAAGCCAGACTGTATGGGCCTGATGCTAACGGGAAAGAGGTTATACTTGATTCCACAACTGAAACATCCTGTATAATGTTCCTTGGACCCTCTGAACCAGGCTATACATACTATATAGACAACTTCCAGATAGGTCCCGAACTCTTTGCGCTTATGCATCATCCAAGCGATATGAATCAGGCATTTGTTTCTGCAGCTGATGGTATTTACATGAGGGTTGATTCACTATCAAAATGGATGAAAAAGTGTGATTATGTGGGTTATCCTGCCAGGCTTGCTTCAGATATATGGGGTAAGTATTATGCCTTTATAGACCCTGAAGCGCACAAGGTGTTCTTCTCCGCAGATTCTGGTGAAACCTGGCAGGATGTTACTCATCCAGCATTTGATTCAATAACACTTTATTCCGTTGCTATTGACACTGCTGGAAATCTGTATGTCGGCACATCTGATTACCTGTATTGTCTTAAGAACGGAAGTTCAACATGGGATCACTATACAAATGGTTTCACCCAGTATGGGCTTGCTGATATGGTAAGCCAAGTTTTATCTGTGGTTCCATTTACTCCTGAAACCATATTCGTTGGGAACTACAATGGCATATATGCTTCCTTTAATGGTGGTGATACATGGGTTGAGGATAATGATACAGTTATTGATCCTTCAGAGAAGTACCTTACTATAGAGAATATAGCAAAACTTGATACTATAATGGAACTCGGCGATTCTACTCATCCTGGCCTCTATGACCTTGTGAAAGACTATATTGGAGAGTATCCTGATGTTGATGGGGACGGCCAGGTGCACGTGCTTCTCCTTGATATTTTTGATGAGGACGAAAATGGTAATACTGGATGGAAGCCCGGATACTATGACTTTACTAATGAGTATATAAATGACACTACTCATCTATATTCTAACCATAAAGACATGATATATGTGGACTATGAACTCTTTGTGAACGATCAATCCATCACAGTGCATGATATGCTTGATAACCTTGTTGAGATGGTTTCAATGTGGGCAGATCCGATGGAAGAAGGATGGATGCTGGCAGGATTCAAGGGGTATGCAAGGTACCTTTATGACATTGGGACAGATTCAACCGATGTTGATTCTGGAACATATACAGTTACATGGCAGGATGCTGGCACTGGTCTGATTGGAATATCTGAAGACTACTATGGAAATATCCCGACTTACTGGTTTATGTATTTAAGGGAACTCTACGGAGAGAATTTAATTAAGGATATTATAAAACTGAAGGGATACAAGGTCGTTGACCAGATGACAGGAAGAAGAGATTCTATAGTGATTCAGGGAACTGAATCCCTTGATACGCTGCTTATAAGAAAAGGTAGTAATTTTGATGACACATATTCTGAGTTTGTTGAGCGGATACTCAAGGGTAACCTGAAGTACTACCCAAATCTTGGGATATCTTATTCATCATACTCACGTATAATGAATCACCTGTCCACTATTAACTACTATGCAGTGACAGGGTGTCTCCTTGACAGCGCATATATGGCTCAGTTCCCTGGAAGGACATCTGTGTACTTTAATGGTTCTGACAACAATGACTTCTTATTGTTTACCGTGACTTACTCCTCCACAGGGGTATCGGTCAACTCGATTACTCCAAGTGATGGTAATAAGTATATTTTGGATGTATCAGACCTGTACAATGGTTCAATTGACTCTATGATGGTCTTTGTAATGAGTACAAGTAACAGGGGTACCGATCCTTCAAAGGCATTTTATTATCTTACAAACAACGCTGCCGTAGATACAACGATATTCAGTGTGATAGTGCAGAGCCCAATATCCGATAGGTATTGTAGATTTTACACCTTCTCAACTTATGAACTTTATAAGGATATTGGTGATGAGAGACCTTACCTTAAGATCGATTCTGATGTATTTTACATGGAAAAGATGGGCGTCGCGACAAATGGTCAGAATTACTACATGACGGACTTCACTATCCCAAGAGATATTGGAACAGCTGGAATAGACATAACCCTGAATGCTGAGGATGGAGCAGGAAACGTATATGTGGATACATTCCACCTTGATGTCCACAATGTTACATCTACTGGTGCAAAATTCGTTGCTGGTGGATATGAGGTGATTGTTCCTGAAAATGCGTTGAATGGAAGGCTAACGACCATTGCTTCAAAGAAATCAGTGTTCCTTGGGTTTAATAGCATTTGTGGAGAAATAACCCTTCGCGCTCCAGCAGCAGAAAATATGGTGTTTGCACGTGTTGAAACTGATGGTGCTCATAGAATTCCTACTGAAAGATCTGGTGACTATCTCGTTGCAAAGGTGACGTCACCGGGGACCTACATGCTTGTTAAAGGGGATGGTGCGATTATAGTGCCTCTTACCTATGGAATTGAAAAGGTTTCTCCAAATCCCTTTAGCAATAATCAGATAGTGCAGTTCTCTATACCGGTGGATACAAGGTTGACCCTGTCTGTTGTTGATGTCAGTGGAAGAGTTATTAAAACTCTTATGAAGGGTGAATATAGAGCGGGTTCATACTCTGTTGTTTGGGATGGTACCAATAGTGCTGGTAAGAAAGTGAGTTCTGGAATATACTTTGTCCTTCTGAATAGCGAACTTGGTAAGATATCCCATAAGACTGTTTATGTAAGATAAGGAGGTAAACGTGAAAAGGAAAATTTATCTACTTCCGGTTATAATTCTCATCATTACTGGTTGTTCTGTGCAAAATAAGGGCTGGGAGAATCCTGTTCCTACTGACTTTGACAGTTACATAGATACATTGATTGTTGCAGGATGGGAGGCATATTCTGCTGGTGAGACAGATATCTCCTATGCTAAGTTTGATTCGGTTCTCTCTATTGAGGCTAAATCAAGTGAAGGGTATATTGGTAGGGCATTCTCTTCAATAGATCTGGGTTCTGACGATCCTGCTGCTTATTCTTCCTCTGAAACCGACTTTAACTTTGCTCTATATCTTCTTGAAGGGAAAAACCCGGTAATGACAGAAGATTCAATGAAAATGGTGTTCTCAAAGCTGACAGCTGATTCCCAGTATTATGTCTTGAAACTTCCTGTTTCAGGAATCTTCCTTGGTGTGTATGAAGATATCATGGAGGTTATGTATACAGATACAATTGAGCATACCGCGGACCTTTCACTTTACTACTTCAATGATAGCATTGTAATGGTACCTGTGATAACGAGAGGCTTCATAGATCCAGCTGATAGTTCACTATTTATCCCAGATTCCAATACTGTATTTACTGTACATGTTGCTTATACGGATGTGGATACCTTGACTCCAATGGGAGGAAGTGTAGGTGCAGGGCTTTCTCAGTTATATCAGTTGAAGGCAAAAAAGGCGGAGAGTGAGGATGATATTAAGAAATACCTTATGACCTCTGTATCTTACGGCAATCTAACCAGGGCCTTTTATTCACTCAGCAACAAGGTTGAGGATTATTTACCTTCAAGGTTTGACGATAGAATAAATACCAGAAATGTTCTCAAGATACTGGCTCAGGATTACTATTACTATGGGCTTTATATGAATGCTTACTGGCAGATCTACGAGATTGATCCTGGCGTTGCTGCAGGTATTGATACCACGGCAGCAGACTTTGATGTTCAGCTGTTGAGGGCAATTGGAAGTCTGTAAAAAAACCTTAAAAAGGAGGTGTCTATGCGTAAGGTGTTCTTGGTGCTTGTGCTTGCCTCTCTCGTTCTTGCAGCTGCCAACTATGGTGATGCTGTGCTCCTGCCAGAGAGGGTGAGCCCACCTAATCCCTTTGCTCTTCCAGCAAAGGCGTTGTTGTCACCCAAGGCTACAGTTGATAGCTGGCTTGGTCCCTACACTGGTGGTGGAGAGCCAAACTTCTATCTTGTTGGTATTAATCTGGTTGATACTTTCCTTGTGTGGTTCAATCCACCAGCAAAATGTTCACTCCTTGCAGGGGTTGTTGGTTATGTCCAGGCGTCGGGTTGGTATCCATACAAATTACCCATCAATATCTTTATTGCATCTGTTCCTCAGGACTATGACTATGAGAATGACTTTCCTGAGTATCATGGAGGAGGGGCTCCAAGCACTCACACCAGTGTTGTCCAGTCGGTATATGCTGAAACAGTTGATTCAATTACAGCCGAAGGTTACTGGGAATTTGACACTGTCTGGATTCCAACAGCAAACATCCCTGATAATGAAACCGATATCTTTGCTGTTGGCTGGGTTAAGACACTTGGCGACTCAGCACCAAATCCATATATCTTTGCAAATGGAAATCCAACGTATCACACTCTCATGCACAGGGATGTGGGCAATGGTCCAGGTTGGTACAGTTCCTATCACTTCATCTGGGCAGAGGCATATGTAAGATATTATGAAAACCCACCACCAGAACAGGATATTGATGCATTACCCAACTCATACACAACTGAACCAAGGGATGTATATGTCCACGCAACAGACTTTGGTGTTCCTCTTGATTCAACTGGTGTTGCAAGTGTTATTCTTGAGTACACCGTTAACAGTGGTGGAACCAACACTGTGTCTGGATCCATTGTCACTGGTGACAGTGCTGATGGTTACTGGGTATGCACCATTCCAGGTGTTAATGCAGGTGATACAGTTACCTACTACACCATTGCAACGGACTATCAGGGTAAGGCAGATACCAGTGATCCTGCAACATATATTATCAAGGCTGGAACACCAAACCATGCGCTTTATGTAAAACATGCATGGTACATGAACTATTCAGATGTAATTGATAACCTTTATGCTGTTGATGATTGGGATATCAGATCAGATGGTCCACCAGATTCTTCTGTGATTGCTTTCTACACACCCACTGTGGGTAGTGGATATCCAGCAATTATCTGGCAGGGCTGGGGTGATGCAGGAGCGCTCAGTTATAGAACCTTTGGTTCAGATGTTGTATTCCCTGGAGATTCAGCTTACCTCAAGTCCTTCCTTGATGCTGGTGGTGGATTCTGGTTTGCTGACCAGGATATGGGTTATGCACTTCTTCCAGATTCATTTGGAGACTATGGAACCCATAACTTCCCAACCACACATTGGGCTTACGTATACCTTGGTTTGCATACTTACACGGATGACGGTGCAGTAGAAGGTGACTCCTTCTCTGTATATGGTGACCCAACTGACCCGGTTGTTGGTCCTCTCTTTGATGGTGTGGGTAATCAGAATACTGGATTCCTTACTTTTGCGCCATTTGCATTATTTGGTGGTGGATACAACTGGCCAGGTGGATTTGATGCTCTTGATGCAAGTGCCACTGTTGATATGATGCACATTTCAGGTGTTAATATGTCATACAGGCTTGAAAATGTCCATGGTGGTACAGGTAAGGTTGTTGTCCAGAGTTTTGCCTCTGACTGGGTTCTTGATCCAACGCAGCCATTCGACCCGGATAGTGGCGAAATGACATATGATGATATAGCAGCAGACTCAGTCAACATTGTTTACATGAACTACTTTGGTGTTCCACTTGGTGTTGGGAATGATGTTTCTGCGGACATCCAGGTTGTGAGAGTTGAAAAGCCTACAAGGACCGTATTCTCCGATATGACCACACTCAGATACTATCTACCAAAAGAGGCCTATGTGACGGTTAATGTGGTTGATATTTCAGGCAGAACTGTGAAAGTGATTGAGAAGGGGACCAGGAAGGCAGGATGGAACAGTGCTATCTGGAATGCGAAAGGCACACCTGCAGGGACCTACTTCTTGAGCGTGAGTGTGAACGGCGAGGTTAAAGGTAACAGAAAGGTTGTTGTCGTCAGGTAATAACAACAGCCTTTCAAGATACCCCCGCTTATGCGGGGGTTTTTATTTTACTTGTCATAAAAGAATTTTCTGGTATATTTTATATAAAAGGAGGTGTCTATGCGTAAGGTATGTCTGGCAGGTGTGCTTGCCTCTCTGGTTCTTGCAGCAGCAAACCATGGTGATGCAATTCTCCTACCAGAGAGGGTGAGCACACCTAATCCCTTTGCTCTCCCTGCAAAGGCGTTGTTGTCACCCAAGTATACATGGGACTCTTGGTTAGGTCCCTATGGTGGTGGTGGAGATCCAAACTACATGCTAGGTGGTGTTGGGGATGTAGATACATTTCTTGTCTGGTTCAAGCCAACTGGAGTATGTTCACTCCTTGCAGGGGTTGTTTGTTATGCCCAGAAGTCTGGCGAGTGGTCCTACAAGGTTCCCATTCACATTTTTATCGCATCTGTTCCACAGGATTATGACTATGAGAATGACTTCCCTGAGTATCATGGAGGAGGGGCTCCAAGCACTCACACCAGTGTTGTCCAGACAGTGTATGCAGAAACAGTTGATTCAATTTCAGCCGAAGGTTACTGGGAATTTGACACTGTCTGGATACCTACGGCAAACATCCCTGATAATGAAACCGATATCTTTGCTGTTGGCTGGGTTAAGACAATCGGGGACACTGTACCACATCCATACATCTTTGCCAACGGTAACCCACCATACCATACCCTGATGCACAGGGATGTTGGCTATGGTTTTGGATGGTACAGTTCATATCACTTCATCTGGGCAGAGGCATATGTAAGATATTATGAAGACCCATATCCAATACAGTACGGTGATGCATTGCCCAATTCTTACACGACCGGTCCAAGAACAGTATATGTCCATACAATAGATTACGGTGTTCCACCTGAGTCATCAGGTGTAGAAACCCTTATCCTTGAGTATACTATCAATAGGGGTGGAATCAACACTGTTCCAGGGGTATTATTCACTGGTGACAGTGCTGATGGTTACTGGGTATGCACCATTCCAGGTGTTAATGCAGGTGATACAGTTACCTACTACACCATTGCAACGGACTATCAGGGTAAGGCAGATACCAGTGATCCTGCAAC
>Ga0190304_1000974_pt1 | contig 13103 bp, 10 predicted proteins | sample 48700712_MG_FD_161670 | JGI IMG/M metagenome (GOLD analysis project Ga0190304, IMG submission 161670) | Hydrothermal vent sediment bacterial communities from Southern Trench, Guaymas Basin, Mexico - 4870-07-1--2_MG | ecosystem: Environmental > Aquatic > Marine > Hydrothermal vents > Sediment ... | reverse complement strand
ATTATAACAAAAAACTTGTTAATAAAAATAAAGATTTTCCTATAATGGACCCGGTGGGAATCGAACCCACGATCTCCTCATTGCAAATGAGGCGTTCTACCACTAAACTACGGGCCCAGATGTAGGCAAATTCAATCTTCTCAAACTTTCATTATTATTTTACCAAATTTGATTTACAAATCAAGCAAAATAAAAATACCCGCCATAAGGCTGTGGGCGAGATTGATTTTAGACCGAGGCACGGTGCATAGAGGGGAGAGGTTTGTCTGTCCCTTCTCCGTTATACCTCGGGAGATAAGAAAGCTTATCTCAAAAGGTATGCACCGGATCGGGGACGGAAATTTCACACCGTACCCCGATCCATTTCTCAACCTCGACCCAGCCCTAGTTTGTGAACAAACTAAGAGCTGGACAGGCCCACAGCCTTATAACGGGTATCTCTCTTGAATTCACTTTTTTAAAATGAACTCAAGAAAGATTGGGAGAGGAGGAGTGCCCCCTCTCCCTTTTTTAACCCTGTAACCCTATAAGTGCGTGGGTCGAGTCCGCAGCCCTCGACCCGATTAAAGATAGAGTTATCTTGCGCGGCTACGGCGCGCGTAAAGGTCGACCACCTCTTCCCAACCCTTTGGCAAGGGGTAGAAAAGGCGATTGGCGGCGTAGAACCTGAGGTCGCCAATGGTCGGGGCAATGCGGTAGTTATTGAACAAAACCGAGGTCCGAAACTCAGCCCCTACCGTCATCGCCACGTCCTCAGTAGCGACCTCCCTTTCCGGGAGCTCGACGAGGTAGCCATCCTCAGTCTCCTTAATGGAGCGAGGATGGTACCCCAGCCAGCGGAGGTAAGCATAAAGATATCTCATCTCTATGCGCCTCCACTGGCCGAGCTCCCTCCGCCAGCGGTTGTTGCGGTTGTAGGCCACCGGTACGCCATATTCTTCTTTGTAAAGCGTACCAGTGAACCGATGCAACCGCATTCCGACTTTCTCTCCGGCTCGGAGGAGTTTCTCCTCCACCTCGGGGGCCAGCCAGTTTTTCATTTTATAGTACTCATGACCCCCGGGAGCACAGGTTTCATCCTGCTCCCCGTCGAGAAAGCCCTCTCGGCGGAGCCAGTCCCGGTCCGGTGCTACCCCGAAGTTGCCAATGGAGCAACCCCGGTAAGTGGCAAACCGGAAGCCCATCTCGCCGAGCGTCAAGATTAGCTCGACCCCGGCATCGACATTATTTGTATTAAAGGGGCCGAGCATCAGGGAAATTCGTTTGTGCGGAATACCTTCCCGCAGCAGAAAGCGAATTCCCTCCAATTGGCGCTCGGGACGGATGGGCGTCCAGCTGCCCGGACCAGTCTCAGGTGGTTTAGGAGTTAAAGTAGTAGAATATACCACCCGATCGTCCGGGCCCCACTCCTCGAGCTGGCGCCGGCCAAATGGCGCCCGGTGGAGCACAAAAACCCAATTCGGATGCTTAAAAGCATGCAGAAACCGGGTAATCTCGGGAATCTGCATGCTTCCATCCGAACGGGCACAGAGCAACACGATGTCACGCGTTGGTGCAAACAATCGTGATTGCTCTAAGAAAGCCACCGCTTCCTCAGGCTCACCGATCCTTCGAAGCCCCTGCTTGCCCCTACCGATGGTCATATAAGTGTTGTTGATCCATCGGTAGTAGCAGAAGCTACAGCCGATGGTGCACCCAAGGATGATATCGCCGTCCCAGGTGTACCGGCGCTTGAAAAAGAACGCCGGTTTCACAGGACGGTCGGGCCAGCCGGGGGGAGTGCCGCCGAGGAGCAAGTGCTCTCCATTTACGATCTCCGCAGACGCTGCCGCGGAGAGTTTCTCGAAACTAGCGCTCATCACTATCCCTCCTTTCGCCCTAGAATCGGGGCAATGCTTTCTTTCAGTTCCCGACCTCTTCTAACGGCCTTTTCAGCTGAAACACCGAAGGCCCTCATATAGGTCAGACGACCGAGCTTTTCATCAGAGTTCTCGGCACGGCCATCTTTCCCATAGAGAGCACTCAGGCCGTCATCCAACATCTGGGCAGCCACGCCGTCCTGCCTAGCTGCCTCGCAGACTTCGGGTGGACAAAGGAGTGCCTCGGCTATATAAAGCCGAAAGGCACATTCCTTCTGGACCACCCGAAACCATGCGATAACAGAGTCAGGTGGCTCCCAGCCGGCTTCAAGCTCAACTTCGAGCCGAGCTCCCTCGATAACTTCACGGAGCCTCTGCTCAAAAAGGAGCTCTACGCCAAGCTGGCAAGCAAGCTGGCGGGCTTGCTTAAGTTCCCACGCAGCTTGCTCTATCGTGGCTGCCGCACCGTGGAGCACCCAGAACGCTGGCTTTCCATCACGGACGGTATCCTCATCAATGAGGTCGTCCATGATTTTGAAAGCTCGGCGCAGGTGCTCCACCTGCTGATACAGAAGTTCCACTTCTTGGGGAGAACGCCTTCCAAGTCGGGATAGCGCCCGGACTTTTTTGGCGTAGCTTCCAGAGGTTGGAACCTCTGCCACGAACCGTGGCTGCTCAAAGCTCTTTTGGTAAAAAGCCTCGAGAGCCGCGATTTTCTTTTTCCATTCCATATCAATTACCTCCTTCCACGATTTCTACGCTCGCGGCATAGCCACGAGCCTCGGCTACTTCACGGCTTGCCCGGCAAACAAGCTCTTTCGTGGCCTCCAATGAGTCAGAGACGAAAATCCACGAAAGGATCTCGTGTATGCCAGCGATAAACCGCTCAGTGAAGCGAACCTGGCAGGTGCGCTTGGAATCGTCATAGACTGTTGCGCAACCTGTGGTTTCTACCACAAAGTCAGCAAAGTCTATAACATCCAAAGCACCCATCCGGCGAAGGATCTCTAAGCGTTCAGCATCTCGAAAATCATCGGGATCGCCGCGCTTAAGAGTCTCCGCCTGCCTTTCCGCTTCCTCCCGCCTAACCTCTACGATGATGACAGGCCGCCGAAGAGCATATGAGACATAGATAATCTGCTCTCGGCTCTTTATCCCGTCAATCACCGCGAAAGTGGCGGGATCTTGCTGGATGGTCGAGCGTTCAAGGAAAGTCCGGGCAACCGCGACTCGGTCCTGCGCCTCCACTTCGTCGGTGAAGCGAACCACTTTGTCCCAGACATCGTCAAAGGATGTCATAGAACCAAAGTATTGCTCCACCGTGGCTAGGAGATACTTGCTCCACTTGTAGACGGAGCAATTCTCCCAGCGCGAAAAGAGATGGCGCAGGAGAGTCTTGCCGGCAGCTGGAAGACCAACCAGAGCAATCATATACCGGTTAAGTCGGTATACATCGCTCGGTGGCTCAATTTCCGGCTTGGGCACCAACCCCTCCTTTGTCAGGAGGTAATCAAGGTGCCGATACCCCAAAAGAGTCTTGGGATTGCCAGCATACCGGACCGGCCCCTCAATTCCCATCAACCGCAGCTCCTTCTCCAGCTTTCGCTGGGTTAGAGCTGTGGTGACATTGCGGTCGAGGATAATAATCTCCTCGTACCGCTGACACGAGGGTCGGCTCCACCACTCCACTGACCGCTGGTCCAGTCGGGAATAGTCAGCTATCACTACCTCCCACTTGTGTGGAAGGAGATCAAGCAAACTCACTCCCGACTTAGCGATTAAAATCGATAGTGTTTGCATTTTTCCTCACCTCCCTTCTGCCGGCTTGTTGCCGGCATTCCGGGCAGATATCTCGGGGCGGAAAGATTTCCGCCCCGCAATTCTGACAAACCTCACCGACCAGCCGGTAAAACTGGCGGCGTCTCCTCCAATATCTCGCGACCATTTCACACCTCCTCTAAGTTTTAAAAGTGCTTGAGGAGAAAATCTCCTCTTCTGAATTTACTCTATAAGCAATAAACTCAGAAGAAGAGGCGGTTTTGGTAACCGGGACCGCAAACCCGGAACCCTAACCCTAAAGTGGTATATGGACCAAGAACCACAGCCTTGGCCCGAAAAAAAGACTAAGAGCGCGCCGTAGCCGCGCTTATAACGACCTCCCAGTCACAGAACTCGGTCAGTGGAGCGAGCTCCGCTGTGAGCTCTTTGACCTGGAAGGCCGCGGCCTCCCGCCGCTTTTCGTCCACCAGAACCTCGAATACAAGACGAGGCCTGGTGGCGATCAGGCGCAAGGCAAGAATTGCCCGGTGACCCTCCCAATGGGGAACACTATCTTCGGGGAGATCCCAGATCTCCTCGAAGAAGGTCCCCTGGTCATTCTTTTGGGCCCTTCTGGCATCAATGTCGATACCGTCAGCAACCCGAAGAATAACCTCGAGGAGCCGCTCCTCGCGGTCCTCTGGGAGGGGCACTTTCTTGCGGTGAGCGAAGCACAGTCGCGCCACCAACTCGGCTTCTTCAGGGGACATAATCCCCTCGAAGAAACCCTGAGCATTCCACTCGCGTACCATGCGAGCGGAAAACTCGTGGTGGCGGGCTCGAGCCTCTTCGTCGGTCAAGCCCTCCTCCGGATAGACATCGGCAGCGCCGTTGCCGATGTCATGGAGGCCGGCCGCCCAGTCTAGAAGCCGCTGCTGGTCTTTGGAAAGACCAAACAACGATCCCAGAGTCCGGGCATTGGCGATGACACGGCTGACATGAGGCCAACCGTGCTGGGTCAGGAAAAACGGAATCCTGACCTGGCGCATAAACTGAGAAATCTGTTGGAGGATCTCCCCAGGTCTGCGCCCGCCGTTGCCGGGCCCCCCATCGCCCTCGGAGTTGAGAGCCGCAATGACCTCTGCGGCCTTCTCTTCCCCTTGAGCGACCTCCTCCGGAGTGGCGGGGCCCTCGGTTCTGACCACCGGAATTACCACGGCCTCCCCGCTGCCAATGAAGTTGGTCAAGCCTAACTTCAGGGCAACGGGAAGCGCACCCTCCGCCTTCCAGAAGGTTATGGCAATTACTGCCACTCCCCTCTGGAGGGAAAGGCCCACCCCGTAAGGGGTGCCGTGACGCTCGCAGGCCGCCGAGAGTTGCTTGAAGCCCCAAGTGGGCTCGAGTCTCGGGATATAAACCACATTCCCGATAACTCGAATCTCTTCGGGTTCAGGCACACTCTCAGTAAAAGCCTTAAAGAAAGACTCATCGTCCTTCCTGAGGGCCTCCAATGTGCCTGCGAGGTCCCGGCGGACCGCCGCGTCCAGGGCTGCTGCGAGTCGCTCCTCCTCCGGTGTTACAGGGAGTACCGAGGGATCGCGATCGCAGATGGCTCCCACCCGACCCCACTTCTCCGCAAAAGAATCGTGAGGACCGTAGTGGGTCGCCATCGCGGTGGACGCAACAATAACCTCGGCTCCGAGCTCCCGGGCCTGGCCGTACCAGGTCTCGGCAACCTTGTGGTGATCCACAATCACCACCCGGATGCCTCGCCTGGTCAGCCGACCGATGGCCTCAAGGCCCCGCTCGGCCGCCCGAGGGAGGTAGGGAACCGGACTTGGCAGTGGGATATCGACCACCACCACCAAATCCCCTTCGCCCAACTGGGAAAAATCCCAATGGACGAAGGTTTGCCCCCAGAAAAGACCGGCAAAGCCGGTGCCACAATCTGGAGGCAAAAGCTCCCAAACTTTGGCTGGGTCCTCGCCCCGAGGCACTCGGTGCTCGGGTCCAGACCTCCAATACTTCACATAGGTCTGGACCTCGTACCCCTCGGAGCGGAGGTTCCGCTCCGAGATAATCGCCATGGTGGCACCGTGTCCATCGGTACCACCGAAAAGCAATGCTCTCATTTCGCCACCTCCTTTTGGATTTTTAGAGTTTGACTACCCATTGAATCTCCGAGATAATCTCAGAAACTCAAGGGGTAGCCAAACCTTGGAGGTGGTAATTTTTCAAAGAACTCCTTGCAAATAATAGCAAGGACATTTAGGGAGACAAGGCCGGGTTTGGAGCCTTCTCTCCCCCGGATGTCCTTACTATTTAGAACACCCGTTGAGAGGATTGCCTTTCAGGTGGGCTTTGCCGCAAAAATCTTTGCAGCTGCACCACTTTTACCTTACTTGGCAATAGCCACTCATTGCTCCCCTCAACAATGAAGTGACCAAAAATCCTCTCTGAGGGAATTTGGAGAAGCTGAACAAGGGTTTCTTTATTCAACTTTTTCTCTTTTTATAACGGTATAAAGAGTATACCCTTGTTAGACTTCATTCTTTGTATTTTAGAGAGCTATTCTCTCCCCTCTGTGTTTCTGTGAAAATTTCGAGTTTGAAGATTTGGGGAGAAGGATAAAGAAGAATCTTGATCACTTTAAGCTGGTTTTTCTCTTCTCCATCCTTCTCTCCAGAAATTCATTTGGATTTCTGAAAGAGATTTTAATCTCTATAACGCAACAGGCGGCTCTCTGAGAGAGCCGCCTGTTGCAAGTTCAGCGACCAGAAGCTTGCCACAAAGCTTTGTGATTAGCTTCCACCCAGCCTCTTGACTGGGCGACTCTCCCCTCATTGTTGAAATATTTTTTGAAAGAACCTTTTGCTTTTCTTGACATCTAAATTATAGCATATTTGATTTTCTTTGTCAAGAGTTCCTATTAAGGAGTTACTTGCTTGGCTTTTATCTGTCAAAGAATGGCTTTCGCTTTTTATTGAAGAAGAAAAAAATCATTTCTAAAAAACAAATCAAATTATGATTAAGTTAAACAAATGAAAAAAGAGGGAGTTAACCCTCTAATTTTCAGAAGTCGTTTGCTGATTAAAAATTTTCAGCTTTTTATTATAAGGAAAATTTAAAGAATTTTTCTCATTTATTTACCCTTTAATCCATCTAAGTCCCTAAACTAAACTCTGCCTGTGTTCTAACGTGTAATTCTTGCAGTAAATCTCTAAAGTTTTTCCAATTATCTGGAACAAAAGCAAGGCATTTTTTCTCATTATTTTGCCTATAGAAAATGTGTACAAACCTCATACTCCGCATCCATCCCATAGGTAACAGCAGTGGAACTGGAAATGCTATTTCAAGCGTAAAACCTTTTTCTATAGGATGCATTTGTTTTACACTGGTTGAAACTTTATAAATGCTGGATAAGGGAACTATAAGACGATCAGAAAAGCGAGGATAACCTATTACTCTCAACTCAGATTCTGTCAGTTCTATTCTTCTTTTTGAATAAAGCCTCTTATCATGAAAATAGTAAACACTTAAAAATAAAACAAATATTGAAAAAGTAACAGTTGTGAAAATAGAATCTGGTATATCTTTCATAACCAGTATTTGTCCTTTCTTAAAAAAAATGAAAAACAAATAGATAAGGAATAAAAGAAATGTAAGAATACCAGCGCTAATCAACAAACGGAAAAAAAGAAGAATTAAGGAAGGCTCAAATTTGTAAACTTTTTTCATAATAAAGTTTAATTATCAATTTTAGCAATTTGTTCTCTGAAACTGTGGGCGTGCCAGGACTCGAACCTGGGACCTTATCTTTATCAGAGATACGCTCTAACCAACTGAGCTACACGCCCTTTATTTTCGCTTTGATTTTTTCAATTTCTTTGATTTTTTTGGCTTTTTCTTTGAAAAACTACCAACAATTAAATTTTCAATTTTCTTTAATTGTCCAGAATTAATTTTGATAGACAAATTATAATCTCCTCCATTAATAATTATTTTTTTATTGTTCAAAAGGGATTTATCAACAAAAGTAGGCAATTTCCAGATTTCACCAAAAGGAGGAATTGTTCCAATCTTCACTCCTTTTAAATTTTTTTTCATCCAACTTTCTTTGACAAAATCGATAGATTTTGCTGGCTTTTTCCCCTGTTCCTTTAACCACAAATTAGCCACTTTTTTGAACTTTACTTTGTCTAAAATCTTGTCTGCACCAATCAAAACCAAAGCGTAACTTTTATTAAATTTAACTATTAATGTTTTCCCAACTATTTTGGGTTCTACTTTTAAAGTAGCTGCTTTGTCAAAAGCTGTATAAACCGTTCGATGTTCTATTATCTCATGCTTAATTTTCTTTTCTTCTAAAAATTTAGCAATCTTTTTTGGAATTTTCATTATTTAATTTTATTGAAATTAAAAATAAAAATCAAGACAAAATAAAAAAGCCTTCAAAAGACTTTCTTATAATTTTCCCACACTTGCAAAGAGGCTCAGTTTCTTAGAGTTGCCCCGACAACGGTCTCAATTTCAGGCTCCGAGACCAACACCTCAGAGTTGAAAATGGAATTCCCAATTTTCAACTCTGGTCGACACTTTTTGAAATGTTGTGCTCCACGCGCAGCTTCCGCTACGCGTGCCTTGTTCATGCTCTTTCCCATGTTTCCATGGGCATGGACTATATCTTCACCCCATCCTCTAGGTTCTGAAAGATGGGGGCCAACGTGTTATGGTAGGTTTGCTACCATCCAACTCTTTTTAAGAGTTGAGTCTCTACGGGGTCAAGAGAAAGTTTATAAAAGAAACTAGGCAGGATATATTTCCTGATCACCTCCTCTAATCTATCTCGCGATCTTCTCCCAAAATACAACCTATAACCAGTATTGTTCCATTGACGAGTTGAAGAGAGAGCAAAGTTTTTCCTCAATACCCTTTGGATAAGCTCTACCTCTTCTAATGAGAACTGTTGGACATTCAACAAGTATCCTCTTCCCTTCTTTTCTTTCCTATCTATCAATCTTCCGCCATCATCCATAAACCAGACTGCCAAGCTAAGCGGGCTTTTCAGTATATCTTCTAATTCTCTTGGCACAATCTTCTTTTTGTTTTTATAGAATATCTCTCGAAATTTAGTAAAGGCAGGATGAGAAATTGTTCTAAATACCCACGAGCGTGTCTTGATTCTGTACCGAGGACCACTCAAACACCAATCTTTAAATATACGGTACTTCCAATCTACATATAACTTATCGCGATGCTCTATATGGAGACGATAATTCTTGCCATAAGCATTAGTAATCAGACTGCCGTCCCCGAGCACAGTACCAATCAAGACAGCTTCCTGCAAAGGGCTCAATCTTAGCTTTTTTTGGAGTCTTCTAATCTCTGATGACCAGGTTACTACTTTTTTTCTCTTGACTTCCCTCGGTGTTACCTTCATTCCTTCATTATAACATAATGAAGAGGAAGGCTCCACCGATATTAGTTGGATTTTTCTTAACGATTGCTCGTTAAGGTCGCAACATTCAGGTTGAATCCACGACTTCTTCCCTCTCACCGAGCCCACCTTAGGCCCGCTCAAGGCGGGACTTCGGGTGTTCCCGGCTCGCTTGAAGTGACGGGCGATTGTCTTCTGTGGGACTCAGAATTGACGTTCCCACCCGGCGTGCGGATTTCCCGCACCGGGCGAGCCCAGCCTCTTTTCAAAAAGGTGCTGGGTGAACCCTTCCCTAATGCCACTAGCATTAGGTACTATGGTTCAGCTGACTTCTGACGCTGCGTTAGTCCCATTATACCATATCTTAAAGCGATATGGACAGCGCCAGATCTCCCTGGGTCAGTGTAAAGACTATTCCCTACATCCCGAATCGAGCCGACGGGGACGGCCTTCCCCATGCTCACCGCCCACTCATGGGTCGGCCAGCTCTTTTGTGATTCGGGCTGTAGTTTGCCTCCGGATCCTCCGCCAAGGACCTCACGATCCTTGACTATCCTTTGGCTACGCTCTAGGGGGCCTTTCCTAGAGGAGGGGATTTTAACCCCTTAGTCTTTACACCTGCCAGGCGCGTTTTCATGGTGAGTACAAGGCCCAGGAACGTATTCAACGCAACGTGGCTGATTTGCGTTTACTAGCGATTCCAGCTTCACGAGGTCGAGTTGCAGACCTCGATCCGAACTGAGACCGGCTTTTAGGGATTAGCTCCGGCTTACGCCTTGGCAACCCGCTGTACCGGCCATTGTATCATGCGTGCAGCCCAGGGCATAAAGGCCATGCTGATCTGGCGTCATCCCCACCTTCCTCCCACTACACGCGGGCAGTCCCCTGTGACACGTAAAACACAGGGCAGGGGTTGCGCAGGTTACCCCATTTAAGGGAGACCCTCACGGGACCTGCTGACGACCATATTCTTCCATGATTACTCATGGTATGGACTATACCATTTCCAAACTTTAGTTTGGAACCAGCCGTGTAATGGTGGGTTTACCACCATTAAGTTTTCCGGGCCTTTAGCGGAAAACTAAGTCTCTACGGGGTGCGAGCACCAATTCTTGCAACTTCCACGAATAAGGTAAAATATTCTTTAAAAATTTCTTGACTTCGTAACGAGAAATATAGAGACAAAAAGTTCTTGCATTTTTATAATAATAGATTCGCACCTTATCAATGCCAACTTTTCTGAGAAGAATTTGATCTGTTTTTGCTTCAATTTTCTCACCATATACAATCCGACAGTCTTTTCTCAAACCTTTATCAATCGAACCGTCTCCATCGAAGCGACCAGAGAAATATGCCCATATAGTTTTAGGATCTTTTAAATCCTTCAGGTTATTCTTAGCAGTAATAAACCCTCGCAACAATGGCCGACTATTCACATATAAATGATAGTTTACTTTTCTTGCTTTTCCCAAAGGATATTTTACTATCCTTTTGACATATTTCAGAATTTCCTTATTAATCTCGTAATTGCCTTCGATAGGATAGTATATTCTTAACCTCAACCTATCAATTGGGAAATGTTTTCTCAGAAATCGAGCAAATCTTATTAACAACTCGGGTTCTGTATTACTCAATCCAACGCTACTAGTTCGATGATATTTCTCTGCACACCAAAGACCAAGGATGTAAAAATCCATCTCATCTAAGAAGAAATTACAAGAATTGGTGCTCGCACTTCCCACGGTATTACCCATTTTTGTATTATACCACAAAATGGGTTCTACCGTTTTGGGCTGGTTTTTCAATCAGGATTGCTCCTGAAAGGGTCGTAGTTTTTTATGACACGACCATGCAGCACCTGTGCCAGTGTCCTTGTGGAATCCCCGAGTTTCCCCAGGGTTTCACTGGCATGTCAAGCCCTGGTAAGGTTCCTCGTTTGTCATCGAATTAAGCCGCATGATCCACCGCTTGTGTGGGCCCCCGTCTATTCCTTTGAGTTTCGGCCTTGCGGCTGTACTCCCCAGGCGGGGTGCTTAACGCGTTAGCTTCGCCACTGCAAGGGTCGACACTTGCAATAGCTAGCACCCATCGTTTACGGCCAGGATTACGAGGGTATCTAATCCTCTTCACTCCCCTGGCTTTCGTCCCTCAGCGTCAGGGTCGCCCCAGCTGGATGCCTTCGCTTTCGGTGTTCCGCACGATATCAACGGATTTCACCCCTACACCGTGCGTTCCACCAGCCCCTAACGCCCTCTAGTTTGGTAGTTTTCAGCGCCTTCCTCAGGTTGAGCCCGAGGGCTTTGACGCTGAACTTGCCAAACCGCCTACGGACGCTTTACGCCCAGTAATTCCGGATAACGCTTGGGGGTTACGTTTTACCGCTGCTGCTGGCACGTAATTAGCCCCCCCTTATTCCTCCGGTACCCTCACCCCCTTCTTGTAAACAAGGAGGGGGTTGTTCCCGGAGAAAAGCGGTTTACAACCCGAAGGCCTTCCTCCCGCACGCGGCGTCGCTGGGTCAGGCTTTCGCCCATTGCCCAAGATTCTCGGCTGCTGCCTCCCGTAGGAGTCTGGGCCGTGTCTCAGTCCCAGTGTTGGCGGCCGCCCTCTCAGGCCACCTACCCGTCAAAGCCTTGGTAGGCCATTACCCTACCAACAAGCTGATAGGCCGCGGGCCGATCCCAGAGCGGAAGGAGAAAATCTCCAACCTTTACCCTGAAAAACTTGTGTTTCTCAGGGACCATCGGGTATTAGCCCGGGTTTCCCCGGGTTATCCCCGTCTCTGGGGTTCGTTACCCACGTGTTACTAACCCGTTCGCCGCTCCGTACCTCAAGCCAAAAGGCTCGAGGCCGATCGCTCGACTTGCATGCCTTATCCACGCCGCCAGCGTTCATCCTGAGCCAGGATCAAACTCTCTGAATGAAAAAGAGTCGGGGCAACTCTAAGAAACCGATTTCCCTTATATTCCTTCATATTTAATTTTCAAGGTGCTCTATGAGGTTAAAAAAACCACAAAGCTCGTGGTTGTCACTCTTTAATGTTTGAAATTGAAAATTCTATCTTAATTATATTTTTAAAAAATTTCTTGTCAAGAGCCACTCCGCGGACTCGAACCGCGAACCAGCGCCTTACAAGGGCGTTGCTCTACCATTGAGCTAGAGTGGCAGTTATTGTTTTTTCTTTCTCAAAGAAATTTTTCTTATCTTTTCCCAATATTGTTCACTCTCTTTGCTCCTTTTAGATTTCTCTCTTATTTTTGCAAGTAAATGGGTACATTTTGCCTCAACTCTTAAAGAGAGAATTTTGGTCTTTGAAAGAACTTTCTGTAAAAATATATTCCAAAAACTTGAAGAGAAAAACTTTTTAAGTTGAAAAAGGTAAATTTCAATTTTCTCTTTTGTTGTTGTTAAAAAACCTATTTGTTTTTTTTCAACAACCTCTAATTTTTTCAAAACAGGAATTTTGCGAACCAAAATTGCACCCATTCCCAAAAAGCTACTGACTAAAATAATTTGCGCAATGAATGTTGCTACTCTCATATCGTTAGTCAACCATTGGAGGTTAAATTTCGTACCTGATAAATCTTTCTATTACAATGTTTTCTCCTAATTTGGCAATATATTCACTAATTAAATCTTTAATTTTTTTTGTTTCATCTTTGATCCAAGGTTCTTCCAAAAGCGATTCTTTGTTCTCAGGATTCATCGCTGCAATATGTAGACATATTTCATGAGCCAATTTTTGAAATTCTTTATTCTGAGCGACAAAATCTGTTTCACATCTTATATCTAACAAGACCCCAATTTTTTTGTTTGGATGAATATAACCCTCAATGATTCCTTCCTTTGTTCCTCGCTCTTTCTTTTTTGTGGCAAACTCTATCCCTTCTTTTCTCAAAATCTCTTTTGCTTTCTCTAAATCGCCATTAGCTTCTTCTAAAGCCTTTTTACATTTCATGAGAGAAATTCCAGTTTCACTTCTTAGTTTTTTTAGTTTCTCAATAGAAACCATATTATGATTTTTGATCTTTGACTTTTGACCTTTGGCT
>Ga0190304_1000971_pt1 | contig 13134 bp, 8 predicted proteins | sample 48700712_MG_FD_161670 | JGI IMG/M metagenome (GOLD analysis project Ga0190304, IMG submission 161670) | Hydrothermal vent sediment bacterial communities from Southern Trench, Guaymas Basin, Mexico - 4870-07-1--2_MG | ecosystem: Environmental > Aquatic > Marine > Hydrothermal vents > Sediment ... | reverse complement strand
CCGTTTGCCTCACACATAGAATCCACTTGCTGTTGAGTGTAAAAATAAAATTCGTACCCGTCGTGATTATTTCCATGTTGAACAATGGAAAATCGATCAGATCTATTAATAAAGAGTGATGCCACGGAATCAATGGTTGTCGTGAAAAAGCGGGGAATAAATCCTATCGTTGTGTGAAAGTTGTGCAAATCCATTTCCTGCAATAACTGAAAGTAATCTATATTTCCCCATGGCTGAACCAACCTGGGATCGTCAATGGTCAAGTTGGCAAAATCCACCTTACTGTGCCAGCAATAATCTCCAAAGGCACCTCTTATGAAGAACATCTTAGGAACTAAAACAGAAAAATTCTGCGGTCTATATAAATCTCTTAATGCGTTCTCTTCCAAATCCTTATACTGATTACCTGAATCTATGAAAATGAATCCGTTACCTGCCTTAAAACGGACCAAAATTGCGTAATCGCCCAAAGAAATCACAACGCTTCCTCTGTTCAATCTATCATATATCTGTCCGTAGTCAAAGTTATAGTTCACCATACTAAAAGGAAATCTTAAGCCTGTAAATTCTCTTGTTATTTGAGAATCCGCAACTGCTATCGCGTAAGTTATATCTTCCTCCCTGTAAACTTTGTCTACAAGTCGTAACCTTCCGTCAATTAAGAGATTAAGATGAACCAATGGCAGCGTATCAATGACCTCATAAATCAACAAATTACCTCCCTTATGAACATATGCAGAAACAACTTCTATATCTTCAGTGGATAGCACATATTCAAGAGCCCTATGGCTGACAGCTATTCCTTTAGGACCTGCTTCACTTAAATAAGTGGTTATCAAAGTATCTATAGTGGTACTATCAGTCAAATCTAAACATGTTGAAGACAGCCCATAGAAATCAGCTAATTTATTGATATTTATGTCACCTTTACTCAAATAAGATGAACGGAAAAGAAGCAAATTAGCAGAAATGACACTTAGTATAATTAAATATTCCCTCATTTTTGTCCGATAAGGAATATCTAATTATCAGTTCACAAAAGTATTTAGATAATAAATTAGTGGAGTCGTGTTTACAAGTCTTTCTTCGAAGAATTTCAGGTTTAATCAAATTCGAGGAATTCGTTTGTATCAAGTAGTCAAGTGGAGCTACACTTAAATGTAATTACCTATGTTGCCTAATAAATCTTTATTGAAGAGACTCTTACCTCAATATAAGGGTTTTTACAACCTTACGAGGTTCACTCGAATAAAGGAAATACATCCCGTTAGGCAAGTGTCTCGTGTCCCAAGTGATCTCGTTTAAACCGGGACGAAGCTCGAAAAGGTCAGCCAATCTTCCTGAACAATCATAAAGCTTCAGCACTTTGGTTTTTGTCCCCGGTACATAAGCCCTGATTATCCCTTCTTCCTTCACCGGATTGGGGACAACCATAAAGTCAAAATCGAGATTATCTAACTTGAGCTGCCCTTCCTCCTCAACGGGCATCGGCGCCACTGTGTAAACACCGACATTATCGAACCACACAGTCCCAGTATGGTATTTAAATAATGCTCTAATTACAATTTTTTGCACTGGTACCGAAGGTTGAATTATATGCTTGGCATAAACCCAATCATGAGTTCCTACAGGAAACGCTGCATATTCGTCCAACATAACGCTACCATCATTGCAATATACTAATGCATTTATTGCATAGAATTTGTCTTCTCCTTCTCCAACATTTTCCGCCTTGGAGTATCCGCTGATAACGATGTTATTGGGTTCAACTTGATTTAAATATACTACTTGATAAATGCCCAATGCTGAATCCCCTGTAGTGCTCTTGCACTTGATAGCTTTGGAGCCTGAAAGCGCATTTTCCCCGCTTGAGTCTATTTCGAAGCCATCTCCGTATGGCATCCAAGCATCGGGAATGCCATTCCCATCGTTGTCAATCTCAAATGACCAATTATAAAGAATATTCGACGGGTCAATCGCAATTGGATTTAAAACTATATTTTTTACTGACACCAATCCATTTGAACAATAAGCTACTACCCGGATGGTATCTTCATGAGCATAAAACCCGATAGGCAACGTGAAACTCGCAGTAAACACACTGTCACCCGCAATAGAATCGCCGTGAGTCCCGTCATCGTAAAGTCTCAAATGAGGAGAACCGCTAAACCTGTCTAAACTTACCTCAACCCAAACGGAATCGGTATAAAATACTTTCGCCATTATGCGATTTTCCGAATAGCCTGTTGGCTCTGGTGGATCAAAACTGACGGCTTCTATTACAGGAGAGGAAACAGGCTCGTTCAAAAATATTGCAGCCGTCTTGGCCGCAAGACTAACAGAATTTGAGTCAAAAATTTCAGTTGTGAGCAATGAACCTTCAAAAGTCGTACCCGGTGTGATTCTGACTTTGTATGGAGGTAACGGACCTTCGTATATTAAGCTTTCGTCCGTTGGATTTACAATTACAATTCCTCTCTCAAAATGTCTTATATAGCACCCCCGGACATCCCTTAACTCTTCAATAGAAATGAGGGCTGTGTCAAGCGGCTCTCCCATATCAAGATCCATTTCCGGGAAATAACCGAAAATCGAGCTATTAGATGAATTCCCGTAAAAAGTTAAGCTATCCGCGATCAACAAATAGCTTCCGTAAGAAAAAAGTCTCCCACATGTATCATTAGAAAGAGCATTCGAATACGCTAAGAATTTTTTTCCGTAGTTTCTAATGACCTCAATCGCGCTATCCTGTTGTCTCCTCCATTCAGAGAACCCGATGTTACCACTGTATGTTACACTCCACCCTTCTTCCATCACGCCCGTCGCTTGCTGGACCAAATGTGTATAATCCAGGGAAGTATTGAGGAAAAGAGGGTATGAAGAAGAAGTTATTGCGAAAATAGTATCTATTAAATCCCCGGCGGCATTATCCCAACTCGATGAGTCATAATCGAAAATCTGACCAGGTACATCTATCATCCATTCCCATGGTCTACCTACATTATCCATAAAAATGCCGTTATAATCTGGATCTCCGAGAGACTGATCCACCTTTTGAGAAACGAAAGATCTCCATGCGGGGAAAGTTATATTAACCAAGTAATCCATATGCCGATTGGTTATGATCCTGTTGTTAATATTAGTAGACATCAAATGTATCCGCGGCACTGTATCCACTATTCCGTCATGGAAAACCAGAAAGTGGAATCCCCTGCCCCTCTTATAGTGAGGTTCCCTGGGCCAGATAACTATAGAGATATAATGGCAGGAGTCCTGAGTAACTGCATTAAATGTCTCATTAAACTGGGAAAATTGCTTGTCATGATCAACATCTACCTGCAATAAGACCGAATCGATTGACAGCGTGGAATCAATCAATAACCTGACTCCCAGAGTTTCTTCAGAGGAACCAATAGCGTAAAACACACTATCTATAGCGATGTGATATTGAGGCAAATTGCTGAGTTCTAATTTAACGATCGAAGAATACCACACTGTGTCCTTGTCGTCTTTGATTGTTTCAAGGTGCAAAAAGCTACCGTCAGGCGGAATTGAATCAAGATAGGCGGATGTAACAGGTGGAGTCACTTGCCATACGGTTCCCCTTTCTAAACTATCATCAGCGACTCTGATAATATACCCGTAGATAAAATCGTAACGCCTATCATTTGTCCAGCTCAATCTAACTTTCCCCGTGCGCACTGAGATGTGAAGTGCGGCAGGAGCGTAAGAATGTAGAAAAAGCCTTTCTTCTGAATTCAACGAGTCCCACATGTCTTCGTACAGATCCAACTGACACATCGAAATATACTTCAGTAAAGTGATGCTATCATTGAGACTCATGACATAAGAACCTTCTCCTTCTGTACTCTGCTCGTCTATTATCTTAAACCTGAATGCTGCAAAATCCTGAAGATAGCGGTCACCTCTGATAGCGGAATAATTAACGAGGAATGTGTTGCCGCGTCCTTTCGTCGCCCATCCCCCATTTGCCAGAGTTATCCCGTATAATAACAGCACTAAATAGCCCATTTATTATCCTCCTCCCTATAGCCAGTCCCTGTTTTTCCACGTAATCCTATTCTGTCACCTTATTTCCACATGTTTGGAAATGGGATAGCCGGTCCCCATTTCGCTCCAATGTGCTCCCCACTGAAACTTCTTAATAACTTCAGAGGTTCGTTTAATCAACGATGAAAGCAGAAATGTGCGATAAATTCAGCGTTTTACCGATTCAATATACAAAACAAAACACCTCGATGATTTGTAAAATCCGGGGAAAAACAAGAAATTCTACAAATCTCGGTAATTATCGGTCATAACAAAACATTAATCAGGGAAAACGAGCAAAGCTGAGGACAATTAACTGGGAAATCTTTGGGATAGCACGCTCGACAATGAAGCTTTCAATTGCCTCGAGAACTGAACCCAGTGCCGACCACCCGTTTCTAAATCCGAAAACCCTCAGTATAAATCAGGTTTAGTCGATAGACAATCTTTCTTTCAGTGCATTGTACTCGTTCTGCCATCTATCTTCTAAGAGTTTTCTTACCCTCTTTATCCCCTCAATATATTTGTCTCGATTTCTCATAACCGTTGTACATGCGCGATATATGTCCTGAAATTCATGATTAACTAAAACCGCGCCCTGCCCAAACAGCTCACGGTTAAGGGATGTGTCTGTTATTATTAAAGGTCTCAAGGCGCTAGTAGCCTCCATTGCTCTACAAGATTGCACAAATTCTCTATCCTCCCTCTCCTGCAAAACTACAACGGCATCAGCATGGATTAAGATAGACTCATATTCATCATTTGAGAGATAACCTGTAAAAATCGCATTAGACGCATATTTGGTTGGTTTCTCCTTATATTTGCCGACAAAATAAAAATTAGCCTCGGGAATCGCCGCCGCGACTTCAAGCATAACATCGATTACACCACCCTTTTGTTTCATCCCAGGTGATAGCAACACAACGAAGTTAAATCTTCCACTGGGGAGTTTAAAAGAATCAGAAGGATTAAAGATCGGCAATGGGTCTCCCAAAACTATAGATTTTATTCCTTTAGCTTCTAAAAGACCCTTTAGATATCGATTATGGACGAAAACCACAGCTGCTTTTTTAAGAGATAATTGATGAAAGGGAACTTTAAACCAAAAACCGGTAATTGCAGAAGTATGAGCATCCACCGCATACTGTAATCTCGTAAACAAGGAATAGAACATGACTGCGATAGGAGCAAAAGCCGGAGGAGACTGCACTATTACCAAAGAGGGCTTTTCCAGAAATATTATTCCTAAAGTGTGCAGAAATTTCAACACATATTCTACGGGACGTAATAACTTGTTCTTTCCTATTTTATAACCGAGGAAATATAGCGGACCTCTAAAAACAAGTTGTGAGAGTGTAAAGGGACGCCTGTGAAAAGACATCCATACTATAGATAGATATTTTTTCTTCAGATTTTTTGGTCTAACACCGACGGTCATGTCAGCACGCTTTTTATAATGTCTTCCAGTTTCCTGAGAGTGTCTTCCCAGGAGAATAGTTCCACCCTCTCGTAGGCATTCCTTCCCATCATACACCTTGCTTCATCATTTTTAATCAAATATTCCATAGCTTCCCTAAGTCTTTCAACATCTCCGGGTGGTACTAACAATCCTGTCTTCCCGTCTTCTACGAGAGCAGGTAAACCGCCAACATTTGTCGCAATAACTGGAAGTCCTCGAGCCATCGATTCTAAAACCACATTAGGGAAACCTTCCGAATAGGATGGTAACACAAGGAAAAGTGCATTATCCATTAAATTCATAACGTCTTCATGGGGGATGCTCCCCAGGATAGAAACATTATTTGCACCCGAAACCAGTGCCTCTAATTTCTTTCTCTCCGGTCCATCTCCAACTATAAGAAGCTCAACCTCGCCTGGTAATTCCTTAAAAGCCCGTATTAAAATGTCAACACCTTTAATTGGATCAAGGCGTCCTACATATAAAACATAGTTTCCCTTATTTTTTTTCATTGCGCCTTTATCTATTCCTTCAATAACCACCTCCGATTTACGCGCTGATTCATAATACAAAACAGAAGAACTGGATTTCCCTATATACTTGAGAAATTCAACCCTGTTATGGTTGGTCTGGAAAATTATCTTCTTCGCTTTTCTCAGGATAGTCTTAATAATGAATTTTTTGATCGGATTTTTATCGAATCTATAGGAATAATTATCTCGGACCCAGACCATATAGGGTAATTTATGTATCTCATTAGCAAGAACAGCCTGAATTCCAGGGATTATAAAGTTGTATGCGATTAAAATACTCTTTTTGCCTTTTAAAAGCTTAGCGTCATGAAGAAATTTGACTATATCCCAGACAAATCTAATTTTGGGAATTTTAAGCGCTTTTCTGTAAACTATGGTAAAACCATCTTTTTGGGTCTTAAAAGCTTTTCCTTCCAATTTCCTGCTAAAGACGTAAACTTCATATCCTCTTTCAGCCAATTTTTGGGCATATAACATAGTCCTTATTTCCGACCCTCCCACTCTCTCGGGGGGCAGGTAAGCCCTTATCAGTCCTAATTTGATGTTATTACGCCTTTCCATTTTCTCTCCTCGACAGACGGTTCTCCAGATACAATCCTTTTGATTTCTTATAATTCACTCAAATCGTCAGTTTTCTGGGTCATTATGTTCAATACTATTAAAGGCATGGCTACAAAAATCCAGACCAATCTGTCATGCGTGATAAAAAAGCCAGAGTTATGGTAACCACTTGTAAAAACGAAAGCGCTGAATACAGACAAAATGGAAAGGCCCCAGGAACGCGCACGATTATCGGATGAAATCAAAGCTTTCGTGATAAGATTGAACAATCTGTGGCAAAACCAAAGCAAAAAGCAAAGGCCAGGCAATCCATAAAACGAAAATATAAGAACAAACTGGTTATGAGACGTAGTTCTTACCGCTGTTGACAAATACGGAAGTCCCTCAGCTTCCAGAGCAAATTGAAATGCCTCAGAAGGATAGTTGATAGGCCCAATTCCCCAAAAAGGGTGTTTTGCAGCAATTTTCAACCCTGAAATGAAGAGTGTATATCTTCCTATTGCATTGGGTTCTTTCAAATAAACATAAAAATAATTGGCAACTATAGATAAAACAGGAAAAATGACAAGAAACAACAATAACATTTTTACAGAAAAAATAATCTTATGCTTGCCAAGTTTGGCAAAAAAGAATGGAACAATTATCCCAATAACGGCACCCAAATTAGAACTACGTGTAATAGCAGTTGATAAACCTGCAAACGCGATTACCGCCGAGAGGAATGCTATAAACCTGAACAGCTTAAAGGTGGCTTCTTTGTACTTTAGAAAGAGGACAAAGGCGAATAACGCAATCATCATAATCGTGTAGGAATATGTGACAGGGATATTAAAACGGGAACTGGCTCTGATTAATTTGCTATTTACCCTTAAAAATTGCAATTTCGGGTTAAAATAGTGTATTAGATTGCCGATACCACCTATTTCTCCAAAACCGAGTAGAGACATCCATATCCCTACAATCAAAATCATTAAGGATAAAATCTCCAATTTCCTCCAGCTGTCAATACAGACGGACAGCATATAAAGCATCATCGCCTGAGGGAATAGATTTAAATAATTATGTCTGAAAAAGACTGGATTAAACCCATTATAGTGCCTGAGAGACGCTATAAATATCCACGCGAGAAACAAGATATATGGAGAGATCAAATATAGAAATTTGGGAGGAAAAACCGGTTCTCTCGCGGAAAGTTTCCTGATTAACAGGATAAAAGCCATAAACGTTATAAGCAAAACCTTATAGCTAAAACCTGCTAAAAATTTATATTCAGGCAAATATACAATGATAGGTAATAATATTGTAACCGAACATGTATAATTGAGGATCACATAGGCGAGAATGGGCGCTAATAGAAATAATGATGCGACCTTGAAACCCTTATTAAACCAGAGGAATATTCCCACAATGTAAAAAAGGGAAAGAAATATATATATCTTGCTCTTCTGCATCATCTGAGTGTCCCTAATGCCCACACTTTTAATATATCCCTTATTTCAAGTATTAAATTGTAAAATCTGTGAGGTAAAAAAGAAATGATGATCAAGCGCAAGGCACTTAGATTACGGCACTGCTTAAAGGATTTAAGTGCGGTCTCTCTTGCCTTCCTGTGATTTCCTTTTCTTAATGCCATTCTGGCCTTAAAGTTCAACGTATAACAGACATCTTGCCTGGCTCGGTTTAAACTTTTATTGGAAGGAAGTCCGTATCGTTCCAGTATCCTCCTGGATTGTCTGGCGACGTATGTTTTATCATCACCATCGCTTTCTCTTATCTTAGAAGCCTTTATAGCCAGAAGATGAAATTCTTTCATAAGTTTGCCTGCTCTAAAACTAATGCTTGAAGGTTTGAGGCGATGAAGATATAAAACCTCATCAACTATCGCAATTTTACTTATTTCTCCCACCCTGAGAATAAAATCAAAATCTTCCGAAACCACGAAATGCACATTAAAACCTCCAACTTTTTCAAACAAGGATTTCCGAAACATCAGACTTCCCCCAGCAAAAAAGTTCCTTTTGTACAGCATTCTCTTTAAGCTTCTTCCCCTGAGTTTTCTCGGATAAATCACCCTGTTCACTACACTATCATCTTCGTCTATTTCCCAGTATTTTACTCCCACTAAACCGACTTCGGGATTTCTTTTTAAGAAGTCGAGCTGTTTTTCCAGTCTTTCAGGCAATGAAATATCATCGCCATCCATTAAAGCTATAATCTCCCCTTTCGACAGAGAAATCGCTACATTTAAAGACTCGGATTTACCTTTGTTCTGTGCATTTCTGAGGAATCTTATTCTGTTATCTCTCTTTGCGAAACTCTCAATTATCTGAGGCGTATTGTCTGTCGACCCATCATCAACTATTATCAGTTCAAAATCAGGGAACGTCTGATCCAGTATACTCGATATCGCTTTGTTCACAAACTTCTCCTCATTGTAAACGCTCATTACTACTGACAAGTTCATATCTCCAGCATTCATAGCGACTTCAGGAACTCAACCTCTTTGTCTATCAATCTATCTAGATTGCTTGTTTCCAGGATGAACTCCCTTGCTTTACTGCCAATGGTGCTCCTGTAATGATCATAATTCAACAGGGCGTCTCGAATTTTTTCTGCCAGAGACCGTGAGGACAATTCCGCCAAAAATCCCGTCTCCCCATTAACAATAACATCGTTTATCCCTGGTACATCTGTCCCGATCACCACATTACCGCAGGCCATAGCTTCAAGTAAGACTTTAGGATTACCCTCATAGTATGAAGGAAGTACAAACAACTTACTTCGATTGTAATATAAAGGGAGTTCCGTATTCTCAATTCTGTCGATGATCTCTAAATTCACATTTTTCTCGCGAGCAAACCGGAGTAGATTTGCTTTCTCAGGACCTTTCCCTATAAATAAAACCTTTGGATCGAAGCTTAATTCGGAAACAGCTTCCAACAACTTCAGCAAGTTTTTCTTTTCGTGGAGTCTCCCCACATAAAGTATATCAATGTCTTTTTCGACTTCGATAGGTTTAAAGACGTTGCAGTCAATGTAATTGGGCAGATAAAGAATTTTGCTCTCCGGGATTCCATATTTTTTCGAGATGTAATTTTTTCCCTTCAGGCTGGTTACTATAATTCCATCAGCCAGTGTAAAGTATTTCTTTTCTATAAAAACCGTGTGTGGCGTTATATCGAAATATTTGCGAGCTTCGGGAGTGATCAAACCCATATCCCAAATGTGTGTGTGATAGAAGCCCATTCTTATAACAAGTTTCTTATTTAGCGATTCTTTTAATATTAAGCCCCACTGTGCAGCTTTAAACTGGTTTGTCTTAATGACGTCGACAGACTTCAACAACTCCCTCTTGCCGATAAGATTCCAGCCGTTCCAGATTCGATTTAATCTACTATTGAGTCTTTTGGGAATAAACTGCCAGAACCCTGCTTTCTTCGAAATCACGAATAGATTTGGATAACTATCGATTAACCTTTCTTCGTTATTCCCATAACTATAAAAGATTACCTCCCCGATCTTTTCAGCAAGCTTACTGTAAATAGTCAATTCTCTGCTCCACTGTCCGAGTTCTACCCATTTCCTAATGGACATCCCTCTTTCTAACAAAAGTAATAACCGCATAGTTACTTACTGCCCCTGATAAATTGGAAATTCCGCCCCAGCTGAGCCCTCAGAAAATCCAGTTCTTCTCGCGTAAAGATCCTGTTGTAATACGAAAACAAAAGGTAAAGGATAATAGTTACAACAAAAGCAAAAAATAGTTGCCAAATGCTATCTATGGATTTTCTGTAGATAAACAGAAATGCCAGAGAGGGGCAAAAATTCAAAACTGATTTGAGAATCGACTTGAAAGGGAAATGGAAAACAGGACCGGAGACCACTCTGAGCGCTGCGAAAAAGTACAAATACTGAAGTACAGCGGCACTTCCAGTAGCAATAGCGACTCCTATGAGTCCCATGTGTTTAATTAACACGATGTCCATTATCAGGTTATACGCGGAGAATATGCTGCTCAAAAACAGCAGCTCGGTCTTCTCCAATACGTTAATGATGGGCCTGAAAGTGTAGACCATATCACCTATTATATATGAGGCGACAAAGATATAAACAATTGGCACAGCGGGAAGGTATTTGACTGCAAACACATAAGTTACTATCTCCTTCGCCAAAATGCCAATGGTTAAGTAAAAAGGAAATGAGATAAGAAGAAAGACCTTGTTCATCAAATCATAAAAGAATTTAAGGGTATCAATACTCTGTCCGTTCTTGTAATAACTTCTGACTAAAAGGGGGACGAACAGAGACCTGAGTAAGTTCGTGGGATTGAAACTCCTTGGAATTTCAATTAGCGAAGCTGCAAATGAATAAATTCCAACCGCGGACATATTCATATAATGTGAAATGACGAAATTGTCTATTAATATCTCCTTAAAAATATCCGAAGACGTAGAAAGGTACGAAAATGCGGCATATCTACCTATTCTGCGCAGATTCACTTCATGCGTTTCTGGACTCGTTATCTCAGAATTACGCGCTAACCTGGCATTATGCAAATACTTCTTAACGGCAAAAAACAGATAATACAAAAAGGAAAGAAAATCCACGCATATAGTAGATAAGATTAACCCTTCAAGGCCCCAGTTATTTTTAACAACCATCAGAAATAGCGCGAACCTTAAAACTGAAGATCCTATTTTGTTGACGTTGTCCAGATAATGCTCAATGTAAGCAGCAAGTAGCTGCGATCCAATCAGAGTCTTGATTCTATTAAGAAAAATGAGGATAAAAATTGCTGGAAACCAGACAATCAGAATTGTAGGGAAATTGAAAAACGAAAAGATGAAATCTCTGAAAAAAGCCAGAAATCCAAATAGCAAAAGAACTGCGAATATCCGCAAGAGCAAGGCTAATGAGATCAGTCTGTTTACCGTTTTGTAACGGCCTTTTGTGATGAATTCAGGAATATACCTACCCAAAGTGCTTTCGAGACCCAAAGAGGTAAAATACGTCGAAAAAAGCAAAATGGTATGAATCAGTTTATATGCCCCGTAATCTTGCGTTGAGAGATACCTTACTACATAGACCGAAGTCAGAAACCCGAACAAAATCTGGGATAGCCTTCCGAGATAAATGGAAACACTGGAAATGAAAACCTTCTTCATATATGCCCGTGTTTACTCCTGTAATTAAACGAAACAAGTGCCAGGAGATATGCAAAGAAGAAACAGAATTTAAAACTTTTTAAACGTGTCTCTGTGAGAAACGAAAATAACAAAATAAAATAAGACCACATAAGATAAACCTGAATTTTCCGCTCTTTTAAAGAATTTAACTGACTTTTTAAATCCTTTATCTCTGTCAACGGAAGAAACAACAATATCAGGAAAAGTCCGAACCCCGTAACTCCATTTTCAAACAACAACTGGAGGAACTGGTTATGCATACTGCCTGGATAGTCAATGTATATAGGAAACTGTCCTGTTCCCACTCCTAAAAATATCGTTCCCATCTTCAAATATTCCACCCCTTTGAGCCAGGCATCGTATCTGTATTTGAAAGATATAAAACTCTCTGATTTCAACCTGAGCACAACTGCAGCTAATTCTCGGTGCGTAATCAGTCCAGCCACTATCAGAAAAGCGACGATCAAAGCAACTATAAATATGCTTGCCCTTATATCTTTCCTGTATTCTCTGAAAACTATGTAAGATAGTAAACTACCTTCTATCAACGCCATCATAGATCCCCTTGATCCGGTCAGGAAGACTGAGATAAACACGAGAAAGATAATCGTATTCACAAAAAGGCGAGGTAGTTCAAATTTAGAATAAAACAATATGGGCAAAGCGATCACGAACAAACAGGCTATTTGATTAGGATGCGCGTAAGGAAACCCCAAACGGCTAAATTCTCCCTTGGCGACCAATCTGTACAAATTAACCGTGAGCGTCAAAAGGGCGATAAAACCTATGCTAATTCCCAGATATAATGTTAATTTCTTTAAATTTTCGATATTCCCGTAGAGGGCTTCTTCAACTGAGACAAACACGCCAAACCCCGAAAGCATCAAAAAGAACTTGGGGATAAATAGCTTGTAAGATTCAACATAGAACACAGAAAATCCCATCCAGACGACCAGCAAAATATATATCCAATCGTACCTTGAAAATCTTTTCCGGATTATCTTATATATAGTCAGAAAAATCGCAATAGCAGAATAGAGTGAAATCAGTACAATTTCATAGCTTTCTGAAATGCTCTTATAGGCTGCCTCAGCGAGACTTCTTGAGAAAGGTCTCATTACATAATAAAGAAAGGGGTAGAGAATGGTTAGGGCCAAAGTCACAAGAATCAGACTGTAGGTGAATTTTTGTAGCCAACCATTATTTCGTTCCGTCGACGGGCTCATGGCTGCATGTTTCCTGGGAACAAAGAAGTTAACTTATCCCCTCTTGGTGAAATATCTCCACCAAGAACGCGATTTTTTTCCTTTTCTCTTTTCCCGCTCTTCGTAGCCGTAGTATTTGT
>Ga0190304_1000967_pt1 | contig 13165 bp, 17 predicted proteins | sample 48700712_MG_FD_161670 | JGI IMG/M metagenome (GOLD analysis project Ga0190304, IMG submission 161670) | Hydrothermal vent sediment bacterial communities from Southern Trench, Guaymas Basin, Mexico - 4870-07-1--2_MG | ecosystem: Environmental > Aquatic > Marine > Hydrothermal vents > Sediment ... | reverse complement strand
AGAGGAGTGCCTTGCAGATGGTAAAGTTATTTGTGATAAGCAAACTCTTCATGATAACTGGCTGATAACAAAGAAACTGTCAAAGATATGGTGGCTTCTTACAGACGAAGAGCGAAATAATGTTGCAGGATTTATCATAAGTGGCTGGCTCTTCTTCACTATTCCCTATGTAAGAGAGGGTAGATCAAACTGTGAAGGGGGCACGAAGGAGTGGAAAGGGGCGTATTGTTTGAATAATGCGATGATAAGATATTTACGGTTCGGAAAGGGAGAGAAGCATTATAATCAAATAAGCAGATGCTATTGGTCAAGAGATAAGAAGGAGGAGCACTGTTTCTGGGAGGAAAGCTATGATTTACCTGTTTATCTATGTTGCGTGGTCTCAGAAGGTCCTGGATATGGACATGAGATTTGTGCCTTTCAAATAAAGAAAGATCCAAAGGATTTCAACTCATGGCGCTTCTTCCAATACAGAGATGATAATATAAAGCTGGGGGATTGGCAGATGCCATGCCGCTACAACGACCAGACAATACTTATCACCGTAGATGATCCTGTTTATTTGAGCTGCGGGGGCTATTCTACCAATTTTATTGCGAAATGGAAGATAGACAAGGAAACATGCGAGCCAATACCTGAATAGAAATGGAGATAGAAGAGCTGATGATGCAGGAAAAAATGAAGATAGTGGGGAAGGCAGAGTCAGAGGACACCATCATATTATTCGTTTCTGAGCTGAACCCAGAAAATCTGAAATATGAAGGCATGATGATAGACAACAAGCGAGTGCATATTAAGAAAGTGATGCCGCTATGGTAGGGCTGGAGGAGGGAGAGCATGAAGTAGTGTGGACAAAGGAAGGTTATGAAGACCTAATAGCAACAATAGAGGTCTCTGATGCAGGCGTATCCTGCATAAGAGTTCAGAACGGTAAAGTGCTTATCCCTTCTCCTTTCACAGTAATTGGCTATTTGAAGAAAAAAGGGTTCTGTGGATGGATCGCGCCTAAGGTAAGAGAAGGGGTAGAGAGAAATGACATCATGGAGCTTGTGATGGCTTATCTGGGCGAAATAGATTTAGGTTTTAATGTGACAACAATAATGATAATGGCTGCTGTCTCATATTATCTGGGAGAGATAGATACAGGTAATAAAATGAGCGGATGCGGGGTGTAAGTAATGCTTACTGACGCGGGGAAAAACTGGCTCGCAAAATACGCGGGGAGAAATAATTGCTTTCAACCTTCAGGCATCTCATATACTGATGCGGATGGCTATTCACGGACAGGCTCCACAGGGGATGTTGCGAATGCTTTGTTGGTTGCTCATTTAGTAGGCAAGGATAATGTTGCAATTGTTCAGGGCAAATCATACAATGATTTTAAAGATGAAAACGGAGAAGATCTGACATTTGATGATGTAGGATGGGTTTATAAGAATCAAGGGGACCCAGGAGAACCACAATATTGCATACCTGGGGCTCCGACTCCCACGCCGACACCAGCTCCCACTCCAACGCCAACACCTACGCCTACGCCAGCACCAACTCCTACTCCGACACCAGCGCCCACAGCCAAAAAGGGATTTCTGGATGTAAGATCTTTTCCAGAGGGGGCGGAAGTTCTGATTGATGGTGTTCCGACTGGCAAATATACGCCATGCATAGTGGATGTGTCATTTGCAGATAACGAAGGGGATAGAAAGAAGGTTAAAATATCATTCAGAAAAGACTTCTTCTCAGATAAACAGTATTCCGCTACCGTGAGAAGAGGAAAAACGGAGGTCTATGTCAAGAAGCTTTCACGAGGAGTGAAAATATGCAAAAGCACGAAGAGAGGTGCAAATGGTGTAACATACACATTCTATGTAGGAGATCGCGATAAATCCTGCCGCGACATCAGAGAAGGGAAAACAGTCTCTAAAAATATATCATTTACTCTGCTAAATCAGGCAACAGGGCTGACAAAGAAATTCTCAGGTTATGGTATGGGAACTGTGACAATACTATATGCTGATCCTTTCTTCACGGATGGAAAACAGCGATTAATCTGCTCAATAGATGGAACGATGAATATCGTGCGCACATTCATGACAGTGCGCATTGAGAAGGTTGCAGTGGGAGGTATCATTCATTATCTTTATGTTGAAGAAGAAGAAGAGAGAGAAGAGATAAAGTGTGGAAGGTGTGAGGAATTCAGCTCAGAAGACTTAATAGAAGTGGGGGATGTATGCTGCACTAACATATGCTCAGATCTAATAACAACAATTGAAAGACTGGTGAAGAGGGGAGAGCTATGATAATAAATCTGAAGGAGTATTTAGATAGGACTGAGAATGACAGGTATCTAAAGGAAACAAAAGATTTCTGGTATGCGGATTGCAGGAGTGGGGATCCACGACCCAGTTTAATCTTCAAAATCTCGGGTAAATCGCTGAAGATATATGCAAGAAAGGACGGATGGGGGCAAATAAAAATATATACATCCACCGATGGAAAGGATTTCTCTCATCTCACAACTATAACGCCGTCCTCCTCATTTGCGGAATATGAAATCCCTCTGATTTACGGGGACTATATTAAAATCAACCTTGTGGATGGGAACTCCTCCTTTGAGAAAGTATATTTGAAGAAGAGTGCAGAGCTTGTCACAGAGAAATTAAGCGCACCCAAAAATCTAAGGATAACGCAGCTTGAAGCGAGATATGCCTATGCAGAGTGGGAAGCCGTCACGGAGTGCTGCCCTTATGAGGGGGCGCCACGAGAAGAATGTGCATGCGCATATAACATCTGGCTAAATGGAGTGCTGCTGCCCGGTCAGGCACATAGCCCAAACCCCGGCGTTGATTTAGAAGAGCTGGAGCCATCCACAACTTACACCCTTGAAGTCCAGACAATAACGCCCGCTGGCATCCCTGCCAAAGAGCCTTCTGATAAGGTATCCATCACATTCACAACACTGCCTGAAGAGCCAACTCCAACTCCGACTCCTACGCCTACGCCAGCAACAAGATGCAGTGCACTTTGGGATCTTGTGGCTAAGTTCTCAGTAGATCTTGAAGACCCAGGGATATGGCTTGCAGTTTTTGATCAGAATGGAAATAAAAGAATAGATGCAGGCGATGTCTCCCTTGCAGCTCTGATGAAAGATGAGGAAGAATGTGATCGCATGCTTCGCTGTTATGAGAATAATAGATACTATTTTGTTCTTGAGAGCGGGAGTGCATATTATTCATTCTTCTATGAGATTGATAAGGTTGATGATGTTTTTGAAGACGAGGAGGTATGGGAATGGGATATTGAAAACCAAAAATGGGTTCACCCATCAAAAATAGAGTGTGGAAAAGGTTATTTAATTAAATCAAACAAGAGAGTTGAGAAGAGTGCATCTGTGAGTAAGGACTGTTACCCATCAGTTAATGATTTGATAGCAGTATATAACTCTCTGAGTCCAGGGCAGTGGGCATGTATAGGAGCGGGCGCTGCGGAGCTTGACATAAGCGGCACAGTTCTTGAAGGGAAGGTGGTGAATCAGGCAGGGTTAAATGTAACAAAGCTGGAGCGAGGGAAGGCATACTGGATGAGGAAGGAGGAGGGACCTACGCCAACACCTACTCCCACCCCTACACCTACCCCCACACCCACACCAGCTCCGACACCAACGCCAACACCGACTCCGACACCGACACCAACTCCGACACCAACACCTACTCCCACCCCCTCTCCAACACCTTCACCGACGCCAACACCGACACCATCGCCAACGCCAGCACCAACTCCTACTCCGACACCGGCCCCCATGCCAACGAAAGGCTATATTGATGTTCGCACTATCCCCGAAGGAGCGGAGGTTTTGATTGATGGTGTTCCGACTGGCAAATATACGCCATGCATAGTGGATGTGCCATTTACGGAGAGTGATGAAGACAGAAAGAGAGTCCAGATCTCATTTAGAAAGGATTTCTTCTCAGATAAACAGTATTCAGTTACCGTGAGGAGAGCATTTACAGAGCTGTATGTTAAGAAGCTATCAAAATCAGTAAAGATATGTGCGAGCACAGATAAAACGGAGACTGATGTAACATACACATTTTACATAGGAGATCGCTATGATTCATGTAGCGACATCAGAGAAGGAAACACCGTTGATAAAGATGTCCCACTGGAGCTGTTAAATCAGACAACAGGACAAGTAAAATACTTTACCGCATGGGGGGGAGAAGGCTCAATTACAATCCCGTTCACCGATCCGTTTTTCACGGAAGGAAGGCAGCGATTAATCTGCGCGATTCGTGGAACACACAACATAATCAGAACATTCCGCACAATTACAATAAGAAGGGTTGCGGCAGGAGGAGTCACCACATTCCTGTATATTGAGGAAGGAGACGACTGGGAGGATTATGATGAGCTCCCAACCAGCGGAGACATAGAAGGCTGTGAGTTTGTAGATGAGATCGCAGCAGCATTCAACGCGGAAGAAGATGAAATAATAAGAAGCATAGAAAGAAGTGGGGGCTATTGCACCACTGAATGGTGCTGTTCGTTTGATCAGAGAGAGTTTTGCCGCAGAGTCATTGAGATGCTGCGCCGTCTGCTCTGAGTTTGGAGCGGGCTTTTTCTTCCGCTTTCATTAGAAGGAAGTTGATACGCTCAACGAGTGCATTCATTCTATCTTCTCCCTCTTCAGCGAACTTTAAAAGGAAGTCGGCGAGCACATCTTCGGCACTCTTCTCCTCCTTTTCTAACTTCTTAACGCCTTCCCAGCACTTCACTTTATCGGAGTCCTCCATGAGTTCGCAGGTCCCCGTAAGAAGGCCGATGACCGCTGCCAGCTCACATTTCCTACATTCAAATTTCTCAGGGTTCGTTTCAAACTTTATCTGCTCTGCCTTTTCCATATTCAATCCCTTCTTCCCATATGTATTAAAAGTATGGGAAAGGAGAAAATAAGAGAGGGATGGTAAGAGTGGAAAAGAACGAAGTTAAGGCGCTGTTGAATACCCCCACACGGGACGAAGTGCTGAAGGCTATAAGAGAGGTGAGGGGCGAAGATTTGAAAACAACCATTATCCTCTCTCCCACAGAGAAGAGGAAGATAGATATATTGAAAGAGGTGCTATATGAACACGGGATCATACCAAGTAAAGGGATGTCACCAGTCATCCGATACGCTGTGAATCAATTGTTTAAAACCGTTGTCGTAAAAGGCTATATATCTTATCAAGCAGGATATGAAGTGAGACAGCGCGAGCCACCTCATAACCATACAGTTGATGAAAGAGAAGAATTGTGCGAGCGTCATGAAGGATACGACGATGCTTCTTTCCATAAATACGAGAATAATAATCAAGAAGAGCGTGAACCTCAGGATACTCACGACCAAGAAAAAGGCGATCACAAAGAAGATGCTCCTTCCGTCTCATATGATTAGAAATGACAGACAAAGTTAAATCAGTAACGAAGCAGAAGTGGCTCTGCGGAGAGTGCGGCACGGAGTTTTATGGAGCAAAAACAAAGCCGAAATGTCCCGTATGCGGTAACGAGATATGCGAGCCGCTGAATGATGAAGGGTTGCCACTTCAGGAGGTGCGAAAAGTAGTGGAGAGAGATGATGACCTGTTGCTGGATGTCCGCCCGATTGATACAATAGAGGAGTTGCAGTATAAAGAGGATTTGAACGAAACCATCAGAAAGTGGATGCTCGCAAGGGCACAGAGGAAGATGCTTGAAGAAGAAGCGAAGAAAGAGGAAGCACATCGTAAGTATATGGCGGCGAAGATGTCTGAAGAACAGCCGCAGCTCCAGCAGACACCGCAGCAACCGCAGCCGCAGCAACCGCAGAATCCTATGCTTCCACAGCAACCCTTAACGAATGTGCTGAATCTTGCAGCTATGCTGAAGGCGATTGCGCCTGATGATGAAAAAAGAGAGGAATTACTTGAAAAACTGAGTAATGATCCGACACTTGCGCTTGCGCTTTCTTATCTTGTGAACTCGCCCCCTTCATATTATCCCCCTTTCTCACCTCCTCCCTTATTGTTCCCGCCGCAGGCGCAGCAACAACAGCAACCACAGCAACAACAGATAAAGGAGCTGGCGGAAGCACTGAAAATAACAGCTGAGACTGCGAAAGCACTTCAGCCGCAGCAACAGCAGCAACAGCAACAACAGCAACCGCAGAATCAGATAACAGAGCTATTAGAGATGATGAAGCAGATGAAAGAATTTTTTGCGCCACAATCAAATGATGACTTAAAGGAAGAGTTGAGAGATTTAAAGAATGCAATATTAACCACAGTAAGACATTTGCAGCAACAACAGCAACCACAGCAACAACAACAGCCACCTCGCAGAAAAGGGTTGAAAGAACAGTTAGAGGAGTTGAAAGAGTTTGCTGAAGCCATGAAATCTCTCTCATCGCTGTTTAAAGATAGAAGTGTTGATGAAGAGATTAAATTTGAGCAATTCAGGAAGGAGAAGGAGAAAGAGCTTCTTCAAATTCAACAGGAAATAGAAAATGCGAAGTTGGAACAACAGAAGAAAGAGGCGGTGGCAAAGTTAATAGAGGCAGTTGTTGAAGCCTCCAAATTGAGAAAGGAGAGTGAGGAGAAGTGGAAAGAGAGAGGAGAAGGGAGGAAAGAAGAAGAGGAGGAGGAGGACGAAGAGGAAGAGGAGGAAGAGGAAGTGGAAGAGGAGGAGGACGAAGAGGAAGAGGAGGAAGAGGATGAGGATGAGGAAGATGAATAGGATTGAAGAGATGCGAGAATGTAAAATGATGGCGCTGATAAGTGCTGCGGCAGGAGGTTTAGTCAGCATGATATTTCCTCCATCATGCATTCCATTCATAGTCATTTCCTTCTTCTATTACAGAAAGGCAAAGAAAATTGAAGACACGCTGAGGGAAAATGAAGATTTATGAAGAAGATTCCGCATGGAAGGTTGTATTTTTTGAGGATGCTGTTATAAAGGACACAAGGGAGAATGAGGAGAAAGGTTATAAGGTTCTGATAGGAGAGAAAGATGGGCGGTTTGTGCCTGCTGTTGTAGAATATCATAAAGATCGTTATACACTGCCAGATGTTATCAAATACGCAAAGAGAATAAGTGAGTGTGCTATATGTAAAGAGTTGAATGAGAATGTTGCAAAAATAGAAGAGATGAAGGTGAAAGTGCCTCCAGATCATATCACATACAAATACTCATCACAGGAGTCGCCATCTGCAATAGCATCATCTACAACGCCAGCGCCAGCAGCATCATCAGCAGCATCATCAGCATCCTCATCAACATCATCATTATGGAAAGCGATTTTTGCACGATCATTATCAAGACCTGCGCTTGTGATGCTTGCATCACTAACAGATGATTCCGAACTAATGGAGTATGCGCTACCACACGATGAAAAAGATGCGAATGCGCTGATGGATGAGTTGCTTAGATTCCTGAGAGGGGAAATACCATTCTATAATATAGACGAAAATAAGAATAAGAAAGAGAAGAAGAAAAGAAAGAAAAAGAAAAAGAAGAGAGTGAGCGAGACTGGGATGAGGGCGATGAATGTGCTTGCTGAAGTGATGAAATATGATTGAAATATTATCTCATAAGCCGCTTGCTGCGCATGCACTCCGCTCTTTTAGAGATTTAATCAGAAAGGCAAAAGAGGGCGAAAGACAGGAGATGCTCGCAGCGCTCGTGATAGGATTTCTGAGTGATTCTGTTGAAGATGAGAAGCTGAGAGAGAGTTTAAGAGTAACAGCGATGGAGCACATAGAGGAAATCGCACGCAAAATCAGAGAAGAAGAGAAGAAAGAGGAGGACGAAGAGGAAGAAGAGAAGGAAAAGGAGAAAGAGAAAGAGAAAAAGAAGAAAACGAGAGCTGTGATTTACTGATGTTGCCGCTGAACCTTTGCGAAAATAAAAGAGCCAATTGAGATCAGAAGTGCGCCCATCGTAATTGCGAAGAAGCCCGCATCTGCCGCATATGTAAGTTCTATTCCAATCCCTGTGCCTGTCATCGCAATTCCCGCAAGTTCAATCGCCGCCGCCAGTCTCATAAGCCCTCATTATTCTTTGTTCCGCCTCACTTGAATATTTTATGAATGTTAACTGGGTCTGAACATCCGCATCAACCGTTGAGGTCACAATAAATGCGAGGTTGTTGTGAAATGGGAGATAAGGGCGGGGGGCATAAACAACGCTGTAATTGTTAGAGGTTTCATCGTAAACTTCAGCGAAAGGAACTGCATAATTGATTGTGACCGCACCCACTTTATACAACCAGTATGGAGTGACAGCAAGCACGCAGTCATCAACGATAACCTTGAACTCCGTGTATTTGTCAGTTGTGCGCAATGCCACCCCTATAAGTTCCCCCCTTATATCTTTATAATCAGCGACTTCATAAGGAACGCCCGCGGTCAGCGTGAACACTTCATCAATGATCTCATATTTGAACTCTCCGATAACGCATTTGAATGGTGCAAGCAGCCACTCAGAGGACATACGGACTCACCACTCCATTTAGGAAGTCCTCCACGAATTTCGTTTTGCGAACTTTTGAGAAGGTGGCGCAGGCTTTGAGAGTCACTGATTTGTTTGTTGTCAAAGTTATAAGAAGTTTTGAGCATGGCAGAAAAAAGGGGGCTGCCGTGCCGAGACAGTAAGCGCGCACATTGAATTCAATATCATCAGCTCTGATGACTGCATCTGTTATGTATGTCTCATCTGGCGGCTTTTCTATGTAGAGCGAGCGCAGCACCAACACCTCATTAGCTGTTGCATATTCCGCAATGAGAGAAGCAGTCGCATCAAATGTGCCCTCATAACATACAGTGTATCTTGAAACTTCTTTAAAGAATTCGGATCGGCGCTCAAGGCTGAGAGGGAGCGAGCCATCTTCAACTGAGATTTCTTCTTCCTCTCGGAGGCTTTCTTCCTCCTCATCAAGGGGCAACTGAAGAATCAGTTTGTCAGCAATCGTCGGTTTGAATATCCAGTATGATATGCGAACGGGGGCGGTAGCAACGGCAGAGGACACAAGAGATAGACGGAACTGATCTTTTATGAAGAGACGGAGGTCAAGCTCTCCAAGGGTTGTGCTGTATTCAGTATAGTTTGCTCGGATGTAAGCACGATCGGCATTTTCAGCATAAACAGAGCGGACGCAGAGAAGGTTTGATGCGAGCTCTTTCTTTGAGATGTCCCTGATAATGTTGAGTCCTGCGTGCAACGATGCAAGATGGGTTTCCGTAACCATCGCAAAGTTCAGGCGGCTTATCGGGAAATCATATGTCATACATACGCACCTCGCTTTATTAGTTTGATCACTAAGAAGTCTTCTTTTGCTATGTGCACCGTTGTCATGACTGTCTCATCATCTACCTTCTGCAACACTACATTGTGCGCCCTGATCTCATAGGTGGCACTGCCTCCCTCGTTTACGGCGTGCCCTTTAAAGAGGACGGCACTAACGATCTCGCTGAATTTGACTGGGAGCTTGATCTCATCTCCTATGAGATATTCGCCGAAAACAACTGCATCACACATACGCTCCTGCGGGCACGAAATCAAGTATCAGCAGATCCTCAGCGGCTGTGTCTGCATCAAGTTTGATCGTGGACTCATCAACCTTTGTGGCAGTTACAGATGCAGGACCTATTGTGTATGTAGCAGTTCCCCCTTCATCTACCGCATGCCCCTTGAAGAGATGCGCACTAACAATCTCTGCGATTTTTGCAGGCACAGTGATTTCATCTCCTGCTGATGTGGCACCAGGGGCGGTAACAACTATCATGTTATCACCTCCCTTCCCTTCTACTTCACAGGCTCACTCTAACACCGCTCGCCGCCACAATCACGCCACCAGCCGCAATTGATGTGCCATCATCCATCGCAACAATACGGCCCTTCTCATCGTGTATTAGATAGCCCTGCTTGAGCTCAGGAAGCGGCAGGAACACTGGCATATCGCTCGGATAGAGCGGATAAGCATGCCCGAAGTTCATGATTGCTGTTGATACTGAGAACATTGAGGGCTTTGGATATACACGATCGCCGAGTTTGATACCAAACTTTGAGAGATGGTCGTTGTATTTGATGCCCATTCTCTTTATGAAGAGTGCCTCCCTGTCATCAAAGTCAAAGTAGAGATTCTCCCATGCTTCTGTTTCATCTGCGAGATAGTTGAACTCATAGAGAACATTTGCAGTCGTAGCCTCCTTGTTGCGAGCAAAGCGCACAAAAGGCATCACAATCGGCTTGTTCTGTCTGACTCCTCCGACGAATCGGTCAAAGTTATCTATTGATACATCAACCGCATCCTTAGTAATTTCAAGAGATTTGCCACGAGTGCGATCCTCTATGACTTCTGCCTCCCCGTATATTGTATCTCCGTAAACCGCACGAAGCGCCTCATCCTTTTTGTAGAGAACGCCATAGACCTGAATGCGGAAAGGTGCCGTGACATCTGAAGCGCCTGCATAAACTCTGACTCCTATCGAATCCTTTGCTTTAAGGGTTGTGTTGTAGAGCATTGTGCGCTCAACACTGCCAAGCTGCATCGCCGCTCCATGTAAGTTTGTAGGAATCGGTTGAAGGTTGAGTGAATAGCGCCCTGGAAAGAGAACATACTCCTCTATGCCTGCCTTGTCTATGACTGGCACCACATACAGCAAATCCTGTTCAACGCCACCACTGACTGGCGAATGCACCACGAAATGAGTGATTTCTGCGCACTCATCTTTCTCCAGAGAATATGAATCTTCCCACTTGTTGCCTGCGCTGAGTGTGCCTGTGTGCGAGAATTCAGCAAGCAGCGTCCAGTGAATTTCGGCGCCAGCAGCCCCTATCTCTTCTGCCATATTTGAAGATTTAAGGGAGGAGTATTTATATGATGCCGCAGTATGTGTCACATATGAGGTATGTAAGAGTATCGCTGAGGGAGGATGACTATTTCACGCTATGTGAGTTGAAGGCGAAGATGAAGGCGAAAACATGGCATGATTTTGTAATGAAATTGAAAAGTGCTGAAATAAAAGTTAAAAGCATACTATCGTGATGGCAATGGTGGCGGAAGTATATGGAGGCATAGATTATTCCCGTGTGAGGAGGGCGCTGGGACCAGTCCGCACATCAGAGCTGGTGGGCTCTTTCAGCATAGATGCCTCTGCAACTGAGAGTATTGATTTTGAAGACATGGAAGGATATTCAGCAATCGTGCTCACAGTTCGTGCGACTTATAGCGGCGGATCCACAAAAGGAGTGAGAGTGAGATGGTTATACAGTGCTGATGGCACCGATTATGACAGTGAGGATGATGCAGAGGCGCAGGGCAATTATGAAGATTTGAGTTTTGCCGCAGGCGAGACAAGACAACGATCAATTCTGATTCCGATATTCACAGAGTATGTAAGAGCGCAGCTTGTGAACAACGGAGAGGAGATGGTATCGGTGCGAGTGTGGAAAACGCTGATGAGGTGAGAGAGATGATGCGTTTAAACTCGCTGAAAAAGACATATAAAGCTGCGAAAGAGGTGGCAGAGCATTTCGGGGGCGTATTTCTGATGAACAAGAACGAGATAGTGAGGAGAAGCGGATTAACTCCTCCCACAGTATATAAAGCAATTAGGATTTTGGAGGAGTATGGGATTCTTGAAGAGGTAAAGCGAGGTTTTTATACCGTGAGAGAGAATGAGGTGCTGGAGTGGCCATTATTTGATAAACCCATCCGTTGGGAAATCGTGAAGAGAGCTATGGAGATTATAGCGAGCAAGCAGCCATGTAAGATCGGGGAACTTCCCATACCAAACGCAACCTTGCATAACTATCTGCGTGATCTGGAGGAGGCGGGGATTATCCAGAGAATGAGAACAGGGCGGTGGAGTTACATTTTCGCAAAGGATAAAGAGAAGTTCATGAAGCTCTGCGATTTCCTAAAGGCGAAATATGATCGCATTGTGACAATAGAAGAGATGCGAGAAGGGAAGGTGAAAATAAAAGATTAAAGAGTTATTTTGTTCACTTCTTCTATTTGCTTTCGTGGATCTGTTGTTATATACCTGAGCACCGCATCGGACCATCCGAATACAAAGTGGGCATCTTCTATCGGTGGAACTGGATAATCTCTGTATGGAAGCAGGGAGACAAGATACGCCACGCACTCTGGAGCCCTCTCTTTATAGTCAAGCCATGCTTCCACGAATGGTCGCCCGCACCATTCTTCGTTGTCTGTGAAGGCTATGAAATAATCAACACGCTCTCTCTTGCGGATCAGCCACTCTATAGGTGCACTAAGAGAAGTGCCGCCCCACGCGCCAAAGCATGAGGCTATTTCCATTATTGACTCTTTCTCGTAGATTTGAGCGGCGATGTCCTCTCTGACATCGTGATCAAACGGCAGGACAACGGGGAGTTCGCTGCACTTCTTAATCAGGCATGCTGTGAATATGCCAACAACATCGCAACATTGCACCACGCTGTAATCTCCCGTCAGGTTGGAAGACATTGAGCCGCTGACATCAGAGGCGATTGCGACCTTGCCTTCAAGCGCTGGCACATTGGCGACACTCTTTTCAAGTGCAAGCGCAAGCGCATGCTTCAGTCTCTCCGCTCCCTTAAAGTCTTCAAGCATTCTGTAAGCGATGAAAAAGCGGAACGGGAAGAGCTTTGAATGTCTTATTGCATTGTCGTCAGTTATCCTGCGCACCGCATACTCCAGATTATCAGGATTGTTGAAAACGCCATTTCTACCGAAGTTGTTTAGGTTGCGAATGAGATTGAAGTATGGCGCCTGATACAGAAGTGCCTCCCAGATTTTAGGAGTCATTTTTCTCACTGAACCTGTGACGACCTCATAAGGGAGCGCTCCACTGTTAATTGCTTCAATGATCTCTTCTTCATTCTCGCTTGTCTTAACTATCTTTAAGTATCTGAGTTGCTCTCCCTCATGCTCCTTCTTTTTGATGTATCCGATGATGCGAGGATTCACTGATTCATGTGGATGTGCAATGTTGATCATGTCCTCAACAGCTCGTGGATACTTCATCGCATGATATTCCTCCATTTTGGCGATTGCTCGGATTATTTCTTCCTTCAGCGCCCTCCCAAGCCCCTTCCTTATCTGCCGAGATCGGCAGATGTCTATGAACTGCTGCCAGTCGTGCGGGTT
>Ga0190304_1000966_pt1 | contig 13176 bp, 12 predicted proteins | sample 48700712_MG_FD_161670 | JGI IMG/M metagenome (GOLD analysis project Ga0190304, IMG submission 161670) | Hydrothermal vent sediment bacterial communities from Southern Trench, Guaymas Basin, Mexico - 4870-07-1--2_MG | ecosystem: Environmental > Aquatic > Marine > Hydrothermal vents > Sediment ... | reverse complement strand
CAGCAGATCTACCAATCTTTCTCCTACAAGCAATTTCCTCAATCTCCTCAAGCTGAGATAAAGGAATCCTAATAGATACAGTAACAGTCTTCTCCATCCATTCACCTGTATACAAAATAATAAAATGTAATATAAAAATCTATCCTTAATCTTGAGGCCGTCCAATTTTACAATCCATATATAGGCTAAAGCTCAAATAGATATGGTAAGATTCATGGAAGGATATGTATACATATAGATGCAGTAATCCTATATAGAAATATGGGAAAGCTTAAGAATACTGATTATCTAAACCAAACTCCAATAATCTCAACAACATATCAATCCAACATTTTGGACGGTCTCAGATATTAATAAATCTTATTTATTTCTCATTAAATTTAACTTAATGTTCTGTTATAGAGAAAATGGTTTAATATTATGGCTGAAGAGGAAAAGGTTAGAGAAGTGATTAAGGCTATAAGTTTAAGAGAAATAGTAAAATGATTTATTCTTAATAAAATATAAGTTAATGTTAAAATAGTTGATTTATGTTTAGAATTCTTCCACCTATTATACCGATTCCAGCATCATAGTAGATTATAAATAATGTATCCTCTCTTAAAAGCACGGCGTCCGGATAGCTTGCATCTCCACCGCTTCCAGTATATATTATTTTTGGCTTAGCATCTCTAAAATCTTTATCCGGATCTCCTATCATCGCCTCAACATATCTAGTTACATAACCTCCCGTATAGTCACAGTTACCGTATATGAGTAAGGTTTTCTTATCATCTAACATCAACATATGTGGAGCATGTGCATTTACTGGAAGCATATGTGGTTCCTGGAAACTCTCACCACCATCGAATGAGTGAACTATACATGCATTTGCCCAAGGTGCATCAGTTCTGACTACAGCGACGATATGATCTTTACCCATATAGGCTAGAGCCGTCTCATTAAACCCTATAGCTTTACCATTTATCTTATCAGCTATAATAGATTTCTCCCTCCACGTTCTTCCTCCATTCTCACTAACTAGGAGAACTGAAATAAAGGGATTTTCTAAGGTAAATATTTCCTCGGGACCCCTTTTCTCCTTACCGGCCTCTATTTCAGCTAGATAATGCATGTAATCCCATTTATTTACTCCACTATATCTTCTATTAGGATCTTTTGGATGATATACTGGTAATAGGAGACGTCCATCGGGTAGTTCGAGAACCTTTTCCGATGTGGCACATGGCTTATCTATCACCTTATATGGCTTGCTCCATATACGTCCATTGTCATAGCTTATCGATATATATGGATAACATGTTGCAGACTTTGGTTTGATGACATCAAATGTAAGTATTAAAGTACCGTCTGAAAGCTGAGATATATGTGGATCTCTATCATCATAGGGTGTATCGATAATTACCTCAGGTTTACTCCAAGTCTTGCCTCCATCCATACTTCTAACACACATTATTCTACCGGGAGTATGGCTACCGTGGGATAGAGCAGCCCTATATACTGCAATCAACTCTCCATTATGAAGTCTAATAAGGGAGGGGAAGAAAACGTTTTCATTATAGGTTCGCCCAGCTACAATTACATCGCTATGAACCTCATGGTCTGCTAGCTCGGAGATTGAATCAGAGCTCCTACCCTTAACCACAGGCCTATTCAACTGGCTATCCTTCCATCTCCAAAGATTTTTCCTCCCCATAGAAACCCCTATTCCAAATCCTTAACACTCCATAACTGTAGCTTTAACATATAAATGCATTATTTATTCCGTGATTTTATCCCTTAAATGATCAATTAGAGAGTAGAGTCTTCCACTTCTATAGATCTTATAGAGTTCATCTTCATCTATATTTAAAACCTCTTTGAAAGCCTCATATACCTTTCTAGGATCTACGTCCTCTAGCTCATTCAACATATCCTCAAATTTTCCTCCATTATTCTCTATCTCTAGAATGGAAAGTATGTATGCAGGCTTTATAATTCCCCTCCTATTTAGGAATTTTCTTTGTTTCCAGAAATTTGGGTCTACACCATATCTATTTAATTTTTCAGTTAAATCCTCCTTCTCAACAAGCTTTCTCGTATAGTTTATAAAGCTTATATACATTTCTCTTAGTATCTGATAGATCTCCATATAGAAATCTCTATCATATCTACCGTTGTCTAGATTTGCCAATACTTTATACGCCTTAAACTCTTTAAATATAATTCCTCCTATTATCTCTGCTATTCCTCTCGCAACATCTGAATACTGTGGTTCATCAAATCTATCATCTATTCTTTTAAGCAAAATAGAGGCCTCGATTTTTCCATTACTGTTGAAATCTAGGTTATGTACCAGTGAACGAGAATTCTTCTGAGCCTTTAATATCTTCTCAACACCATATTTTTCCGAGAATTCTTTCAACGATATAAAGTTTATCCTAATTCTCTTTATTTTTATTCCAAACTTTTCCTCCAAGATCTCTCTTACAATATCGGATAACTCCTCTAAAGTTATTGTCTCCCTATATATGAAAATTTTCCCTCTTATAACATAGGATAGGAAGATTCCAATCGAACCTATTAAGAAAAGTAGTAGGTTTGCATTAAATATTCCAAGAATAGAGGAGAAATAGGGGAATGATAAACCTCTAACTAGATTGTAGAAGGATATTCCAAGTACAGCAGATGCGCTGCAAAGGGATCTTGTTAAGGAAAGATTTTTAGCTACATGTTCCTGTGGAACCTGCATTCTCTCATGATAGGATACAGTGGAGGTTAGAAATGGAGCGAACAGATTTACGGATATTGTAGCTAAAGTCCTATCCACCATATATTTAATCATTGGACTTCCAAATGGAAAAATATATATTAATGGAGTAAAGTACGCCATTGAATAGAAGATGCTGCCAGTAAGATAAACCTTTCTTTTAGACCACTTATCAATCTGATTAATAAGTGGAAGGGATAGAATATTAAGCGCATATGCTAATTGCTGTAAGGATTTGCTGAACTCTCTCACATCATCTGGATTTAAATGTCCAGGTAGATTTCCCGTACCCCACATATAGCTTGTAAAGAAATCTATACTTGCACCACTTACAAATCCACCAAAGAAATTTATTAATGCCTGAAAAGTCTTATTCCATTTCCAATCACTTCTAAACTCCTTGAAGGAATGTAGATAACTTTTCAATCTCTCATTTAAAGAATGTTTATCCTCTCCCTCCTCATGCCATGAAATAGTCTCACTTTTAGTTTTGAGAATTAATTCTCGACCAGTCTTCTCGAGAATCATTGTTTTACTAAAGGTTGCTTTATCCTCCCCTCTAAGCCCATATATGAGTTTATAGACTCCAGGATTATCTGGAGGAGGCTTTTCCTCACCATCATCCCCCTCCATTTCACTCACCAAATATGGTTTAAGAACATACTCCCTATATATAGTTAACGCATAAATTTTTGTCAATATACCATGATATTAAGAAAGCGTCCAATTTGCAATCCATATAGAGAGATAGAAAATTAGGTAAATAACCCTATAACATAAAATATTTCAGAAAATAATGTAATCCAACCTTTAATGTTTTACCTTTTAAAGGAGGGAGAAGGTATTATAATTCTAACTAGAAGGATTAGAGAAAGCGGGACTGAAGAAGAAAGAGAACGCTATTGTTGAAGTGAAGAATAACATACTTAGGGAGAAAATGAAATAGCTTTAACGATCATCTACCAGTAATGGCTGTTTTCAAATAATCAAAATATATTTTAGATTTAAATTCCCATATTTACATAGCTATTATAGGTGTTATTTTGATGAAAATAATGTTTGGATTAAGGATTCCAGCCTTCCCTATAGATGGCAGTAGTGGTAATGATTTTGTCGCTCAGATTGTTAGGTTTATAGATGAGCTTAAAAATGATTTTACTTCGGCATAGGTTTGTGATCACTTTATTCCAGGGGCAAACTTTGTTCCAAAAAATACTCCGAATTTAGAGGGATTTACTATTGTTGCCTATCTCTCCGGATTATTTCAAGATCTAATGTTTGGACATATCGTTTTATGTAACTCTTATAGGAATCCGGCATTATTGGCTAAAATGACTGCAACACTTCAGGTTCTTAGTAATGGGAGATATATTTTGGGAATCGGTGCTGGTTGGAAAATAGATGAATATATAGCTTATGGCTATCCATTCCCTCCACCTAGGGTTAGAATAGGTCAGCTTGAGGAGGCTGTACAGATAATAAGAAGAATGTGGACTGAAGAAAGTGTTTCATTTAGAGGTAAATATTATCATATAGATAATGCTATATGTAGTCCCAAGCCAAAGCCTGTTCCGCTGATAATGATAGGTGGAGGTGGAGAAAAACTTATGCTGAAAGTTGTAGCAAAATACGCGGATTGGTGGAATATACCAAATGTCTCGGTAGAAACCTATATACATAAACTTAATGTATTGAAAAAACATTGTAGAAGAGTTGGAAGAAACTATGATGAAATAGTTAAAACTCTTGCAAGTATAGTTGCAATAGCTGAAACAGAGAAGAAGGCTAGAAGATTGGCATATAAAAATCCATTTATCGACATGAGAAGAGAAGAAAGATATATTATTGGAGATCCAGAAATAGTTATAGAAAAAATTTTGAAATATGTAGAGATAGGTGTAAAAGTATTTATATTAAGATTTGCAGATTTCCCTCAAACAAATGGAGCATAGCTTTTCGCTAAAAAAGTTATATCTGAAATAATATAATAGAGAAATATTGAATATAATTAAGAAGGCTTTAATCGCCCATATTTCCATGAAAATAGATTATAGTTAGAGAACGATTACTTTTAAATATATATGGTGTTTGTATATATCTAGAGAATAACAATAGACTTATATAGATTTATTGTACATTAGTTTTTTATTCCTTTAATTCAGAAAACTATCTGATAAGATATGCAGGAATAGAAATAGAGATGATGTAATGAATAAGATATTGATTGTAGTCAGTATAGGTTTATCGATATGTGTCCTTATACTAGCAGAATTATTGTTTTCAAATTATATGAATCAACGAAGTCTAGTATCTCAAAACAATGTGGCTACAAATTCTTTGATCGATAAGCTTAAGCATGCCTATACAATTATGTGAATTGGTGCACATCCAGACGATGAACTTTATATTGCCGGAACTCTTGGGTATTTTACAAGAGATTTACATGGTCAACTTATTATTGTTTCTCCCTACTATAATCCAAAATTTGTAAATAGTAATGAAGAATCCGCAAAATTTCTGGGAAATGCGATTCACATTAGAATTCAGGAGAAACTAAATAAAAGACTGCCAAGATGCAGAAATTGGAATCAAATCGAAAGTACTGCACTGTTTTCGGAAGCATTAAAACAAAAAGCTTTAAAGATATAAAGGATATAGATGTAGTCTGCATAACCAGAGAATATAGTGGAGAAGATCTGGCAAATATAGGCTACAACTTCTACACCAATTATCTCAGAAAAGGATATAAGGGAAAACCAATCGACCTATTCATAACAAATCCAGATACAGGAGAAATATATGATTCAAGCGATTTATTCTATGAAAAAACAGATGAAACAGCACCAAAAATAGCAGAAACAATTAAAAACATAATAAAGGGTAAGCAGGCAGCCATAATCTAGTCAAATTCAATAAATATATTTATAATAGAAATTTAAAAGATCTAAATGCGATAAACATGGGTAAATGTTCATATTGCAAAAGAAAATTAGACTTCCTAGTATATAGAGAAACAGTGTCTACAGAATATGAAGTAGATCTATGGGATGAAGTACTACACTATGAGATAGAAGATATTATTGATATAAAGGATACTGTATATCTATGTCCATATTGTGGAAAAATCCTATGTAGTAATGAAGAAGAAGCAATAAGACTATTAAACCAGGATTAAAAATAGACAAATATATTCTATGCAAAACTAGAGAAAAGGAATGAAAACCTACTAATAATAACATGGAAATATGAAAACGAAGGGATATTCAAAATAAAACAATAAAAATTTAAACCACTATAAAATGACTCAAAATATTAATATAATTAAACACTTATTTGCCTCTTATAACTCATTCATAAAACATCTTTTTATATTAACCATTTTTCTAAAATATCAGGAAACATAAAGAAATTAAAAGAAGCTAGATTAATTTTTTACACATTTCATTAAGCCCTTACTTTTTATAAAATCTACGAGATTAAGTAACCACCAGCTTTCCGGAAGCGTTATACCTACAGTAGTTCTACGTCTTTTCCTAACTTGACTCTCCTTCCATTTATCTATATCCTTTATGATCTTCCTCAAAACCTCCTCCAATGTTAGAAACTCTATATTATCTCTCTTAAGTATTTCTTTAAGTTTATTAATTTGCTTTCTTGGAACATAGCTAGCTATATAAATTCGTTTATATCTTTTTAAAATATCAGCTTTATTCACTGCATTTCTGAGCTCAATAATATCTAATGAAATTTCTTCTAATGTTCTTTCTCTTTCTAGGCTGAATTTATTCCTAATACTTTTTAAATTCTCATCAAAGTTTTGTATAACTGTTCCCGTCTCAACATGCATAATTTCTAAAACCTCTTTTCCCTCCCTTAATAACTTTAATCCCAGAATATCCGCCTCTTTAGCCCCTCCTCTCCTTCCAGATTTTAACCTAACATTCGATATAGCTATATATCCCCTAAGCAAAAGCCACTCTAAAACCAACTCCTCAACCCAATTTCTCGGAATAGGCATAAATAATTCCACCAATAAGTATTCCGCCTAAATTTTATTATTTTAGGCTTATATATTATTATAAACATTCTCCATCTATTTTAGACTATTCTATCAATAATAAAGGAAATAATAGATGTCTGAATATTTTAATATCAATCTCCAATGGATGAAAATTATTAAAAATTATATTTTTATAGCATAGAAGATAAATGTATTTTATGTATTATTTAAGAATGGGTAGGAGTATTTTATGGCTGTAAGTGAAAAGAGTTATGAAGAGCTTCGCTTAGAGTTAAAGAAGCTTTTAATTTTAAAAGAAATATTAGAGGATATTTTAAACTATTCTGGAAACAGAATGTTTAGCATAGTGTCTAGGACATGGAACCCTGTTACAGGATGTCTACATTATTGTAGATATTGTTGGGCTAGAAGGTTTGCGGAAACTAAGTTAAGAGATAGGGAAAGATATAGAAGGGGTTTCATTCCACGTCTAAATTTGGAGGAATTTGCTGCGAAATTTAGGAAAGGCGAGTTTGTATTTGTCAGTGATATGGGCGATTTATTTGGCAACTTTATACCTAAAGAATGGATACTACGTGTAATAAGTTATATAAAAAAGTTTCCTGAAACACATTTCCTCTTTTTAACCAAGAATCCGGCAAGATATCATGAATTTATAGATATTTTTCCATCAAACGCTTTTCTAGGAGCAACAATTGAAACTAATAGAGATGAAATCTATAGAAAGTATAGTATCTCTAAGGCACCGCTTCCAAGCCAACGATACATAGCTATGAAGACACTTAAATGGGATAAAAAGTTTATCTCAATAGAACCGATACTAGACTTTGACCTAAAAATATTCATTAAATGGATGGAAGAAATAGATCCCATTATAATATACATAGGGTATGATAACTATAATAATAGACTGCCTGAACCAAAACTAACCAAAACATTAAAATTGATAGAAAACCTCTCCCCGACATCGTTTATCATAAAGAAAACTATTAGAAAGGCCTGGAATGAAGGACTTGAAAAATACGTCAAAACCAAAAACACTCTAATAAAATCAATTGACCCAAAACCTAAAGATCCTCTAGAAGATTTTTATAAAATACTGCAAAAGAAGAAAATATATGTAAAAGAGAAAGATAGATTAAAACCTCTCAGCCTTCAAGAATTGGCAAAACATCTTTATGAAAAAATTATACTTGAAAAATATCCGCATAAAAGGGATAAGATTATCTTTTTTACACAACATCCAGGCACTATATTTAAATTATTTTTTATAAAAACATATCTTGGATTCCCCTATGTAAGGATCATTAGTGGATTAAAAAATAAGCTTAAAGAAAAATATGGTTATGCGGAAATTATGTATATAGACCTTTTTGCAGGTTCAGGCATAACTGGTATTAAAATAAAGGATAAAGAAATACTGCTACCAGGATCCGCTATATTACCCTTAATAGCCCAACAGAGAAGGAAAACAGTTCTCTTTGATAGAATAATTCTATGTGAAATTGATAGAGAGAAAGTGAAGGTTCTTGTTGATGTAATCAAATCTCTATTAGATATGTTAGAAATCTCAGAAAGATATAAAGTAAAAATAATACATAATGAAATGGAGTTAAGAAAGACTCTACTTAACGTAAGTAAAGGTAAAGAAATAATAGTTTGTAAAGGCGATGCCAATAGAATTGGAGAATTAATAGTACAAGCATTAGAGGAAAGAGATAAACTACTTAAAATCGGAATCCATTCACTTATCTTCCTCGATCCCGGAGGACCCACAGAAATTGGTGCCAGCCTTCTTAAACACTTATGTAGTTTACCAGGCGACCTATTCATATTATTTCATCCTACAATTTTCGCAGAAATGGTTTTAAGAAAATGGAGTATAGATGTTATTACTAAAAAATGTGCATTCACCTTAGAGTTAAATGAAAATACGGCTAAAAGTTTAAAAGAGAAGAAAATCAATGAATTAGAGAAACTCTATATGACAGAAATATGCAACTTAATCAAAAACAGTAGAATACGACTAATAAATAAGCCCAGAACAGTAATACTAATCCCCCTAAAAACTAGAAAAAGACACTACTATCTTCTCTACTCTATTAGAAAAGACTACTATGAAGAATTTATGAAACTTAAAAAAGAAAAGAAACCCATACCCATCCACTTAAAATGGTTAGAAAATGTTATAGAAAAAGCTAAACAATTCAGTAAAATAAGCAGTATAGGACAAATAGCAATCGACATGCTAGAAGGCAAATATACATCTATAACTCAACAACGTCTAATATAAAATTAAAAATTTAAAATAGGAAGAAGATAGAAACATTTCCATCACCACTAAGAAAATTAATCTTAAAGAGTTTAGAAAACCTGAGGGGAGAGAGAATAAGATGGCCATTAGATTCTATTACAACACACTAATTAAGAAAAAGTTGAGAAAAAATTAAAGATATAATTTAGAATTAATCTACTCCCTTAATTATAAGTCTAGTATAAAGCCCAGTTATAATAGCTATAGCCCCTCTTCCAATCTTCTCTCCCACCTCATAAAATTCGCTGGATTGCGGAGATAGAGATAAAGCACTTAATCCAAGATTTATACTGAACCCTAAACCTAGTCGAGAAAAGATCTTCAATTTTCTTTTCATCGAGGATTGAAAAAGACTGCTTAAAAGATCATAATAATATTAGCTATTTTCAGAGCTTCTTTAATAATCTTCTTCTCATCCTCCTTACTATCCTTCCTATCGTATAAAACAACATTAACTAAGTACGGCATATTTACCCTTGCCAATCGAACCTCTAATTCAATACCCTCCCTCGCCTTAACTCTAAAACAACAATCTCTTGACCTATATACCTTGTATTTCCTCCTCTTTAAACCCTTATAAAGATATCTCAAAATAATATGCATTCTTTCCATAAAATCCCTCAAACTAACTATCATATATCATATTAATCTCTTTAGAATAAATATTTAATTCGTCAAAATCCACAATATGTATTACAAAAATGCTAAATTCTTCTAGAAAAATAAAGAAAATATGAAATTCCTCGGTTAATTAATCTTATATATTCTACTAATTTTAATTAGAAAAAGGCATGATATCATGGTTAAAAATTTTATAAAAATTATTAAGGGAACCACATCTTATGAAAATTCAACTTATAAAAATAAAAGAGGGAAACGATCAGATTCATGCTACTATAAACTTGAAGTTGATGTAGCAGAAAAGAAATCTGAATTTAAATTTTTGGGACTAGTTTCAAAGAAAAATAAATTTGTTGTGGGCGAAAAATTCAAGATAAAGATAAAGGTAACTAATAAAAGTGGGAGGAAGTTTCCAGGTGGAGAATTAGCTGTGCTTTTTAGATGGTCTACCGATCAGTGTGTAATAAAAGTTGAAACTATTAAAGAGTTAGAGAATGAAGAGATTCAATATATTTGGATTAATAAGGTTGCACCAATGTCTAGAGACTATGGCCTCATATACGTGAAAGCTACTACAAAAGACAAATGCAAAGTTAAACTTACTTTACCTGATGGACGACTAGTTTCTGATGGAAAAAAAGCACTTATTAGCATCGACCAAGTATTTGCTTTAACAAGAGAAGAAATCTATACCTACTTGGGATCAGTTTTAACAGCCATAAGCATAACAATATTGTTGATTAACAATACGATCTCCCAATGGCTTAATATATGTTGGAGTACAATTTTAACATGGATACTTTTCACCATTTTCACAGCAATTGCGATATATAAAATATAGGTTGACTTAGTGATCTATAGAGCCGCAGAAGTTTTGGGATATATAATTTTCTTTATAGTTATGTTTAATTCTATAAACTCGTAATTCTAGAACTTTCTCTTTCTTTTCCAAATCCTCCTATTATCCTATGCAGACACTTCGTACAACATCACAATATTTGATTAAGCTTTCTAATTTGGCTTGGATATCTTGATGGAGTAAAGAATTATCGATTATATTTAAAAAGTTCTCCTTCTGAACTCTTTCTTTCAATCCCAGAAATATTAGTATAGAAATACGGAAGTAATTCATGATCTGATCTTATAGGAATTTTAGGGTTTAAGATTAAATGTTTGGGATACTCTTTATCTGGCTTAATTTTTGACGATAGATGGCGGTTTAGAGTATTTAGATATGTAGATATAAGGCTTCTTAATTCTGGAAATTATTTTATGTTGAGGGATTAGGTTATTTTTATGAAGTTTTGGATATTTTCATTCCACATCCATATGTTGATTTCATTGTATTGTGATAATTCTTTTATATTTTTATCTATGTTTTTAGTTGCTATGGCTATTGTTTTTATTTTTGTTTGAGGATATCTTTTTGCACAGAGGTTTTTGTAATATAGAATTTGTTTTAGTGCATCTCTATTGGCTGTTATTTTTATTTCAACTAGATATATTTCTGTTGGATTGTTTATGCTTGGTTTGAAGCATATTATGTCTATTCTACCATTTACTGCATGTTCACTTATGCATTCTGCGTTCCATGGATTTTTGTCTTTGAATATTCTTTTTAGGTAGTCATGTTCACTTGTTTTTTCCTCCTCTATGTATATCTTTTTAGTTAGTCTTTTTCTGCAATGGTTTCTTAGTGGACATATGTTGCAGTCGCTTTCCTCGTATTTGGATTTACATATGCCTAGTATGGTGATTCTTGAGAGAGGGAAGTCGTATTTAGTTGGATCGCGTGGGTCTAGTTTTTTAAAGATTTCTGTGAGTTTTATTACATTGCTCCATGAAGGGCGGATTCCCATTCCAGTCATTCTGCTGATTATTCTTGCAATTCCTATGTCTAATGGTATATATAGTTCTGATGGATCTACGAATCTCCATAATCCGAGGTCTGGATATTCTCTTCTTACAATCCATCTTAAGAATAAGCATAAACGTTTGAAGGAGGATTTAGATTTAGGGCTTGGTATAAAGTTTTTAAAGCGACGAACAATATTTTTCCCAAGATTCTTAGATATTTTTTCATTGAATATTAAATGTATTTCGCTGAGTAAGCCTCTGATTATCTCCTCAACTCCATTAGCATGAAGATTTCTGGCAGTCTTCTCCAAATTCATTTGGTTGAATATTGTGAGAATTATTCTATATATTGTTCCATCTGGATCAAATCTATGGATTCTCTTGAGACCCACCATGTTTAGATTACTAATGTCTAAAATACTCATATTTCTTTTATCCATATACTCAACCAGTGTATTGAAGTTTCTGATTAGACGTGAAACAGGCATCTGGAAATCATATATGGCTGATAAAAGTGTAAAATATTCGATATCTATGCTAATTCTAGCATAATATTCTCGGACAACCTTTAGCATTGACGAGGAAAGATAGTAATGAGATGCTATAGGATATAGTTTATCAAGAACGTGTTTAATATCTAAAAATACCTTATCCATACATATCATTAAATTACATAATATTTTGATTGTTAAAAATATTTTACAATATTCCTTTTCTCTACAGGAAGGGTAAATGCTATTTTTAAAGTAAGTATTAATATTTTTATTTTAAACATATTAAATATATGGAGAATTTAAAGGAAATTTTAATGGAGCTTGAGAAAAGCGGAAGAAGAGAAGCCGGTTTTTGGCTTCTTGGATTAAGAGAACATGTATATTTTAGGCTTAAAGATGTCAGTGAATTATTAAAAAGTCGTAAGAAAGCGATAAAATTTTTTGTTATGAATGGATTTTGGCGTGGTAGGAGAGATGAACAAAGCGCTTTATATGCTAATTGTTTTTTAAAGGCCTTTGAAGAGGTTTTCGATGACATGGATTTAGATGATAAGAATATATTGAAGGAGTATATTGGAGACTTATTAAAGGCTTATTCCAAGGAGGTAGAGGGAATTGGTTATAGAATAAACCCTAAAGACGTGGAGATGATCGAAAGTGTTTTTAGATGTTTTATAATGAATCATTCAAATCCTGTAAAATATATTGTTGAAGAGATAAAGGAAGGTAGAATTAAAGAAGTTTTAGAGGAACTTTGTAGAATAAGAAATTGGGGTAATAAACTTTCCTCAATGTTATTGAGAAACATCGTTTTATATTTTAAGCTTGAGAGATATCTTAAAGAAGAAGATTATGTTTTATTTTTCCCTATGGATACCCATGTTAAGCAGATGATAAATTTACTTTGGCCTGAAAGTACAAAGATATCAGATTTAAACAAGCTTGCAAGATTTTCTGTGAAAAAGGTAAGAGAAATGAAACTTTCACCGCTTTATGTTAATATTGGTTTATGGCTTATTCATGCTAAAGCTCCTAGGATTATAGAATTCTTATTGCAACATAGATCCAAATTATGGAGATAGAGAAAAGGCGGGAAAAAGATTTTTACATTAAGAAGTGA
>Ga0190304_1000965_pt1 | contig 13178 bp, 9 predicted proteins | sample 48700712_MG_FD_161670 | JGI IMG/M metagenome (GOLD analysis project Ga0190304, IMG submission 161670) | Hydrothermal vent sediment bacterial communities from Southern Trench, Guaymas Basin, Mexico - 4870-07-1--2_MG | ecosystem: Environmental > Aquatic > Marine > Hydrothermal vents > Sediment ... | reverse complement strand
TCCTTGCAAGACCTTTTTTTATAAAATCTTCATCAATTTTAAATTTAGCATCAGTCATATTAAAATATATATAAAACATAGACCCAATTTCGTGTCCTGACAAACTTAGCTCTTTGACTGCTTCGGGATTTCTACGCATAAACTCACCATTAATAAAAAATGTACTTTTAATATCATACTCCCTAAGAATATTGAGTATTTCAGTCAGACCTTCCACAGAATCAACTGCATTAAAGACAAGAGAAACCTCTCTTCTTCTAATTCTGGAACCATGAGTAAAATTACTCAGATCCCAGGGTTCATCATTAACAGGAAAAGGCTCATACTGTTTTTTAGGCGGCAAGAAAAGAGATTTTGTACCAAAACCCTTAATGTCCCGCACCATAATTGCATTTGTATAACTTCCTGTTGAACTTTTTTCAAGATACACTCTCTTATTATTGGAGGCTACAGAAGCTTCAGCAAGATCCATACCATCAGAGACAGTAATCCAGTTTTCATTTTCATCAAGTCTGTAATTTTTATTTTGAATATTTGTATAGATATACCCATCCTTGCCATACCCATAGGAACCAGCCTGGGATAGAGTAACAATACTTGTATCATTTGTATCAACACTTGCTAATTCCGTATAATAAGCACCGGAAATTAGCAATTCAGTATTGTCCTTCCAAAGGATATGGTATGGTTCGGGATGTTTAATACTGCGTAAAGAAATCCATTTACTGTAATCTTTTAGCTCAACACCATCCTTTTTCATTAATGCAATATCTTTTTCATCTGCTGAAAGTACAATGTCCTCAATTTCAGTATCATCCGTCTGGGTAAAAGTTAAAGACTTATCTTCTACAGCAAGATTAATTCTAAAAAGTGATGACTCAAAACTTCCGTCTAAAAAACTGCTTGCAAGAATAGTAATAATATCTTCTTTTGACCAGATTACACGTTTAATATTTGTATTTCTCGGCAGAAAAAGATAAGGAAGTGATTTAATATCACCGGTGGAACGATAATCATCTGTATTAAGAAAATATAGAAAAAGGTTCCTTCCACCCCTGTTTAAAAGAATTTTCCGGCCATCCGGAGAAATATCAAAACTGTCAAAATTACGATCAAAATCAAAAGGAACCTTCCCAATCATCTTTCCAATACCGAATAAACCGCTATAAATTGACTGGGTAAAAAACTCTGCAGAATTAATTTTATAAACTCTGGACTGATTTATATAATAAAGATCGTTTCTGACAGACCATTTAACACTTGCAATACCTCCAGCACCCATGGAACGGAATTTTTCTGCAATAATTATCGAATTTTCAAACTGATCTATAGAAAAATAGTACAAAGTTCCTTTATTTGAATATACAAAATACTGTGAATCAGGAGACCATCTGGCTACAGTATTATCCAGAGAAAATTCATTTTTTTTAGATATAATTAGCTCTTTTTGATCCTTAACACTAAAAAGCACAAGATCCGCATATGCATAACTGACTGGTCGGTAATATACAAGATAGAGCCCGTCAGGAGAAGCTTCAACATTTGATATTTTACCACTCCGAACTTCCGCCCCATTCTCAAAAGAAGGGAATTCTTTAACAGCCTGAAAATTTTGAAAGTTTTCATCTGTACGAAATATTCCAAAGCGGTTTTCTATCTGAAGCTTAGCTCCATCTTCGAGTAAAACAACTTTTTCCGGAAAAAAAGTAAGCTCCTTCATGCTGTTACCGGGAATATCCGCCTGGAATAATGTTCTATAATCTCCATATGCAGGCCCTTTCGCATCTGCATAAAATAACAGATGATCAGTATCAGACAGGTGGAGACCCCCAAAAGTAACATCTCCATAGAGATGAAACACACTTAAACAAAAAATTAGCAAAATCCATCTTTTCATACCGTTTGATTGTCGGCAGGAAGTTATCGTAAATTCACAAAAAGTTTCGGTTAATTTTTAGGGAGTAGAGATTGTGTAAGTTCTAATTTTATAATTCCTAAAAGAAATAATTTTCTCTGGAGAATTTCTCCTGAGACTCAGGTTCAATCTCCATAAATAACCAAGCATCAAGAAAATCCTGTGGCGTAATCCCTGCTTCCCGGAGAATAGATCAATTTTCACCCATGCTGATACTCCTTTTAACAAGTAGGGATGCACACATAGGTGCATCCCTACAGTATTATTTAATCAGGATTGCATCAAAATTACAGACAGTAAAACATTCACCGCATTTTATACATGCATCCTGGTTTATTAAATGAACCTGCTTACGTTCACCTGAAATTGCATTTACAGGGCACTTTCTCGCACATAAAGTACAGCCGGTACAAGCATCAGGTATAACTTCAAATGTAATAAGAGGCTTACACTTCTTTGCAGGACATTTTTTATCATTGACATGTGCTAAATATTCATCTTCAAAATATCGTAATGTGGAAAGTATAGGGTTTGGAGATGTCTGTCCCAGACCGCAAAGAGATGCCTTCTGCATGGTTTCACCAATAACCCTCATTCTATCCAGATCTTCAGGTTCTCCTTCCCCTTTTATAATCTTCTCAAGAATATTATAAAGCGCTCTTCCTCCAACACGACAGGGGGAACATTTCCCACAAGACTCATCAATGGTAAATCCAAGATAAAATTTTGCAACATCCACAACACAATCATCTTCACTAAGAACTATCATCCCACCGGAACCCATAATAGAACCGAGTTCCTGGAGACTCTTATAATCTATAGGTGTATCCAGATATTCTTTTGTAATAACTCCGCCCGAAGGCCCCCCGGTCTGAACGGCTTTAAATGCCCTTCCATTAGGAATTCCCCCTCCAATATCATAGATAATTTCCCTAAGGGTTGTACCCATAGGAACCTCCACCAAACCGGAATTTTTAATTTTTCCTGTTAAAGCAAATACCTTTGTCCCCTTAGTATCCTCTGTTCCAATGGAGGAAAACCATTCACCACCCTTATTTATAATAACAGGAATACTTGCCCAGGTTTCAACATTGTTAATAATAGTAGGATCACCCCATACACCCTTTACGGCCGGGAATGGGGGTCTGGGATTAGGCATACCTCTTTCACCCTCTATAGATTCAAGAAGAGCTGTTTCTTCTCCACAGACAAAAGCTCCGGCTCCCAATCTTATTTCTATATCAAAACTAAAATCACTACCCAGGATATTATTCCCCAAAAGCCCCAGTTCCCTGGACTGTTTCATAGCAATTTTTAGTCTTTCAATTGCAAGAGGATACTCAGCACGAATATAGATATATCCCTTTTTTGCATTAATACAATAACCGGCAATTGTCATTGCTTCTAAAATAGAATGGGGGTCACCTTCGAGGGTACTTCGATCCATATATGCACCCGGGTCACCTTCATCCGCATTACAGACAATATATTTGGAATCATTATCTACCTGCTTTGTAAAATTCCATTTCATCCAGGTGGGAAAACCTGCTCCGCCCCTTCCCCGAAGACCGGAAACCTTAAGTTCATTAATAATATCATCTCCAGTCATCTCAAAGACAGCTCTTTCCAGAGCTTTATAACCATCCCTTGCAATATATTCATTTATTTTTTCTGGATCGATAATTCCACAATTTCTTAAAACTATTCTAAACTGTTTATAATCGGTATCTTTTTCTGTTTCAGAAATAATATCAGATGCAGGTCTGTCAAAAACATGACTATCAAGTACAGTTTTTTCCTGAATATGCTTTTTCACAATTTCTCTGGCAGTTTTTTCGTCTACATCTCCATATATAACTGGCGGCATACCTGGCACCTTTACCTCTACAGTAGGTTCTGAATAACAAAGTCCCATACAACCGGTCTCAGAAACAATTGTAGTCCCGGCAATATCCTGTTCTGATATCTCATCATAAAAGGCTTTCTCTGTTTCTCTTGCACCTGCAGCTACTCCGCAAGTTCCAACACCTATAACAATCTGTGTTTTCCCACTATTAGATTCAACAGCAAATTTATCTATTTTATCTTCTCTGAATGCTTTTAACTCATCACGATTTAATTTCGACATCTCTTGATTCTCCATTTCTAGTCCTCGAAATTCGCCAGAACTTCAGGAAGTTTCTTTTTGGTCAGTTTTCCAAAAACTTTTCCACCTATAACAACAACTGGAGCCAGACCGCAGCACCCTACACAGCGAACAGCTTCTATAGAAAATTTTCCATCGTCAGTTACCTGATTAACACCTATTCCAAGAACATTTTCCAATTCATCTATAAGATCTTCTCCACCTTTCAAATAGCAGGCTGTGCCCATGCAAACCTGAATATTATGTTTACCCGGCTTTTCAAGTTTAAAATAATGATAGAAGGTAATTACTCCATATATTTTTGAAAGTGAAACCCCAAGCATTTCAGATACTTTTTTTGCTGCTGCTCTGGGTATGTATGAAAATTCTTCCTGAACCCTATGAAGAACCATAATTAAGTTCCCAGGTTGATTTTTCCATTCACTAATAAAAGAAATTAGCTCGTTGGAAAATTTTATCTCTTCGACGCTAGTAACAGACATGAAACCTCCGGTAAAATACTCAAATACTACATGACTTTAACTTAAAATCAATCTAAAAGCAAATAAGTTGAATCTAAAATTTGACATTTATTTTGATAAGATGTAGCATTTTAGTCTGAATTATCAATGTTTAATACTCATATCAAAAGTGTATTAATTTTTATTGTACAAAAATTATCAATATATAATTAAAAACCAGCACAAAAATCGTTATTTCCTGCAAATTGTATTTACATATAGTTTAATATTCAATATAATATTATTATTAGGTGTTGGTATATAAATATAATTATAGAGAGAAAACTATGAACAAAGAATTCATTCTAAGACTAACAAAATATAAACGATTGATTCATAAGCTTAAATCCCTTGGATTTGAAAGAGTCTTTTCAAATAATCTGGGGGACGCAATTGGGGTAACTCCAGCTCTGGTGCGTAAAGACTTTTCAACCCTTCATCTCTCAGGAAATAAACGCGGTGGTTATAATATTGATATGCTGGTTGAAGAATTTGATATTATTCTGGGTCGCAGCACTCCTCAAAATGTTATTATTGTCGGCTGTGGGAGAATTGGTCAGGCCTTGATGAATTATCCGGGATTTGCAACTGATGATATACATATTGTTGCAGGATTTGATAAGGAACCTGATAATATCAGCACTAATATTTCTACTCCAATCTTTAGTATGGATAAACTGGAAAACTTTGTTAATGAAAATGATATAAAAGTGGGTGTTATTACAGTACCCGGGGAAGAAGCATCAGAGGTTCTTGACATGTTGGTATCTACAGGTATCAGGGGCATATTAAATTTTGCACCCGTTGAATTAAAATGCCAGAAATATCATTGTGATGACTCCTGTGTCATTCAAAACGTAAACATAGGTCTGGAACTTGAACACTTATTTTACCAGGTTTTAACAAAGGATACTGACTTTACAAAAGAGCGGGAAGTTAAAGATAAGTAATTTTAATTATTTGCATTTTCCAGATAAAGAAGAATAGGAAGATGATCTGAATATCCATAACCGGTATCTGTTTTCCATTTATTCGGATACCCCCGGGAAGTAAGAAGAAAATCATTTGACATAACCCTAAAACTTTTATATTCAAAATTATTATCATCAAATAAAGATGAAGTTAGCATTACATTGTCGATAGTATCCCAAACATTATTGTACTCATAGGATCCATTTGCATCGGTATATGTGCACCAGGGACTGAATACAATTATATTATCCAGATCTTTTTCTGATTGGAAATCAGTTTTTTCTGCTGCAATGCATATTGTTCCAATTGAATTACCGGCTAAATAATCTTCAAGGGGCAACAATGCAGTATTATATTCTGAATTAATCCTACGTGATTCATCCCAGTTTTCATTAAAATCACCCAGAGCAATAATTTCTGCATTTTTATCTTCCAATTTTAATTCTGATATTCTTCGGCTTAGTAATCTGGCGGCTTCAATTCTCGATATTTCTGTTTTCTCAGAGCCCCCTAATTTTGATTTCCAATGATTATTTAAAATATAAAAACTGCTTTCAGATGTTCGAACAGTTGCTTCCAGAATGGGTCTGCCTATTATTTTTCCATCCATAAAAATCTGATGAACTATAACATTGGCAAGTTCAAACCTGCTTAAAATTCCCAATTGAATTGCTGAATCAGGTGTATCTGTTACTGCAATATAATTATAACCCATTCCCTTTAAGTACGATTTAATAAGATCTTCAACCACCCTACGATTTTCTATTTCCTGAAGGGTTATAACATCCGGACCACCTGAACAGGATCGCCTGATAACTTCTGCCAGATTAGCTAACCTGGTATTATATTCTCCAGTCCCCCAGTCACCTGTTGATGGATCAAATTCCGGGTATTCCGAACCATTATCACTATCATCAAAAATATTCTGGACATTATAAGACATTAATATAATTTTATCCTGAGGTGAATCTGATCCGGGGAGGACACAACGGGTACAGGACATAATTATTAGAAGATGAATGGACATTATTAAAAAAATCACCCTCCGACCTGATATTTTATTCATTTTCATACAGTATAGTATGGGTCAAAGGGCAATTTTGCTTCAGATTATTTAAACAATTTTAAAACAAAACAATTTAAATTTCCAAATCTTTACTTTTTGTTATTATTTTAGAAATGAGTCCATATTCCTTTGACTCTTCAGCATTCATCCAGAAGTCCCTGTCCGTATCTTTCCCTACTTTTGTTATATCCTGACCTGTCTCTTCACTAATTAAAAGATTCAATTTTAATCTAAGTTTTTCCAGTTCTTTGGCATGTATCTCTATTTCTGTAGCGACACCCCTAATACCACTTAAGGGCTGATGTATGAGATAATGGGAATTGGGAAATCCAAGTCTGCGTTCCTTCGGAGCTGCAAGAAGAATTAGTGCTCCGGCACTTGCGACAAGACCCATCCCAATGGTATATACTTCCGGTTTTACAAATCGGATCATATCAAAAATAGCATACCCTGCATCAACATCACCCCCGGGTGAATCAATAAATACTTTAATAGGGTCATCACCTGCAGCCTCTAAAAGTAATAACTGAGTTACAACTTTTTCTGCTAAATCCTTATCAACTTCACCTGAGAGAATAATGGTTCGGGTTTCCATCATTTTTTCTGAAAAATCATGCCCCCCTTCCTCTTTTTTCTCCCTTTTGTCATCATCTTCTTCTTCCATATTTAAATACTCCTGATTTTTCTTATTAATTTTCAAATACACAGACTGAAGTATACAAATTAATTAAAAGAAAGGAAAGAACTGTATACAAAGTACTTGAAATATCCTCTTTAAAGTTTAGAATACCCTCTATGAAATCATCATTTATTACACTTATAGGAAGACCATCCGCAGGGAAAAGCACCCTTATGAACGAACTTTGCGGTCATAAAATATCCATTGTAGCACCTTCACCCCAAACAACAAGAAACAAAGTCAGGGGTATACTAACAGAAAACAGAGGGCAACTTGTATTTCTGGATACCCCCGGATACCATTTATCAGATAAAAAACTTAATCTTCAGCTTAAAACAGTTTCGGTATCTGCACTGGAAGAAGCAGATCTGATTCTTTATGTAATCGACTCTTCACGGCGGTCAGGAGAAGAAGAAGAGACCCTTGCAAATATTCTGGGAAAATTTCACTCTAAGCTAATAATCGCAATTAATAAAATTGATATGCCCGAGAGCAATAATAATCAATTGTATAAAGATCTGGAACTCAGGTTTCCGGAAGCAACCATAATCCCGGTATCCGCTTTAAAGGGAAAAGGTATTGATGACCTTAAATCCGCACTATTTGAAAAATCAGATGATGGTGAAAAAATGTATCCCGATGAATTCTTTACAGATCAGGAACCTGAGTTTCGGGCAGCAGAAATTATACGAGAAAAAGCTATAAACAGGGTAAAAGAGGAACTTCCCCATGCCATTTATGTGGAAATTTCAGATATGGAAGAAGCTGAAGATGGAAAAGCTCTCTGGATTAGAGCATTTCTTATTGTAGAGAGGGAAAGCCAGAAGGGAATTGTAGTTGGAAAAGGCGGTACCGGGATAAAGGCAATAAGAGTTGAAGCCCAGAAGGAACTGAATGGAATATTCCCCTACAGAGTGCATCTGGATTTAAGGGTTAAGGCCAGCGCAAAATGGCGTAGGAATGACCAGATTTTGAAAAAGCTGATTTATTAAGCTGTCTGGCTTCCAAAAATTTTATCAAAAAAAAACATATGTATTGAGCCGCTTTCAAAGCTATAACTGATTACCCTGAAAAGGTATTCTGAGCGGCTCTAAAGGCAGGAAATTGTTGTATAAATTGTCAAGAAGAAGTTTTTTTGACATTGAAAATGAGACACAGCCAAAAAGATTTTGTTGCTAATTTTACAAATTTGTATTATACCGTTTTGTATAATACTAAATAGTGTAACAGGGGGTATTATGATCCCATTTGTTTATCGATAGCAAAACAAAGATTGAGATAATTCCATTGATGCAATTTTTAACTCTATAGTTGAAATAAATAAAAAACAGAAAGTTGTTGTATTTATTGATAAATTTCAGGATGTTCTGAAACTAAAGGAGTATCGACTAATCCTGGCTGTATTAAGGAGCAAAATACAGCATTTGTCAGATGTTTCTTTTGTTTATGCAGGCAGTATAAGAAACCAAATGGAACATATTTTTACTGATAACGATTCCCCATTTTTTAAATCAGCAATTCCAATTACATTAGGCCCCATTAAACAGGATTTATTGGTAGAATTTATACAAAAAAAATTTAATTTTGGGAAAAGAGGTATTAGTGAAGATATTATAAAAGAAATATTCAGTATCACAGCTATGGTAACCGGAGATATTCAGCAATTTTGTGAAGCTATCTGGTCAACATCTTCATATGGAGATGAAATTAAAAATAATTCTTTTAGAAAAGCTATTGAACTAATTTTTAGTCACGAAAATATGGTGTATGAAAGAATTTTTGGAGAACTAACTAACTTTCAGCTGAAGGTATTAAAGGCGGTTGCAAAGTATGGAGGCATAGAAATATATTCAAATAATTTTTTTTGAAAAAAACGGGTTTACAAACGCCTCATCTGTAAAAAGAAGCATAGATAAATTAGTAAAAACAAAAATTTTATTTATTTACAAAAAAGAGTATAAATTTGCCAATCCTTTTTTTAAGTTATGGTTGTTAAAAAATTATACCTAACAATATCTTTTCTTTCAAAAAGATAACTATTGTATAAAACTTTTCTTTTAAGAGATACACTATCTATTAGTTGCCAGTATTACTAAAATCTATTCCAGGGAATTGCAATTATCCTGTCGGAAAGTTTTCTTGGTTTATCCACACGACAGACCAAATAACCATGATTTGCAAAATCGGAATGCAATTCAATGAATTTTTCCAGATGGCGAATATCTTGAATTTGGGGAGAATCTGTCCACTTTATTTCAACAGGTATAACCTCTTCAGGAGTTTCAATAACAGCATCAACCTCTGCACCAGTAGTGGTTCTCCAAGTTGATAGTTTGTAAGTTCTTCCAAGGTACTGACAACGATAGAATATTTCAATCATAACAAATTGTTCAAATAAATGCCCTGCATCTAATTTAATTAAACTATCATTTATTGGTAACTCTGCCAAAGCATTACGCATCCCGAGATCGCATATTAAAAATCGCGGAGCAGAAAGGGTCTTCCTCCTGCTCCGGCCAAATGCAGGAACTCTAAGCCCAATATATGTATCTTCTAAAATCTGATAATAATTTTTAACAGTGTTTACTGATATACCAATTGCACCTGCCAGCTTTGAATAATTTACTGTCTGCCCGGATTCCAGAGCTGCCAGTTTTAAAAACATCAGAAAATTACTCATGTTGGCCACAATATTTTCCTTGCGTATCTCATTTTCAATGTAGAGTTCTGTATAGGCTGTTATTGTTTCTACCCAGGATTCCTTTTCTTCACCGTACAAACCGGGCAAATTACCATAGATAAGGTTATCCTCCAATGATCGGGATGGAAAAAGATTACTGCCTCTCATTGGAAAAGGCAAAATTTCCACATCTCGCTGCTCTGCCTGAAGAACTGGCGTCAGACGAAAAATATGCGTTCTACCAGGTAATAGATTTGAAGAATGAACCTTCAGCTTCCGGGAGGAACTTCCTGTCAGAAAAAAATCAAAACTTTTACTGTCTTTGTCAAAAAAGTATTGGACATCATCAAAAAGAACTGGAACTTTCTGAATTTCATCAATAACCACTACCCTAACACCTTTCAAAGCCTCAAGCTCCTGTAAAAATACTTTGTTGTCACGTTCATATTTTATACGTTCCCGCCTGTCCTGAAGGTTGATCATAAAAACATCATTTTTTGATTCCAGACAATGTTTTAGCAAAGTAGATTTACCTGACTGCCGGGGACCCAGTAGCAGTTTTATTTTGTTTTGGGATTTCGATGCCATGATTTTATCTTCAAGATAGCGATTATAATACATAAATATCTCTCATATTTGCATCTAATTGCAAATATAATGGGTATATTTGCAACCTTATGCATATATTAGCGGTAAAAAAGCTTAAAGTCAAGTTTAGATGTTAAATTAAAGTACTTTTTCCCAGCTGCTTCCATTCCGACTTGAGCGTATAACTGCATCAACAAAAAGTATACCACTAAGTCCGTCAGCGGATGTGGGAAAATGCATTGCCAGGGGATTTGCTTCTTTCCCTGCTATACGCGCAGCAATTGCTTCTGAAGCATCCTTATAAATATTTGCAAAACTTTCAGGAAAGCCTTCCGGATGCCCCGCAACAATACGGCTTGCCCGGTGTGCAAGCGGCAGAGTGCCCGGGCCATTGGGAGTGCGGATCTGAGCGGGTGAACCGAGTGGTTTAAAGTTAAGAACCTGAGGAATTTCCTGAAGCCACTCCAGGGTTCCATTAGTACCGCTTACCCGTATTCTAAGACTGTTCTCCACTCCAGCGGCAGCCTGAGTAACCCAGAAACTTCCCCTGGCTCCGTTTTCCAGGTGAAGCATGGCACCGGCGTAATCGTCCACTTTCCTGCCTGGAACAATTGCCCCTGTTTCGGCACATACTTCGGTCACTTCCAACCCGGTAATAAAACGTACAAGATGGTGAGCATGGGTACCGATATCCCCCATAACCAGCGAGGGGCCACTCCTGTCAGGATCAAACTTCCAGGAACGGGGTCCGGAGAGAAGATCCGGTTTCCCTTCATCCGCCTTTCCACCCTGGACATATTCAACCTGTACAAGGCGGATAACACCCAACTCTCCGGCAGCTACCATAGCCCGTGCCTGCCGTGTCATGGGATACCCGGCATACACGTGGGTAAGACAAAATATCCTTTTACTGTTTATAACTTTCTCATGCAGAACACGGGCGTCGGATACAGTATTTGTCATGGGTTTATCACAGATAATATCAAACCCGTTTTCAAGAGCCGCCATGGAGTAGGAAAAGTGTGTATCATTAGGGGTCATTATGGCAATGACATCAGCCCCGTCTTTCCGTTTATTTTCCTCTGCAAACATTTCACCCACGGATGAATATGCACGCCCCCGGGGAAGACCCAGAGCCCTCCCTTTTTCTACCGAGCGTTCAGAATTAGATGAAAGTACTCCGGCAACAAGCTCATACCTGTCATCCATTCGTGCCGCCATACGGTGAATTCCACCAATAAATGACTCAGGGCCACCACCAATAACGGCTATTCTTAGTCTTCTTCCTAATATGTCTAAAACGGGGTTATCTTCCATTCACTATTTCCAGTAATAGAACGATGAACTACCTAGTTCCTGCTCTATTTCCAAAAGCCGGTTGTACTTGGCAATACGTTCAGTTCTGCTTGCAGAGCCTGTTTTAAGGTGGCCGCCGTCCATGGCTACTGCGAAATCAGCCAGAAATGTATCTGCCGTTTCGCCTGACCTATGGGAGATAAAGTAACGCCAACCGGCATCTCTGCACATTCGGACTGCTTCAATTGATTCGGATACAGTACCAATCTGATTCAGCTTTATGAGTGAGGAATTCGCAGATCCTCTCTCTATACCTTTTTTAATGTATTTGGTGTTGGTAACAAAAAGATCATCACCTACGACCTCTATCTTTCCTCCAAGACGGTTGGTAAACTGTTTGAATCCGTCCCAATCACGTTCTGCCAGAGGATCTTCCCAAAGAACTATGGGATATTTTGAAATCCATTTTTCTGCCATGTCAATAAGGTCTTTACTCTTCATTTTGCCGGCACCGGACCACTGGAGATCATAGGAACTCTCAAGATCAGTCGAGAATGAATTAGCAGCACTGTCCAAAGCAATGGTAATATCTTTACCAGGTTTGTAACCTGCTTTTTCTATAGCCTGAATAATAGTTTCGATAGCATCTTCATTACTGTCCAGATTAGGAGCAAAACCACCTTCGTCTCCTACACTTGTCGCGAGCCCCCGGTCTTTTAGAATTTTTTTAAGGACATGAAAGGTTTCTGCTATATACCGCAGCCCTTCACGGAACGTTGGTGCTCCTACAGGAACAGCCATAAATTCCTGAATATCCACATTATTATCCGCATGTTCACCACCGTTAAGTATGTTCATACAGGGAACAGGAATTCTTCTGGCTCCTGCACCTCCGAGATACTGATAAAGAGGCATTTCAGCCGAAAGAGCAGCGGCTCTGGCAACAGCCATTGACACACCCAGAATTGCATTGGCACCAAGTTTTGATTTATTAGCAGTACCGTCAAGATCGATCATTGTTCTGTCAATTGACGACTGATGATATACATCCATACCAATCAGTGCCGGTGCAATTTTCTTGTTAACATTTGCTACAGCGTTAAGAACACCCTTGCCTGCATATCGTGATTTGTCTCCATCCCTCATTTCAATTGCTTCATTTTCACCTGTACTTGCACCTGAGGGAACAGAAGCAACAGCATCCGTGCCATCATCAAGTTCTACAAAAACCCGGACCGTAGGATTTCCCCGGGAATCGAGTATTTCCATAGCTTTTATGGATGAAATTTCAGATCTAACCATTATATCCTCCACAAATATAATTTCCTGCATTTTG
>Ga0190304_1000961_pt1 | contig 13236 bp, 15 predicted proteins | sample 48700712_MG_FD_161670 | JGI IMG/M metagenome (GOLD analysis project Ga0190304, IMG submission 161670) | Hydrothermal vent sediment bacterial communities from Southern Trench, Guaymas Basin, Mexico - 4870-07-1--2_MG | ecosystem: Environmental > Aquatic > Marine > Hydrothermal vents > Sediment ... | reverse complement strand
CTTACACGGAGATACTTGTAAAAGCCGTCGCAAAAGCCCTACGTCAACATCCAGTGATGAACTCCACTCTGCAAAACGACGTGTTAAAGATTTTTGAAAACGTAAACATTGGCGTGGCGGTGGCAACCGAAAAAGGACTGGTCGTTCCGGTAATTCGAAACGCTGATAAAAAGTCGCTGGCAGAAATATCAACCGCGCTGAAGATGCTTCAAGAGAAAGCGAGAGCTGGAAAGCTAGAGAAAGAAGACATAACAGGCGGAACTTTCACCATCACAAACTTAGGAATGTACGACGTTATCTGCTTCACGCCGATAATCAACCCGCCGGAAGCAGCCATCCTAGGCGTTGGAAAAATCTTCCAGAAACCCATAGCCGCCGAAGAAAAAACAGAGTTTAAGCCAGCGATGTTCCTAAGCCTAACCTTCGACCACAGAATAGTTGACGGCGCACCAGCAGCACGGTTTCTACAGAGCATTAAGCATTTTCTGGAGAACCCCGAGCTCTTACAAGCGGGTTAGACGGCTAGACGCTGGTTTCGGTTAAGAAGTCTATAGCTTGAACTAGGTTCCTAACAATAGAAACGAGGCTGCTAAACACTATTAAAACCACGAGGGGCACGAACTCCAGCTCTATACGGAGATTTGAGGCTTGAAGAAAGCCCGCGGCTTCAACTGTTAGAACTCCACAATTAGTAGAATAAATGAAAAACAGCATCAGGAAAAAGTTTCGTCCAACCAAAAAAGCATATTTGAAAATTGTTCCTTCCGAGAACTTTACAAGAAAAACTGAGATTATAATTGTCCAAGCGAAAACGGTGAAGAGATTTTGGGCTTTTGGATAAAGCTCGAAGAGAAACAACGCTAGAAACCGTTCAATGAGGAAAAAGACCACGCCTGTCATGAGGCTCCACAGAGCCGCCTTTAAGATTCTCGGAGCAAGCTTCTTCAGCGAAGTTTTTCCCTCTTCACTCAACGAGGCTCCACTCCATCTTTACAGGTCCAGCGGTGAACTGTCCTGTTTCAACGCGTATTTCAACGTGCCCGTTCTGGGTAATCTTCGAAAAGTCTATGGGAATTTCAACCATGCCGAGGAATAGGTTTTCTGGAGCCGTTTCTACGGCTAGCGTCTGGCTGCCGATAACTTCGCTTCTGTTGTTATAGACCGTGAGGTAGGCGTTTCCCTCAACAGTGAATGGCGAATGATTCTCGAAACTAACGTATAGGATAAGCGTTCCGTTATCCGGGTTGTAAGCAGCTCTTGAGACTGTCAAGTTGTTAAGCGGCGCACCCCAAGGAACCATTAGGCTCGTGTGCAGACGAGCGCCTAGCACATAGGCGAGCCGAAGAGAAAACGAAGCGTTCAAATCCAGCATAGTGTCGTTGAAAAGCAAGTATTCCATTCTTCCCGTTATTTCGTCCAGCCCCACATATACATCATGGCGAAGGTTAACTCTTCCTCCAGCGGGTATAACTGGAACAAGGGTTTCCCCTCGAGCAACAATGTATCCTCCGGAGTCTTTCAAAACAGTTGTTAGGTTTATATCTGAAATATCATAGTATCCCGTGTTGTTAATGTAGAAGGGCATGGAAATGCAGATTTGATTATCTGAAAAACTTGTTGTAGCTTCGCCGAAGCCTACGGTGTCTGGTTGAAGAAGCTTTTCCATGGAAAGCCCCAGCGTTACTGGTATCAGTATAACAACTATCCAGATAACTCGGCTAACGAATCCTAGCGCTTTAATTACATAGTTCACTAGACTTCCCTTCCGCAGCTACAGTAAGATTCCTCGAAACTAGGTTTTGGTTTGCGTCTCGCTCTTCAACTCTTTCTTCCCTTGCGGCAGGTTCGGCGCTTGCGGAGGCTGCACCGGTGGCGGTTGTGAAACCTGTTTGATTTGTGGCTGTTCCTTTATTCTTAGAAACTGCATTCCACGTATGGTTGTTAGAGAACCTATCCATCCCATCACGCCTAAGAACATGATTCGTATGATGGCTTCTGTGATCGGCCCGAGGATTTCGCCTAGAGACTTGACGAGGTCGGGATGCGTTATTATGTTTAAGTCTTCTATGAGGAATAGGAAAGCCATGTAGAACGTCAGTATTAGAAACACCAAGCCTATAGTGAGTATAACCAATCCTACTATTTCGTTTCTATCCATCTTCATACAGAGTTCACAGTTCTAGTTTTAAACGCAGAGAACGCTTAAATAAATAACGCCTATTAGAAACGCCTAAACGGTTTCCTTTGTGCAGAGAAACTCAACTTTCTCGCTGCCTATGTTTATGAATTGATGCTCTTCTCCGGATGAAATAAATACGACGTCGCCAGTTTTCACTAGCGACTTCGTTGGTCCACTTTTGATTAAAGCTTTCCCGCGGAGAATGAAGACTTCGTGTTCATGCACGTGTCTCTCAAGCGGCGTGTATCCGCCTACTTCTATCGTGAAAAGCCGAAGTTCAACCCGTTTAGCTCCAACCCCTTTATGGAGGAGATATTTAACCTTCACGCCTTTAGCGCCTTCCTTTCGCAGTTCGACCTCTTCAACCTCGTCCACATTTGTTATATACACGAGTATTCACCCGTTTGTTCACTAAACACTCTTAAGCAACCTTTCAATAAAAAAGGTTGATTCGAATGAAAGCTGCGGTATACTACAGCCAGAAGGACATTCGGATAGAGGAAATGCCGACTCCTAAAATTGGCGACGAAGAAGTTCTCGTTGAAATGAAGGCATGCGGAATATGTGGCTCCGACCTAATGGAATGGTATCAATCTCGTAAAGCACCCGTAGTTTTAGGACATGAACCAGCGGGCGTCATTGCAGAAGCTGGAAAAAAGGTGAAAGAATTCCAAGTAGGCGACCGCGTTTTTGTTCATCACCATGTCGCTTGCTTGAAATGCCATTATTGCATACACGGAGACTACACGCTATGCGAACAGTTCACCAAAACCAACATTGAACCCGGAGGATTCGCCGAATACTTTAGGGTTCCAGAGCCCAACCTGCGGCTAGACACCCTTCGAATCCCGGAAAAACTCAGCTTCGAAGAAGCCACGTTAATCGAGCCTATTGGATGCTGTTTACGGGCACTTTCTAAATGCAATATTCAAACCGGCGACACAATGGCTGTGGTAGGCGCAGGACCCGCTGGTGTAATTCACGTAATGCTTTCGAAGCTTTTCGGAGTCTCCAAGGTTATCGCAGCGGACTTTGTGGAATACAGGCTTAACATGGCGAAGAAGCTCGGCGCCGACATAGCTGTGAATGCTGGGGAAGAAAATGTCGTAGAGGCGGTTAGGTCAGCTACGGATGGTCGTGGAGCAGACATCGCCGTGGTTACAGCGCCCAACATCAAGGCTTACTCTGACGCGGTGAAGCTTCTCCGAAGAGGAGGTACTCTCTGCGTATTCGCTTCGACGAGACCGGACGAGCTCCTCAAAGTAAGCCCGAAAACATTGTTCTTTTCAGAAATAAAAATAGTTTCGTCTTATTCCACTTCTCATATTGAAACAAGAAGGGCGCTGGAACTTATTGAATCGGGAAGAATAAAGGTTGGAGAGCTGATAACACATCGTTTTCCGTTACGCCGTATAGGTGAAGCTTTCAAAATGGCAGCGGAAAACAAGGAATGCCTAAAAATTGTTATACTCGGCGGGGAAAAATAGGATGTAATGGGAGCGAACGTGATGAGGATTAGACGTGAAGTTCAAGGAGTAATCTTCGACATAGTAGATGGAAAAGAGATGGTGCTGCTCGTTAAGAAGAGAGATAGGAAAAACCGACGTTTCTACTGGAGGCTCCTCAAAGGAGGAGTGGAAGACGGCGAAACCGAGCTTCAAGCATTAAAACGGGAAATCTCCGAAGAAACAGGATTAACCAATGTGCAGATTATCAAAAAAGTTTATGACTACACATTTGTGTTCCGCGAGGTCAAACATGTGGTTTCCAGTTTCTTGGTCAAGGCAGATTCCACCCAAACGATAAAGCCCCAAAGGTCTGAAATAGTGGAATCGGTGTGGATGCCGAAGGAACGGGCTTTGAAAACCCTTTATTGGAGGAACGAGAAAGAAGCCCTCAAACGTTTAAACACGCATAATCTTAATCTCTAACTTTAGAAAGGGGATGGGTGAAGTTTTGGCGGACACGATGAAGGCAGCAATGCTCTACGGGGTGAGAGACCTTCGAATAGAAGACGTGCCGGTTCCAAGCATAGGCTCCGGCGAGGTGCTTGTTCGGATACGCGCCGCCACCACGTGCGGAACAGACCTTAAAATTTTCCAACGCGGCTACGTTAACCGCGTCATAAAGCTTCCAACGGTTTTCGGACATGAATGGGCTGGCGAAATAGTAGACCTCGACCCTGAATTGAGCTGGCTTAAAAAGGGAATGCGAATCCGCGCTGGAAACAGCGCTCCATGCTTTAGGTGTAGGATGTGCGAGAAGGGAAAATTCAACCTTTGCGAAGACATGATTTGGCTCTGGGGCGCCTACGCTGAATACATAAAGGTTCCAGCGAGAATGGTAGCCGTCAACCTTCAACCTATACCGCCTCATGTCTCCTACGAGGAAGCCGCGCTAACGGAGCCCCTTGCATGCGTCTTACACGGCGTAGAAGAAGCGGGAATCAGGCTCGGCGACACCGTAGCCATAATAGGCGCCGGACCGATAGGGCTGTTGCACTTGCTCACCATTAAGCGTTTAGGCGTTGAAAAGGCCTTAATCATCGACCTCGTGGATGAACGGTTAGACTTCGCGCAGCTCCTTGGAGCCGATGAAACCATAAACAGTGGAAGAGAAGACGCCGTTGAAAGAGTTAAGGCTTTAACCGGAGGGCTCGGAGCCGACGTTGTAATCGAAGCTGTAGGTTCGCCTTTCACTTGGGAACAAGCGCTTAAGATGGTTAGAAATGGCGGAACCGTCCTAGAGTTTGGGGGATGTCCACCGGGAACAGAAATAAAAGTTAATGCGGAAAAACTTCACTACGGCGAAGTAACAGTTAAAGGCACGTTTCACACCACGCCTCTGCATTTCAGAAAAGCCCTACGGTTAATCGCCTCCAAAACAATAGACGTGAAGCCTCTAATTACGAGGAAAATGCGGTTGAACCAGCTTAAAGAAGCATTCGAGCTTCTGGCAACTTCGAAAAAAGAGATAAAAATAGCCATAATTCCTTAGTCGCAGACGGAGAAAGGCGTTAACAGTTTTAAGTTAAGAATAACACAATTCCTTATTAGCTGAAGAGTATGTTTCCAGCCGGATATATCCTTCGGATAAAGCATAAAGAATGGGTGCAGCAGGTTTTTGATTCTATGAGTTACTATACGAGCATCTACAGGAAATGGGCAACCGGACAGATAATCATTTTCGCTCATAAAACCGACAAAGGCGACAGTTTCGTAGGATTCGGCATAATCGGAACTACTCGGGAATTTGCAGATTTGTCCGAAGAAGAGAAGCGGCTGTGCGAACAGCACGGATGGAAAACAGCAATCGACCTCACGTTTATGAAGAAGTTTTCTAAGCCCCTTCCAGTTAAGGAGACGTTTCTCGCCGAAACCTTGCGTAGGGGCAAATTTCTGCATGGTTTAGCTTTGGATGACAGTCAAATAAGGGAGTTGCTGTCTCAAGCCGGAGAATAACTACGCTATTGTTTCATCGAAAGAATTTAAAGCATTCATATACAGTTTAGTGTTTGTTGTGGAGGAGAAGGCAAGCGTGGTCAAGTTTATTTTCGTAACCGGCGGGGTCTTGAGTTCTGTTGGAAAGGGTATAGTTACGTCGTCTATAGGGAAAATGCTTCAAGCTAGAGGATTCAAAGTGACAGTAATAAAAGTGGACCCCTACGTGAATGTTGACGCTGGAACCATGAACCCATACATGCACGGTGAAGTCTTTGTTACGGACGACGGAGGCGAAACTGACCTTGACTTGGGCTGGTATGAACGGTTTCTCGACTTGAATCTTTCAAAGGAGAATAACATCACCACGGGACAAATTTACCAAGCGGTGATTGAAAAGGAGCGTAAAGGAAATTTTCTTGGAAGATGCGTTCAGATAGTTCCCCACGTAACAAACGAGATTAAAAACCGCATCCGGAAAGTTGCAAGAAAGTCAAAGGTTGACGTGGTTTTAACAGAATGCGGTGGGACAGTCGGCGACATCGAAGGGCTTCCTTTTCTTGAGGCGATTCGTCAGATGAGGCTGGAGGAAGGCTACGATAACACGCTTTACGTGCACGTTGCCCTCGTGCCGATTCTCGACGTAACCGGGGAAATGAAGACCAAGCCGCTTCAACACAGCGTCAACGAGCTTCGACGCATAGGAATTCAGCCCGACATAATAGTTGCAAGATGTAGAGAAATGATTGATTCTGAAGCCCTTCGAAAGATAGCCCTGTTCGGAACAATACCTCCGGAGGCTGTTTTCTGCTCCTACAACGTGAAAACCATCTATCAGGTGCCGCTTATCCTTGACAAGCAGGGGATGGGAGACTTCGTATGTGAAAGATTAAAGCTTCCGAAAAGACAGCCTGAAATGGAAGAATGGGAGAGCTTTGTAAACGCTATTTTGAAGCCGAAGCACGAAGTGAAAATCGCGTTGGTCGGGAAGTATGCGGGTTTAGCTGACAGCTACGTGAGCATGAGCGAAGCCCTCCGACACGGCGGAGCTAAGTGTCGGACAAGCGTAACGATCGAATACATCGAAGCTGAAAGGTTCGAGGAAGACCCCGGCGAACTGGCGCTTCTCAAAGATTTCGACGGCGTGTTCGTTCCCTACGGGTTCGGCAAGAGGGGAACTGAAGGAAAAATCAAAGCGATTCAGTTCGCCCGTGAAAACAACATTCCCTTCCTAGGCGTATGCTTCGGATTCCAGCTAGCCGTTGTCGAGTTTGCCCGAAACATGTGCGGATTAAAAGACGCAAACAGCACAGAAATAAACCCTGACACACCGCATCCGGTGATTGACCTTATGCCTGAACAGAAAGACATCAAATACAAAGGCGCAACCATGAGGCTCGGCGCCCACAAAATAGTAATAAAGCCTGAAACGTTGGCGCATAGGCTATATAAAGCCGAGGAAATCTACGAGAGACATAGACACCGATTCGAAGTGAACATCGAATACCGGAAGATTTTAGAAGACGAGGGGCTGGTATTCTCGGGCACAAGCCCTGACAGAAGAAGAATGGAAATTCTCGAACTCCCCAACCATTACTTCTTTTTCGCGTCGCAGTTCCACGGAGAATTCAAAAGCAGACCTGGGAGACCCGACCCCGAGTACTACGGTTTCGTCAAAGCCTGCCTTGACAGAAAACTTGGAAAGCTGAAGCCGGAATTCTAAAACTTGTGGACGCCTCGAAATGGGTTCTGAAACACAGTTTTCCCCGAAAGCGCTTATTCTTCTCTTGGCCGGAGTAGCCGCGTTCCTAATCTATATTTACGTGTTCAACGTTGACATCCCGAAAATCATTAGTGAAATACAACGTGCAAATCCGTATTTCTACCTTTTAGCTTTTGCAGCGTCAATACTGGACGTTTCGTTTTTCGCTTTAACGTGGCATTTTCTGCTCCGCCCCCTATCCATAAAGCCTAGCTTCAAGAAGACCTTCCTTTTGGTCTGGGTAGGCTTATTCATCGACTTGCTTATTCCAGCTGAAGGCGTCAGCGGGGAAATCTCCAAAGCCTATCTAATGGGCAAGGACCATGAAGACGGAATTGGAAAGGTTGTTGCCTCCCTTGTGGCTCAGAGAATCATAGGTACGATAATAACAGCGTTGATGCTGGTTTTAGGCGCTTTAACCCTCTTCGTGAACCACCTTCTCACAGGATTCGTTCTAAACCTCATGGTCCTCGTAATTGCGGGAACCGTAGTTTCATTAATCGTCCTGCTTCTCTTCTGCATAAAGGAAGCTTGGACTTTACGGATGGTTGACGCCTTGGTGAGGTTCGCCGACTACGTAACCCGTGGAAGATGGAAGCTGAAAACGTTGCGTACAGAAGCTTTAAGGGCTACGAGGATGTTTCACAAGGGAATTAAAACCTACGGCGCCGATGTCAAAGCTCTCGCACCGCCTATAGTATTTGCAACAGCATCATGGATGTTCAACATACTTACCTACTATTTCGTCTTTCTCTCGCTTGGGTTTTCTCAAATTTCTTGGAGCGTTTTGATGGTGGTTTCCGCCCTTATAATAGCCATAAAAGCTGTTCCGTTAGGCGTGCCCTTCGAAGTAGGCTTGCCTGAAATAACGATGTCCACCCTTTTCTTTTATCTTCTCGTTCCAGACTTAAAACTGTGCATAACAGCCACGATTCTAATACGAATTTTAACCGTTTTGGCAAGGTTTTTCATAGGATTCGCTGCTCAACAACTACTGGGAATTCAAGTCATAACAACAGTGGACACTAAAAAGCTTCTTGAACAACCTTCTGAGAAGGAAAACCGATGAGCTTAAAGGTTGCTCAACGCTACGCTTTTCCAGAAAAAGACCCTCAACGATTTTATGAAATATACTTGAAAGATATGGGAACAGTTGAACTCGCCTTTCACAATCCGAAGGTTTTTCTTAAAATCAACCATAAACGGGTTTGTAGGCAGATACTGGACGCGGGACATACGGAAGTAGCGGTAATTCATCTTCCAAGCTTTAGACTTGACGATTACGGCTTAAGCCTTAAAATCTTTAAAAAAGCCTTTGAGATGGCTTTTACGCTCGGATGCTCTTTGATGGTTGTTCATCCTTCCCGTTCGCCTATGCAGAGGGTTGAAAAATTTTTGAAGAGGGAAGTTGCAAGTATGGCGCGTTTTCACGGCGTCAAGCTCTGCTGGGAAACGTTTCTAGGTGAAAAAAGGTTTCTCGTTGGCGCTGATGAAATCGCCCGTTTTGTCAGAACCACGCCTGAGGTTTACGCCATGTGTTACGACACGGCGCATATGAAAAGCCACACGGAAGTCTTGGAAGAAATAGGAAGGTATATGCCCTTAATCAGCGTTCTGCACGTTTCTAACCACAGCGAGGGGCACAGACAACTGCACATACCCATGTTTCACCCCAAAGGTGTGCTCGATTTTTCAGAAATTCTACACGTGCTTCGAAAAAAGCGGTTCGAAGGCTGGATTGTGCTGGAGTATCTACCCGAGTATCAGAAAACCCAGCACGTAGACTACAGCATTTTGAAAAGGCTATAAACACGGAAAACCCTTAAAATTATTGCCGAGTGGAGCGTTCTCCGTTGACAGCGTTAAAATGTGTAAAATGTTCAGCCACGTATTCTGAATACCCATCGATTTACAAATGCCCAAAATGTGGAAACCTACTCGAATACGTTTACGATTTTGAAAAACTTCGGAAAACACGTCTACGGGGAAAGCTTTCATTTTGGAGATACAAGCCCCTAATGCCGAAAGTTTCGAAAACCGTTTCCTTCGGAGAAGGAGGCACCCCACTGCACAAAGCTGGAAGGCTTGCGGAAAAGCTAGGGGTTAAAAGCCTATTCTTGAAGGATGAAACAAGAAATCCAACACAGTCCTATAGAGACAGAAGCGCCGCTCTCCTCGTTTCAAATGCCTTAGATTTAAACAGCGAAACGCTCATATGCGCCACGCAGGGAAACATGGGTGCTTCCCTAGCAGCTTACAGCGCAAAATGTGGACTTACATGCCACGTGATAGTTCCAAAAATGGTGGACATGGGCAAGCTTGCTCAAATGCTGATTTACGACGCGGTGATAGAGGAATATGGCGAACTAATTGACGAAGCCGTAACCCGTGCCGAAACGCTTGCAGAGGAAACCGGGTGGTATCAAGCCACACCTGAGCTAAACCCACTTGTGATAGAAGCTCAAAAAACCATAGCCTACGAGGTTGTTGAACAGCTCGGAGTGCCAGACTGGCTCATAGTTTCCATGGGAAGTGGAGCAACAGCCTATTCGGTGTGGAAAGGCTTCCGGGAACTTCGAGAAATGGGAAAAATAGGGCATGTGCCCCGAATAGTAGGCGTTCAGTCAACTGGATGCGCGCCGATAATAAACGCTTATACGGGGCGAAAATCAAAACGGAAGGGCAGAGAAAAACCGTTTACTCACGCGTTGGCTATCCTCGTGGAAAAACCGTTGTATTGCGAACTAGCGCTGCAGGCAATACGAGACTCAAATGGAACGGCAGTAGCCGTTTCTGACAGCGAAATTTTCACAGCGGAACAAGAAATAGCGAGGCTTGAAGGAATATTCGCTGAACCATCCAGCTCCGCAACCATAGCTGCCCTAAAGAAGCTCACAAACAAGAACGCAATCCACGATGATGAGAAAGTTGTATGCCTTATCACGGGAAGCGGATTGAAAGCTACAGACGTGCTTCAAACGCTCACCAAAAAACGAAAAACAGCGGGACTAGGCTTGGAGTTAAGCACAAAGGAGAAAATACTTCGAATAATAAGCCGCCGGGAAACTTACGGCTACGCCATATGGAAGAAGCTTGGAAAGACTATGACCCGGGGCGCGGTTTATCAACACCTTAACGAACTGGAAAGGAAAGGCTTGATAACCGCCCACGAGAAAGAGGGAAAAAAGTTTTTCCGTCTAACGCAACGAGGGGAAAGAGTGCTAAGCGCCATCGACGAGTTGAAGATTCTTCTATGAACTTCGAAGCCGCAAAGAATATTAGTATAGTTGTAACTATACTACACTTGATGAAGGATGAACAAAGCTGAAACATTGTCTCCATTCACTCTGGCAGTAGCAGCGGTTTTTGCAGCCCTCGTTTGCGTCGCAACGATAATATTTTCCGTATATGTTCCAGCGACAAAAGGGTTTTTCAACGTAGGCGAATCCATGGTTTTCTTATCAGCGTTGCTTTTCGGCTCATTCGTCGGAGCCTTCGCTGGGGGAGTGGGCTCGATGCTTGCCGACCTAATACTAGGCTATCCCGTATACGCGCCAGCCACACTGGTTATTAAAGCATGTGAAGGCGCCGTCGTAGGCGCGCTTAAGAAGAGAAACCCGAAGTTCAGTTCCAAAACATACTGGAAACTGTTTACGCTCATTTTCGGCGTGCTTGCAGGATTCTTACTCGGCTGGACAGGCAGCATCTACTATAGCGGCGAGATAGAACTTACCCTAGGATTGGGAGCTTTCACGTTTTGTGTTCCCGCATGGTTTTGGATTTTCCTAGGCGTCGCTGTGGCGGTTTCCATAGCAGCTGTAGGCTTTATAGCTGACCCGGAGCTGGGCTGGACGGTTTTCTCCATAATGACCGGTGGTTTCATCATGGTTCTCGGTTATTTCCTCTACGAACAGTTTTTCATGGGAGTAGCCGCCGTGGCTGAAATTCCGGTGAACATTGGGCAAATGATAATAGGCGCAACAATAGCTTTACCTATTGCCAAGATTATTTGGCGAACACTTCCGTATCTACGGCAGAAATAGCCACCGAGGGACGCAGGCATTGAGGTTTGCTTTCGGGAAAATTCCACCTGAAATTCTCGAAAAGATAGTTTTCAAACATCTAGGCGTCAAAAGAAAAGAAGTTGCTGTTGGACCCTCGCTTGGAGTGGACTGCGCCGTAATCGACGTAGGCGAATCATCCATCGTGGTTTCAACAGACCCGATTACCGGCGCTTTAGAACGTATAGGATGGCTCGCCGTAAACATAAACGCAAACGACATAGCCACTTTCGGAGTTCACCCAAGCTTCTTCGCATCCTGCATGCTACTGCCAGAGAAAACTAGCGAAAAAACCATAGAAAACCTCTGTACTCAAATGGACGAAGCCGCGAAAAAACTGGAAATCTCCATCATAGGGGGACACTGCGAAATAACCCCGGGGCTAACGCATCCCATAATCGTCGGATGCATAGTTGGAATAACGAAAAGGGGACACTACGTTACATCACGAGGCGCCGAGCCTGGAAACAAGCTTATATTGACGAAGACCGTGGGAATCGAGGGCACGGCAATTCTCGCCAATGACATGGAAGCTCAGCTTCGAGGGAAAGTCGACAACGAACTGTTGAGCAATGCTAAAAGCTTTTTCGAGTCCATAAGCGTTGTTGAAGAAGCGTTGCTGGCTTTTGAAACTGGAGGAGTCACGGCGATGCACGACCCAACTGAAGGCGGGGTAGCTGGGGGAATCCACGAGTTGGCGGACGCTTCCAACGTAGGCGTAAAAATTTTTGAGGAAAAGCTTCCAGTAGCCGAGGAAACCCTTGAAATCTGCCGGTTTTTCCAGATAGACCCGCTTCAACTCATAAGCTCCGGAGCGCTTCTAATCGCCACGAAAAAACAATACGCGGCGAAAATCCTTGAAAAACTGAGGAAAAACGGAATAAAAGCCTCAATTATCGGCGAAACATTGGACAATCCTAAAAAGCGCATTCTCGTACGCAAGGATGGCTTTGAAACCGAGCTCGTGCGACCTAGAAGTGACCACTTGTGGCTGGCGCTAGGAAAACGTGCTTGAGCCATTACGCTCCGATTTTTTGCACTAGTCCCCTGTAAACTACGTAGGCTGTGTAGAAGCCGTAGGCGAGAATCATCTCCGGAATCTTACGGAGTGAGCCGAACCTAAAAGCGTCAGCGATTATTTCTATGCTTCCCCTCAAGGTCCAGACGTTTTCAGGTCTGTGATGAATGCAGTACGGGTCGTAGCATGCCACAACTTTGTAGCCTTTCTTTTCTATCCACTCTTTTATGTAGGCGTCCTCAAACACGTGTAGGTCGGCTGGCAAGGTTATGTCCTCAACGGCTTCGCGGCGCACAAGAAGGTCATGGGTTCCCCCGCGGATGTCGAAGATTTTCCTCGTAATCCACAAGAAGAGCTTAAGCGTTTTTGGATGCTTCATGCCAGCCCAAAGCTCAATACCCCAAACCGCACCTACATCCTTCTGCATGAATTTTTCAGCCTTGGCAAACCACCCGTCGCAGAGAACCACATCGCTGTCCACAAACATGAACCACTCGGTCTCTACGCTGCGTATTCCTTTCATCCGTGCGCTTCCACGGGTTCCTTGATCCGTCAAAACAACAACATTACCGTGCTTTCGTTGAAACTCCTCGACTATCTTTAGGGTGCCATCCGTGGAGCCTCCGTCAACCACAATTAAACGGTTTACTGGAACGTTTCGGTAGACCGAAGCTAGGCTCTCCCGTAGTTTTCGCTCACTGTTCTTCGTAAGCACCACGACGTCGATGGGTCGCTGTTTCAAAACACCACTCGCTCCCAGCCAATACTAAAACTTG
>Ga0190304_1000960_pt1 | contig 13249 bp, 8 predicted proteins | sample 48700712_MG_FD_161670 | JGI IMG/M metagenome (GOLD analysis project Ga0190304, IMG submission 161670) | Hydrothermal vent sediment bacterial communities from Southern Trench, Guaymas Basin, Mexico - 4870-07-1--2_MG | ecosystem: Environmental > Aquatic > Marine > Hydrothermal vents > Sediment ... | reverse complement strand
ATAATTAAAAACAACCATCTCAAAAAAAATTTTGCAAAACTGAAAATATAAATTACATTTAAAAAGTGTAATGCTATCACATCTAATGCTTAAAAAATATAGGTGAAAAAAATTGAAAAAAGAAGACATAAGAGTAGCAATACTAAGAATAGAAGGCACAAATTGTGAACAGGAATCCTTTGATGCCTTCAAAAGATTAGGAACAAAACCAGAGTTTGTCCATCTAAAACAATTACTTGGTATAGACTGTGAAAAAGGTGAAAAAAGAAAACTAGGGGATTTCCAATGTCTAATGATACCAGGCGGGTTCTCCGCTGGCGACTACATAAGAGCAGGTGCTATATTTGCATCAGTGATCAAAAGCAAACTCAGCAGACAACTAAAGGAGTTCATAGAAGAGGGGTACCCCATACTGGGTGTCTGCAATGGTTTCCAAGTCTTAATTGAACTTGGAATACTACCAGGTATAGACAAAATAATATCACCTATACCTGAGGCTTGTCTCACGGTAAATGATTCAAACAGGTTTGAATGTAGACCAACATTGCTAAAACATGAAAACAATGGAAAATGCATATTCACAAAAAGGATAAAAAAAGGTGAAATCCGACTTATCCCAAGTGCCCATGCAGAAGGAAAACTAGTGTTCCCATTAGATGAACAAAATAAGTATATCAAAAAGCTGGAGGAAAATGATCAAATAGTTTTCAAATATGTGGATCCAGATGGAAACTATGCAGATTACCCATGGAATCCAAATGGATCCATAGCAAACATAGCCGGTATATGTAACAATCTTGGCAATGTATTAGGAATGATGCCCCATCCAGAAAGAGTATTTTACAGGTTTCAACATCCAGATTGGACTAAAAAAGGACTAAACAATAATATAGGAGATGGAAGAGCAATATTTGAATCCATAATAGAATACATTTGTAAGAGATTTTGAAAAACATGCTAGATGTAGTTAGCTGCATATTATTTAGAAAAGGAAAAATACTTTTACTCAGAAGAAGTAAAAAAGTCAGTACTTACAAGGGTTTCTGGGGTGTTGTCGCTGGTTATGTGGAGGAAAATGAGAAACCAGAGGAAACCGCATATAAAGAAATCAAAGAAGAAGTTGGAATTAGAAGAAATGATATAAAACTGTTAAAAAGAATGGAACCAATCACTGTATTAGACAAATATGGTGGTAAAGAGTACAATTGGAGGATACATCCTTTTTTGTTTGAACTAAAGAGAGATGTTGATGTAAAAGTAGATTGGGAACATATAAACTATAAATGGGTTGAACCTGAAAATATAGTAAAATTTAAAACAGTTCCTTGCCTTAAAGAAATCATATTTAGGTTTTTTAGTTTACAGAAGAGGGGAGGCGAGGGATGGGGGAAGTGTGGAGGTGGTGAGGAGAGATGAAAAAAAGCGGCTCCCCCATCCAAATAATATATTACTTTTATAAGTATATAAATTTTATTATATATTTATTACCAAGCAAACAAGTTAAAAATTATCCCTGGCTAATACAATAAACATTACATCAATTTTTATTGACATTCATAGTAAAAAATTAGAACCCCCCCTCTAACAACAATTCTAAGATATATCTAGTCTCAATTAAATCACCATGGGATAGCTACTGGAAAAATGCTAAAAAAACCAATACGATATAGGTTTATCAAGTGAAACCACCTAATAAAAACGCGATTAAGCCAATGAACATCGCCAACAAAGTGATTTTTCTATAGATATTTATATTCTGCTCTTTCTTTAGAGAAAGATCTACAACAACATAAACAAATAGTATATCAGCTAGCAAAACAGTACATAGGTAGAGATAATTATGATAGTATGATTTGTCAACTAGGAGTACAAAGGGTATTATGCTTATAGCAACTGCGGATAAATAAAAAACATTGATGATAAAAACTGAGCTTTTCAACCCTATATATATGGGTAAGGATTTAACACCTTTTTTCCTATCACCTCTATAGTCCATTATATCTTTCATTATTTCTCTACCAGATCCACTTAGAAAAGCAATTGCAGCTATAATGTAAACAATAACAGGGATATGGGTGGAGATCACTGTTCCACCAAAGATAAAAGGGATAGCCATTGTGTAAGATATATAAAAATTACCAATGAGTTTAACCTTTTTCATTTTGATATCATAGGCTATTGCTAAAAAACCTGTGAGCAGGGCAATGAGAAAACAGATGGTGTTTACAAAGAATGAAAACAGTAAACCCAGTGGGAACATGGTGGAAAAAAAGATGAGAGCATGTTTTGGTTTTAAATCACCTCTGACAAGTGGTCTATCCATTCGTTTGTTTTCCTTGTCTATTTCGAAGTCAAAGTAGTCATTTAATGCAAAGGTGGCAGCCTCGAGAAATATAGGGGTGAGACAGGCATAAATTAGTTTTTCTATTGGTAGAAAACCCTTGCCAGCTATTAGAGCACCTATGAACACGGCAATGGCAAGCATAAAACCATGTTCTAACCTGAGTAGATCCCATGTAGCTTTTATTAGAGTTTTTTTTCTCCTCACTTGTTATCTACCGAGAGAGATATCTTTCGATTATAAAATAAATCTTTTCAAAAAACAAATAATGGTGGAGGAAGGAAGCTTTTATTGGCAATGGGTTTGACCATCCACTTAAAACTCCATGGGTATCCTTCGCTCTAACCTTTATACTGTATTCTCCTTTTTTCTCCCATTTATGAGTTGCTGTGACAGTTTCTCCGTTGTTGTATGGTCCTAGCCATCCTGTGTTTGTTCCGTCTCCCCAGTCGAAGTAGTAGTAGATTTGATCCCCATCAGGATCAGTAGTTGAAGTAGTATAAGAGTATGTTTTTCCTATTTTTATTCTGTCTGGACCAGTTGGTGTCAATGGTTTATTTGGTTTTTGTGACGATGAGCGGATAGAGAGAGTAGGGTCTCCAAACGGCTGCCATTCCATTATGGTTTTATAATCAAGTGTGTCATTGCTCCCAGCTTTTTCATTTATATACCTCCGTAATGCGTTTCCCCATAGCTCGCCAAAATATCTAGAGTGATCAAAGGTATAGGCCCGGAAAGAGTTCTGCTCCATCAGACCAACAAGACCATAGGTCACATATCTCCCTGTATAGATCCATCCTAACCCAGTGTTGCCAAGGCTTGCTATTCCACCACCGTTTCCATTAGATACAAAGCTCCATCCAAGACAATTTTCTTTCTCATCAAACTTGCTACATGAACAGGCACTAATCACAACTATAGGAAGTTTTTCACCATTTGAAAGAGAATTCACATTATTAACCCTGTATCCACCTGTTGGAATCCATGTATTCTCCTTGTTGTGTGGATGAGTAGCCCAAACAGATGGGTTTCCATGACCAGAGAAATCAGCAAATCCAGCTCCCTCCTCAAAGGCAGAAGCTATGTTAGAAGCATAATATACTTTCCCATTTGAAGCCCAAATCTCTAAACCCATGAAACCATCCATGGTTTTTAGGATAGCCTGGTTTGCATATTCACCCTCATCTATATTATCATTGTCACCTGGTGCTGTGTCACCACCACATAATATGATATTGCTAAACCAGTTTTGAGTGTAAGCCTTGTTGTTCTCATAATTAATTATCTTATCTACAACCTCCTTAACCTCCTCCTCATTAGTACAAGCTAGTCTACCAAGATAAACATCTGGGTAGAGATCCATCCTATCAAAATTACCATTGTAGTTAAACTCTGCAAAAACACTATTATTGTTTGTATCCCAACTGGAGAAATTACCATTTCCATCATAGATATCAGCGAAATATAGATCACTTACAAAGTTGGTTTCATAGTCATCATTCACATAAACATATCTCACAGGCATCTCTTTTGCACTGCCCACTAGCAGAACAAATTTAATACCAAAATTATCAATTGCATCCTTGATATAATATTTCAAATCCTCCGCTCTATCCCGCCCCTGGTGTGGTATATCCTCTAGACTAACCAGTTTTGTTTTAACACCCATGGAATTCTTATGATCCACCAAGGGTTGTAAATCATCAGAAAAACAGGATCGAGAAACAATTAACAAATCATATCCCCCATTAGAAAAAGATTTCCCAGGTAGCTGATACTCGATTTCAACCCTTGCCCCGCTAACAAACTCTACAATATTATCAGATAACTCTCTAACTGGGTAAAACCTTAGACTTAAGAACACTTTTCTCTCTAAACCTTCTAAACCACATCCTTTATAATATTCAAACCATTTCGAAGGAAAAGGCAACCTCTTCTTTTCTTTGAAAACATTTTTGGAAACAGTTTTCTTTTTTTCAACAATCTTACCTGCAATCACAGGATATTGAGCATTCTCTATCTCCCCATCTACCTTAATTTTTTCTATTTTATCTGCTACACATTTGATTTTTTTAATTTTTGTCCCAGATGGAAATGCAAATGTCTTAGTAAACATTGGAAGAACAGGCAGACCAGGTTTTAAAACAAAAGAGTCAGTCCCAGAGAGGGATATGTAAACAGTGTTAGATTTTTTAATGAAAACAGGTTGTGGAAAAACTATTTGATCAGTTATCCTCTGGTTTTTTGCACCTTTTACATTCACAAACAGTATAGTAAATACTAGTATGAGGCAGAGAAAAAAAGTTGTAATCTTGTGTTTTTTTCTCAAAATTACCTCCCATTATCAACTAAGGAGAGAAAGGCTATTTAAATGTTTGCCTCAAATTATGGAAAGAGGGATAGTGTTTATCTAAAGAATATGTTTTTGAACCAGTTCCAGAAGAACATAAACGGGTTATTCAAACCCTTGTTTTTCGGAGTCACCAGTGAAACATCTATGTATGCGTAATCATTTGGATCATCAGTATCAACTATTTTTATTTTCCCAGAGAAAGCCTGGTTTTTCTCATTTGGCGCCTTCACTGTAACCTTGATCTCTATCTTACCATCTTCTGGTTTAAGGTTTTTTCCACTTTTTGGGTTAAACGTCCATTCACCCCAGTTTGGCCAGCTTTCTATCTTCCAGTTGAGATTGTTTTCACACCAGCCATAGGGATCTGTCTCTCCAGCGTTTTCAACATATATTGATCCATGAACTGTATCACCTGGTTTTATCTGATCCCATCTCAGATTTCCATATGCTTCTAGATCTGGTTTGGGCGGCTCATATGTATCTGTGACCTCAAACAGTATTTTGGCATCATCATCATCTGTATTAGTGCTACCATCAAACTCACCATTTGCCACCAGCCATTTACCTTCTTTCTCTGTTTTATCACTACCAGATAGAAACTTGTTGTTTATCATATCATATGTTGCCACAAATGTTTTCCTATCTGAACTGCTACTTATATCTGCCACATCATTAGGTGACAAAAGATCATAATCCATCAATCTAATTTTTAACTGCACCCGTGGCTCATAAGCGTTTAGGGAATGTATCTTGTTAACCAACCAGTTATCCTCTGAGTTCCAAATGAAAATGTACCAGAATAAGAATTTCTGATTATGCCCATTTTGATTCTGCACCATCTCCTCTTTACCATCAGATATCGCGCTGATTCTGTAAAACCACTCCGGTTTACCATTCAATGGATCTATAGGATCGATTTTGTCTACCTCATGTATTTTTATATTTATCTTTGGAATCATGGTAGAGTTTTGATCATCAAATGATGCATCAACACGCCCATAACCATAATATATATCCTTACCAGGGTCTCCTAAATCATCTGCTGTTCTCCTGAGAAGATCCCTAATCTCCTGATTTGTATAATCAGGATGTAATGACTTGGCAAGAGCAGCTACACCTGCAACATGAGGAGTCGCCATACTTGTTCCACTGTAAAACTCATAATTGTCGCCAGGTACTGATGACACAATTGCCTCCCCAGGCGCCACTAATTCTAGCCTACTACCATAATTACTCCAACTGCATCTCTTACTATCAGAATCTATAGCACCAACAGCTATAACAGTATCATAACCAGCTGGATATGAAACCTCAGATGCACCATCATTACCTGCAGCAGCAACAAGCAAAACCCCCTTATTCCATGCATAATTACATGCATCCTCCTCCACATTACTAGATGGACCACCCAGGCTCATACTTATAATATCGGCACCATGATCTGCAGCATGGATAATACCATCAGCCACATCTGATGCAGATCCATACCCATCTGAATCTAACACCTTTTCAGTCATTATACTAACCTGAGCGACACCAGCTATTCCCTTATTATTATTCATAACACCAGCTGCTATTCCAGCACAATGCGTACCATGCCCGTTATCATCCTTTGGATCGTCATCATCATTAACAAAATCATAACCACCCTGCACATAGTTCGCTGCTATATCCTCATGGGTATAATCAACACCTGTATCCACAATAGCAATTTTTACACTTTTACTACCCCTAGTCTTATCCCATGCCTTAGGACATTTTATCATCATTGGACCCCATTGTTGATCCCAATAAGGATCATTAGGTGTAAAACAAGCATGAATTTTCCAATCAGGCTCCGCATATCTTATACCAGGTTTATTCTTTATACTCTCAATAAAGGACAACTCATCTCCATCTTTAACTTTAACCACAGCGAAACCAATTTTTTCGTTCTTAGAAATAATATCTTTTTCAAAACTATACCTCTTAGCAATACGTTCTATACCCATGGTTTTTTTGAAACCAACGATTACCCTTCCATTAACGAACTCAGGCATGTTACTCGTGGATTTAAACAAAGACGAGCTTCCTTCCAAGTTTTTTACATTTCTTATCTTTATTCCTGCAGCACCTATGCTACCAATTAACAGCCCAATAACCATCATGGTTAGTAAAATCTTCTTTGTCATTTTATCCCTCTCTTTTTATAACTTCAAATTATAAATTATGTTGTAATATATAAATTTTTTTAAATATTTATCTAATACATTAAAATAATATTCCCTCATTTTATAAACCTTTATTTAGCACAATTGTACAACAAAATATTTATAAAAAAAGTAAGAAAATAATATACAGTTATGGATAAAATCAAATTATTAAACAACAAAAATATAAAAATAGTAGCAGTTTTAGTAGCAGCAACTATTGTAATATCAGGATTATATGTTTTATTCCTCCCAAAACACAATTATCTAGAAGAAAAAAATAAAGGAAAAAAAGAGAAAACATCTGATAACAGAATAAGCCCTCTAACTGATCAAGCCCTATTTTTCGAGATCAAAAGAATAAGAAGAAGAGGACTAGAGGAGGAAATGAGAAAATTCGGCCGTAACCTACCAAAACCAAACCCATATTATGTTGTACTTAACATAGATGGGACAGAATATGATGGTAGTAAAATAGAATCAGCTCAGGGAAGTGGATCTGGAACAATAGCAGATTGGGATACTGGATACGGCTATGGTAAGATTATAAAAGATGCTGAGGAGGAACAAGAAACATCAGAGATAACTTTTAAAATTATGGAGATTCAAAGTAAGGGTATACTATTTTTTAAAAGAAACGTTCCTATGGAGCTGGAGAGTTTACATTTAACATATGATTACAGAACAGGTAGATGGGAGGGAGATGACTATTTCAATGATAGCGATGGTTATGGTCACTACTTTGGAGAAAACTGTGAGATCTGGTTTGATATACATCAGACAGATTATGACGAGGATGAAATACCCTATTGGGCAGAAGTTAACATATTGGGCACAGATCCCAAAGTTGATGATTCTAAGCTAGATCCTGATAATGATGGTGTACCAACATCCTGGGAATGGAAATGGGGTTATGACCCATTTTCACCAGAAAACCATACACAATTAGATCCAGATGTCGATGGTCTCTCCAATGTTGTGGAGTACAAGCTCGAGAAATGGCTCGCAAATCCATTTTATAAAGATATTTTCATAGAAGTTGACGGTATGAAAGGCAGTGGCAAAAGAAAAGATCTCCCATATTATATGTTTCCCGAAGAGTCACAGGAAATGCTCATGGATAAGTTTGCGAGACATGCAATAACTGTACATATTGATGATGGCTGCATGGGCGGTGGAGGAGAACTCCTCCCATTTGTTGAATCAATATCACAAGAGTCGGGAATGATGCAAAAATTCTACAAATATCATTTCGCTGATGATAGAAAAGGAATATTCCATTATGCCGTGATAGCATATGCAAGTGGTTTCTGTCATCCACAAAGCTATGGAAATAGATATGATACTTTCACCATCTCTGGTTCAAAAGAGGTTTTTTCACGAGTGTTTATGCCCTACCCAAGATACAGGTTTAACCCAAGAACATTCTACATTTGGATGGCTAGCTTGTTTATGCATGAGCTTGGACATTCACTTGGCCTCATGCCTGCTCCATGGTATTGCGGAGGGATAGACAATATTTCTATGGTACCAGGAAGATTACCAGATAATATGAGTTTTATAGAAAAAATGAAAGCTAGGAATCATGCAATAGAATACTGGGCAAATTATGTCAGTTGTATGAACTATGGTAACAGCGGTGGACCATTGAAAGGTATATTAAAACCATCATATGCATGGATGGTGTTAGATTACTCTGATGGTACTCATGGAGAACATGATTATAATGATTGGGCTCATATAGATCTTACTTATTTCCAAAAATCTGCACCTTTCGTAGAAGATTCATTTGTAAGCTAATAAATACTTTAAGAAAATGAAAATATTTTTATAAAGAGATACTCATATTAATATCTGTAGTTGGGATGAATTCAAGAGAACATTTTAAACCATTTATACCCCCGGAGAAAGATATACCAGAGCTAACAGTTAGAGCTGTATTAACCGGTGTTTTTCTTGCAATTGTATTAGGCGCAGCTAATGCCTATCTCGGCCTGTATGCTGGCATGACTGTCTCAGCAATTATACCAGGAGCAGTTATGGCACTGGCTCTCCTTAGACCCTTCAGGGGAACAATTCTAGAGGTAAACATCGCCACCATGGGTGCATCGGCTGGCGAATGCATAGCAGCTGGTGCTATTTTCACAATACCTGCTCTTGTTATTTTAAAAGTATGGACAGAGATAAACTACCTGCAGACAACATTTATAGCATTGCTAGGGGGAATCCTTGGTGTACTATGGATGGTACCTCTTAGAAAAGCACTTGTGGTAAAAACAGATCTACCATTTCCAGAAGGAATAGCAGTAGCAGCTGTTCTAACATCCACTGTTGGCGGGGAGAAGATTTCGAAAACCAGAGAAGGATCAAATGCAATATGGCTTCTCATAGGTGCAATAATAGCAGCGTTGTATAAGTTTGGAGAAGTTGCATTGAAAATATTCAGTGGAACAATAGAGTATATTGGAAACATTGGGAAATACCTCATTGGTGGCAAAATAAGAGAGGGATGGGTGTATGGCGGTGTTACAACGTCACCAGCACTTCTCGGCGTAGGATGGATAATTGGCCCTGAGATATCCTCCTTTGTCCTAGTAGGTGGTCTATTAGGATGGGCTATAATAGTGCCTCTTATAGTACTAGTCGGTGGTTTACCACCACCCCTTGAGGAATATGCTGCTCTAGGTCCATCACTAGGTGGTTTTTACACAGTATGGGGTGAACAAGTTAGATACATCGGCGTTGGAGCAATGCTTGTAGGAGGCCTCTGGGCTATCTGGTCTATAAGAAACAATCTTGTTGAAAGCGTAAAAGAAGCAATCATTGGAATCAAAGGCGGCAGTGTAAAAAATAAAAAAAGAACAGAACAAGATCTGAGTTACAAACTTGTTTTTATCCTCATTGTTCTAATGGTTATACCTATTTTTCTCCTCTATATTTGGCTGTCAAACACTATTGGTATATCTCTTATAATGGCTGTTATCACAGTGGTTTTTGCATTTATCGCCAGTGCATTAGCTGGTTATCTAACTGGTTTGGTAGGTTCATCCAACTGCCCAATATCTGGTGTCACCGTCGCTGTGCTTTTGATTGTTAGCCTCATCATGCTCGGCTTTGGCGCAACAGGCGCAGCAGGCATGGCTATCGTAATATTCATATCAGCGGTGATATGCATCGGTGGTTCTATCTCCGGTGATCTACTACAGGCTATGGCATCGGGTCACATGATCGGTGCAACACCCAGGAGACTACAAATTGCTATGACCTTTGGTGTAATAGCCATATCTGCAGTGATCGGAATTGTCATAGGAGTACTTCATCAGGCTTTTGAAATAGGCAGTAGAGCTCTACCAGCGCCACAGGCATATCTAATGGCTGGCATAGTTAGAGGCATACTTGGTGGCCAGATGCTCTGGCCATATGTATTAGCCGGAGCAATACTAGCCCTGGTGCTAATACTTCTCAACCTACCAGTGTTACCAGTAGCAATTGGAATATATCTCCCCTTTACTCTTTCTGTACCAATATTCGCAGGTGGCTGTATAAGATACGCTACTGATAGGTTTTTAAAGAAAAAATATGGAAACACTAATGAGGAAGAAATAAGTGATTGGGAGCTTGCCATCAAAAAAACAGCATTAGAACCCAAGGAAAAAGCCATTAGAACAGGGTTACTGCTAACAGCTGGACTGATAGCTGGAGAAGCCTTAACTGGTGTTATTGTCGCGGTGTTAATAATAGCTGGGATAAACCTATCCATATTTCACACGCCACCAACAATACCTGGACTCCTTGTCTGGATCTACATTGCGGTTTTACTAGCATATATCCCCTTGAGAGATATAATCAATGGCAGACATTCTTAGCTGGTTTTAACAAAAAATATAAAACCCTGGTTCTATTCTATAAAACTATTGGAATGTGGAGACTCTATGAGGAATGAAATAGCAGTAATTTTATTAATAACGATTTTAGTTGGAACCTCGATATCAGGATGTATACAGCAAAAAGGAGAAACAGGTGGAAAAATACCTGTTTTTGGAAGTGGTCTGATAATAATCCACCCGGTAAACGCAACATGTACAAGCAATCCAAAATATGCTATAGCATCCTATTATAAACTAGAAGGAAAAGTGATAAACTCAAGTGTTCCACAATATCAACTTCCACTGGATCCAGATGATGTGACAAATATGAACAACATTACAAAAGTGTTTCATCTGTCAACTTCACAGGAAAAACTGCTTAAAAACAATGGCTTTGTAGTTATAGACTATGGTCGAGTAGATGACATAGTAGAACCCTATAAAGATATGAAGGAAAAGGGGATACCTGTTTTTGTAACCTCTGATACACTTTTACATCTCTACCATATACAATTTAACGAAATATTAAAGGGTATTGAAGAGAGAGAATTTTTTGATATGCTGCTTAAACTGAGCAAAACGTTTTTTGATAATGCCAAGGCAGATTATCAAACCTTTGAAGATCCTGATTTGAAGGAGGCAGCTAGGAGAAATGTTGCATATTTTGGCGTGGCATTAAAACTATTGCAAACACCCACCAAGGATTATAATGGATCTGAGGATATACCCACTGTGGAGTTTACAATTCCTGATTATGTTGAAGAAGAGGTGAATAGTGAATTAAATGCTATAGAAAAGCATAGCGGTTTTGAGGATAGCTCAATTTTTCATTATAAGGAAGATTATTCTCAGTACCTGCCTAGAGGGCATTATACTAGATCAGAAAAGTTAAAGAGATATTTTAAGGCAATGATGTGGTATGGTCGTATGGCTTTTCTTTTAAAAGGTGGAGAGCCATATTGTCCTAGCTGTGATTTCCTAATCTCTGAGTATAATGCAAAAATTGCAACTATCCAAGCGTCTTTGATTGCTAAAGGGCTCACAAATCTTAGTGTTGATGGAGAGACTGCAGAAAAACTTTGGAATAGAATTTATTCTGTAACCTCGTTTTTCGTAGGTGCAGCAGATGATCTAACGCCATATGAGTACTTGGATTGTATAGGAAAAGTATTTGGGCTGAAATTTAACCTAACAGAGTTATCTAATGATACAAAACTGTTTGATTTGAAACTGGAATTAGCAAAATTGAGAAATCCTAAAATATATGGTGGTACTGGAAAGTGTGTGTTGCCACCGACTGCAACTGTTGAGGATCTCAATAAGATTTTAGAAAAAACCAAGGGTATGCGTTTCATGGGTCAGCGTTTCATTCCAGACTCTTATATTTTTCAACAGCTTGTTTTCCCAGCAGTTGATCCCTACCTGGGTGATGATAGGCCTTTTACATTGGAGTTCACAGATGGTGGACCTGCTAGGTGTTTTCCACGTGGTCTTGATGTCATGGCTGTTCTTGGTTCAAAAAGAGCTCTTGAGATCCTGGAAAACGATGGCGACACAGAGTATGGGCATTATTATGAACAGTTAAACAATTTATCAGAAAACTTTTCCAGCTTGAATGCTACGGAATGGAATCGAAACCTTTATTTCAGCTGGGTTTACACTCTAAAATCTCTGCTGAAAGAGTTCAACCAGAGCTACCCCATGTTTATGCAGACAAAAGCATGGTTGGATAAGGAGCTTCAAACTGCTCTAGCCTCCTGGGCGGAGTTGAGACATGATACTATACTCTATGCTAAACAGAGTTATACTCCAGTGAAAAGCGGTTATGAGCCTCCGCCGAAACCAGTTGTTGGATATGTTGAACCTGTTCCAGAGTTCTACTCCAGAATATTAGCGCTTACTAGGATGACAAAAAATGGTTTATCCAGCCTTGATGTCTTAAACGAGACAGAGCTAAGTCGATTACAAAACTTGGAAAACATCATTGAGAGATTACTTAACATATCAAGAGATGAGCTGGAGAACAAGGAGTTAGACGAAAATGATTATGAGTTTATAAGAAACTTTGGTGAAAACCTAGATGATATCGTTACAGGTGTCAAAGAGAGAGGAAAAGAAACTACAATTGTTGCTGATGTGCACACAGATACAAACACTGGGAAATGCCTAGAGGAAGGAGTTGGATATGTAGACATGATACTAGTGGCATATATGGTTCCTGATGGTAGGGTAATAATTGGTGCGGGTCCTGTGTTCAGCTATTACGAGTTTAAGCATCCAATGAATGATAGATTGACAGATGAGAAATGGAAGGAAATGCTACAGGCAAATCCACCAGAAAGAGCATCCTGGGTACAATCTTTCATGGCGGAATAAAAAACGTTTTTGCAAAATATTCAAAAATACTTTGTTATTTTATTTTTACTTTGATAAATGTGGTAAATGCGGGTGTAGTCTAGTGGTTAGGACATTGGCTTCCCAAGCCAATAGCCCGGGTTCG
>Ga0190304_1000958_pt1 | contig 13268 bp, 11 predicted proteins | sample 48700712_MG_FD_161670 | JGI IMG/M metagenome (GOLD analysis project Ga0190304, IMG submission 161670) | Hydrothermal vent sediment bacterial communities from Southern Trench, Guaymas Basin, Mexico - 4870-07-1--2_MG | ecosystem: Environmental > Aquatic > Marine > Hydrothermal vents > Sediment ... | reverse complement strand
CAAGGTGAAGATAAAATTTATTAAAGTTGGTCAGGATTAAAAGCGTATGTTATTGAAAAAATATGGCAGGTGGATAAGAAAATCAGGTAAAGAAAAGGTGGAAAATCTATGCCCGACCCCCATATTAACACCCTCCCCTTGACAAAATGTAAAAATTATATATTTTTATTACAGGAAGTCAATAAATATATGTCCTTTAATTTTTAAAAGTTAAACATGGAGGTGTGTTTTGATGGAATTTATTAGGCATGTGGATGTTGATTGGCTTTTTGAGGATTACGATGGTGATGAGTCCCTTCGTGAAATTGTTTTTCTGTCAGGGTTTACTGGGGTTGATAGTGGCACACAGAGTGAGATTGTTGAGAGAATGGTTGACGAACTTGATTTTGAATGGGTAAAGATTTTTGACCTCTGTGAAGAATTCTCCAGAACATGGTACTGGAAATGGAGCATTAGCAAAGAACTTGTTGAGGGACTTGTAGATAAGCATGCTTCAGAAATACTTTCTATTCTTGAAACATTTTCTGATAGGTTAAAGTTTCCTGTTGTCCTTGCACTTTCAAAAGTTAAGGAGCAGGACATTCAGAAAGGTGTGGTTCCCTATCTTATTCCAAAATTGTTTTCAAAGAGAGAGGAAGGAAAATGGTATCTGGATGCAGATGTTCTCACTGCTTTCTACAATATGAGACCAGATTTATATGATAAAGAGGTTGAAGAATTGCTAAAAAAGATGGATAAGGAACAGAGAGAATGGTGCGGTAATCTTTTGTTGCATTCTCCGTTACCTGAAAAAGAGAAGTTTGCTGAAATCTGTGATATACCCACTGGCCTAAAAGATGAACCCATTATAAAAAATCCTGAAACTCCAGCAGAGGTATTAATGGAGAAAAGGGATGGTTGTCTCCATCTTAAGAAAGGAGATTTGGTTGATGTAGTGGAAGGAAGTCCTTCAGACTATTTTGTCCATGCTTTTCGGTGCTGGGATTATTCACACTGGTTTCTTGATAACCAGTTTGATATAAAGTATGTCAAAAGGAGGGTGTGATGAGATATTCTTATCTCTTAATTATTTTGGTTTTTCTTTTCCCGGGATGCAGACACAGTAAGACTGGAACCCACTATGTGTTTTATAAGGCAGATTCCCAGAGGACAGGCTGGTTCAAAACAAAAGGTGTAAAAGAACTCCACAAGGTAAAATGGACCTTCAATGCCTCAGAGATATTGACGACACCTATCATCTACAGAAATATGGTTATAATAACAAAAACGAATGGCCTTATTTATTTTGTTGATATTGAAACTGGTGAACCATTGGGTTACTTAAATCTGGCATTTTATTCTAATACACCTGCCATAAGAAATGATACCTTGTTCATTCCGTCTATTGGGGCGCTATATGTATTCGCCTTTGATACAAACAACCTCAAATGGGTTTGCGATGTGAATGGTGTAGAAAATCCAATCATATATAAAGATAAAATTTTTCTTCAGACAAGGGATTCTATATGTGCTGTTAAGTTTGGTATCTGGCAAAAGGTCTGGACTTTTCCAGGGGAGACTGGTGTATTCAGTTCAATGGCAATGGATAGTTCTTTACTCTTTCTAACCATAGAGGATGAATATAGAAGATATGCAAAACTTTGCTGTATTGATGCCAGCACGGGCAAGGCAGTATGGATTCAAAAAAGGGGATGTGTTTCAGAAACACCTGCTGTTGCAGATGGCATGGTCTTTATGGGTGGAAAAGATAGGTTCTTTTACACTTTTGACGAATGGACAGGAAAAGTTATCTGGAAATTTGATGCCGGTTCAGAGATTACAACTTCTGCAGCCGTAACCAGTGATGCAGTTTATTTTGGATGTATAAATAAAAACCTCTATTGCCTTGATATTCATACTGGAAAGAAAAAGTGGGTATTTCATGGTCCGGCTGAAATTACCTGTGACCCTGTATATGCTGATGGTATCGTTTATTTTGCCTGTATGCATAAATTCTTTGCACTGGATGCCCAGACAGGAAAGGTTTTGTGGACCTTTGATGCAGGGAGTTTTATAAAGGCTTCTCCCCTTGTTCATGATGGTGTTGTATATGTTGGTAGTGTTAATGGTATATTGTATGCTTTAATGTAAGAGAGGAGGTATAATGAACAGGTTTACTCCTTATTTAATAGGCATTCTTATCATTAGTATTGGCTTAAACATTGCCCAGGCTATTGACAGAATGAAAAAAGATAGAGGTGCAACAACTGGTTTAAGGGTAATATCTCAGCCTATAACAGAAACACCTGAAGAATCCTGGATAGACAAGAAAATCAAGAATCAGGACCCCAGTTTTGTATTGTTGAACGCATCTCCTGAAGAATATCTTAACAAGAAAATTACACTGTATGGTTATGCAAGAATATCTGATTATTATAATTATGCCTACCTGGATTTTAATCTCACTCATTATGCTGTTTCTATCAGCCAAAAAGATGCATTCTCTGAATATATAACTGTTTATTTCCCAAAGAATAAGAAGAACAAAGAGTTTATAAAGATTCTTGCGAAGCATCACCCTGATGCAGTTCCTGTGAAGGTTACAGTTATAGAAAATAGGTTTAGTTTAAATCAAACCCAATACCTTGCAGAAGGATTGGATTGGGAGGTGCTCAAATGATTTTTTATATTGACATATGCATAAAGATGTGATATAATAAAATTACGAAAGAGGGAATTGTGAGACTCGCAATTATATTAAAGTCTTTAACAGAATATATGCCTGTTGACTATCGGAGGGTATTCGTCTCTATACTCAAAAATGCCTTCTCTTCGGTTGGTGAAGATGTGTATAATGAATTATACGGAAGGCCCAGGGTCAAACCGTTTACTTTTTCTGTGTACCTACCTGGTGCTAAGTTTGAGGAAAATAGAATCTGGATTGGTAAAGACAGGCTTATAACTTTAAATTTTTCAACATGTTTCACTAACATAGGAGCAATGTTTTATAATGGAATGATAAAAAATAAAGAAAACGGTTTCAAATATAAAGGAAGCGATGATGGTGTATACTTTCAGTTAGTTAGTGTAATTCTTAGAACAGAAAGGAAAATAGAGAGTGATAAAGTATGGTTTAAAACACTATCCCCACTTGTTGTCAGAAAACACATAGGAGGTGAGAAGCAAAAAGATGAATATCTGGTGTTAAATAGAGATAATTTAAAGATGTTTGAGAAACAGTTGAACATAAACATGGAGCCTGTTTTTAGTGAGTTTATGAATAAGGTATATCCTCTTAAAATTTCTATTGTGAATGATAAGGCGATCAAAACTATTCCTGTAAAAATAGCAAATGATGAGGGGAAAATAGGTTACATAAAAGCTAATCTTGGAAAGTTTATCCTTTCTGGCAATCCAGATGCGCTTAACTTTGTTTATAAGGTTGGTCTTGGTGCACGCCGCTCTTACGGCTTTGGAATGCTGGAGGTGGTGAAAGAAGATGAGTGAAGAAAAAACTTTAGAACTTTATCCATCAAATTGGCTTTATAATGCAGGGGTTATTGGGTTTTTGAGGGTGTTGGAGTGGGGTATGGAGGAAGAGGAGTTTGAAGAATCCATTAGAACCTTTTTTGAGACAGGAATTTTTTCTTTACCTGATAAAGCCTTTGAAGAGAAATACTTTAGATATGAGAATGTGGAAGAAAAAATTTATCAAATATGGGAATGGTATTTTTCTGCTATTGGGGAAATTAGAGAAGAAAAAAAGAAGAAGGATAATGAAGTAAATCTTGTGATAAAAAATTGGGGGTATGTGTTTAATCAGTTATTCAGAGGTCTTTTTAATCCTGGTTTGTTCTCTAAAAATATATCAAAGGTAAATAGAAAGAAAGAGATAGAGAAAATTAACGAATTTTTCTGTCTTGCCAACAATAGAGTATTAAACGAAAAACAGGAAATTTTAAAATGTTCAATTTGTGGGGAGAAGTTTAACAAAGAAAGCAACTTTGAAAAGTTTTATATTTTCTCTTCCCAACATATGAGTGCTTTGGGGTCCTCTTCAGGAGAAAAGGGAATGCCAAATTCTTTCTGGAATCTTAATGCTTCTATGTCCATTTGCTTAACTTGTACTTATCTAATTCTACACTATCCCTTAGCCTTTACTCAAACATCCGACGGAGAAATCTTTATTAATACTCCTGATTTTCGTGTGATGTGGTATTTGAATAAGTTTGTGAGAGAAGTAGCAAGCAAAGAAACAGATGCACGGAAATTATTTGGTTTATCACTTATGCAGTGGGCAATTAGAATAAACCAGACACTTGGTGCCTGGACAATGGCAAATATAGAAGTTATAAGAAAGAAAGGAAGTATAATAGACCACTTTGAACTTTCTCCAGATGTCGTTGGAATTCTCATGGACAATACGGTTGCCTGGATTTTGACCTCCCTGGGTCAGTGGAAACTCCTTGAACTGGTTATGAGAGAAAGGTGGTCGGAACTTTTGATAGCCACTTATTGTGCCGTAAGGGCATCCCTTGCAGACGAAATAAGAGAGGGTCATTGTATAAAAAAGTATGTTATCCCAAAAAGTCAGAAGGAAAAAGAGAAAGAAAAAGAGATTAAAGAAAAGTCAGACGAGATGTTCTGGAAACTTCCTTTGCTTTTTGCGAGGATAAAGGATTTAACAATGGAGGACAAAATGAAAGTAAAAAATAAGGCTTCAGTTGTTAACTCACTAAAAAAAGAAGGAGAGAAAGTAAAAGACCTCAAGGAAACCTTCAAAAATCTTGCTTTCCGTATCTTAGAACTCACCCGTCTGGGAAAGATAAATGATGCGTATCAAGCAATTATCAGGGTTTTTATAGCCTCAAAAAAGCCTATACCCACGAAACTTGTTGATATTCTTTGTGAAGAAGATATTGAACTTCAAAAATCATACATATACGCATTCCTCAGCGGTGTTCTGGGGAATGGAAAGGAAGGAGGTGAAGAATGAAAAAGGCTGTTACAATAACAATGATATTCAAAGCATCTGCCCTTAACAGGGATGAGAAGTCAGGGGGGAATTCTCTTACCATAAAAAAACTGAAAAGAGGCGATGGAAATGCTTATCCCTTTATATCCCGACCCGCTATGAGGCATTATTTATGGTATACTTTATGGAGGAAAAATCCAGAAAGATGGAAGCCTGCAGAAGTAAAATTAGCCCAGAGGGAAGTTATTCAATTTGACTTGAGCAAAGAGAACACAATTACAAGCGCTGAATTAGACTTGTTTGGATATATGAGTACAATAGGAGAAACCATAACCAGAAAGGCACCTCTTGGTATTACCAAGGCCGAAGGTCTTGAACCATCGGATGGAGATATAGCATTTTATTCCAATCATGAATTAGTAAGAAGGGGTAAAGAGCAAGGGTTAGATGCACAACCTGACTTATACAACAAAGAGGAATCCCTTGGTTTTTTTAAGGTATCCTTTACTCTTGATTTGGAGAGAATTGGAGTGATGGAGGAATTTTACAAATATGATATTACCTATGAAAAATATGAAAACAATAAAGAAGCAAAAGAGATTGTTATTAGAGTTCCAGGTAAGAATGTAGAAATCAAGCCTAATAAAAAAAAGAAACTCACAAAAGAGATTGAGGATGGAAAAGAATACGAGGGGAAAATAGGTAATTCAAAAGTAAAATTTAAAAGGAACAAAGGAGAAATTTACTTTTATATGAATAAAATTAAAGAGAAGATAAAAGAAGGGAAGCTATCTTTAAATATAAAAGAAGAATTGGAAGGGGATTGGGTAATTCTGGATTTACCCGAGCCAAACAAAGCTATTAAAGCAGGCACAAAGAATGGAGAAAACGTTTGGATAATATCCAACGAAATTGAAGTGAAAATACCCATTAAAGATATTGATGAGAAGAATAGTTCATTGAAAAGTAAGCAAATAAGATTGATATTAAATTCCAAGGAAAGAGAATCCCGTATTAAAGATGTTCTTGAAGCCCTGCACGGTGGTCTTATATACCATTCATCTACAGAAAACTATGGTATTGTTCCCCTGTTTCTTGCAGCGGCTATTGTTAACCTCCCCATTCCTATTCTCCATAACTATGTTGTTGTGAACACGATAGAAAGAAACCGATTTGAAATTGATAAGGATACCTTTAAGAAATCACTGAATAATCCATATGTGGAAAAAGTCTATGTGGAAAGTGTGTTTAGTGAAAATGAAGTGGATTGTGGGGATAAACAGGTAAGGGAATGGGATAATTTTGTAAATGAAGTAATAGAAGAAAAAGAAGAGGTTAGAGAAATAAGAAAAAAACCTGATAATAAGACTGCTTCAGAGACAAAAGGTGGAAGTGAAATAATCAAGGAAAAAGGAAAAAGTATTAGGTCGTTTGGGAATCCTATACTTGAATATCATCCTGATGAGAAAAAATTCATTCTTAAAAAGTTTCAGAAAAAAACAGGGAAGGAAATTAAGATTGGTGAAATAGGCCTGGAAGACGACTTTGAAATAGGGCTTAAAGAGTTAAAAGTTTCTCCTGGTGCGAAAAATGCTTTTGTAAAACTTTATGAAAAGGTTAAAAAGATGATTGCTTGAAAAATGGATAGTCTTAATCTCCTTCTCCTTAAACTATTCCAGCCATCTGCCCACTATAGGGTACCTTTCACTTTTTCAAGAAGGCATACTTATCCAATACCACCTTTTTCAACAGTGATAGGGATGCTTTGCAATATTCTTGGAATAAGAAATCAGGAAGTAGATGACTTTAAGAGATTAAAGAAGTTATATATGGCGATTTACGGAAGATACGGAAGCCTTACAAGGGAATATGTATGGTTCAGAAATCTATCATTAAATTCTCATAAAGGTCGATTTGGAACAGCCACAAACAGGTTTTACAATGGTGTCCCTGAACATCCAGGAGGTCAGCAACCAGTGAGGGTAGATGTGCTGGAGAATGTGGAACTTCTGATTTTCCTCGGGCATGAAGATGAGAAATTCCTCAAAGATATTATACAGGCCTTTAAAGAACCATCCCAATGGCTTTATCCTTTCCATCTTGGAAGGGCAGAAGACCTTGTAATAATTGATGAAAAGTTGAAAGTTATATCTGTAGAAGAAAATAAACCTTCAGGAGCACTTCCTTATTACGCATGGATACCTGAAGATAAATCACTTGTCTGGAATGCTCCTGAGGACTACGATAGATTTTTTTCAAGCATATATGGAACATACCACAGGGTAAATACTTTTTACACTCTCCAGAATGGTGTGCGAGAATTCAATGCTGTAAAGGCAAAACTTTTTGAAAAGGGAGGCTTTCCTTTAAAACCCACTGCAGAAGCCTACGAGTTTCCGGTCGTTAAAGTGAATGATACGAAAATCCCGCTGATACTTGTAAAAATTGGAGGATAGAATGAGTATATGGGCTAAAAGTGATGGGACGAGTCTTTCTGGCCATACGCTTGATGTGTTAACTAATGTTAAGAATTTGTGGGAAGAAGTTAAGAATAAAATAAATACACAACCTTTAAGCAAAGACGAATTCAGTAGAATGTTATACCTTGCAGCTTTTTCACACGATTTCGGAAAGGTATGGCCACCATTTCAGTGGGCATTAGGCCACGATGATTATATGAAGGATTATAGAAAAAAATTAAAAGACCTTTCCCACATCCAGCACAACCTTCTTTCTTTGTTCTTCCTGAATAAGGAGAAGGCACTTAGGTTCATTGCTAAAGATGAAAATGAGTGGAGATTAATAGCACCACTACTTTACTCTGCGATTGCCTTTCACCATTGGAGAAGTGATTCAAGTAATATTCTTTTGGGTCTAAAAGGAGTCCTACGAGATGTTGCTAAGAGACTGAAAGACGGGTTGGGGGAAAAATTGGGAAACCTGTTAAAACAGGAATTTGAAAACTTTTCCGAAGATGGATTAAATTCCGATTTTATAAAATTTGACGAAAGTTTTGCGTTATATATTTCGGACTATGGGGATTTTTTAAGTTCTTCTCTTTTTTTTCCTCCTTATTCAGTGACATTACTTCCTCAGAGAATGATTAAAAGAGATGATGCTAAAGATATAACCTGGGTTTTCCTCGCAGGCTTTCTTATGAGAGCAGACCACTTTGCCTCATGGAAGGAAAAGAAAGAGGTAGACGAAGAAATAGAAAGAAAATATATACCAGTTAAATTTCTGGATCAAATAGAGAAAAAGAATTGGTGGCAGGCTGAAAAAGTTAAAGACCATATAGATGATAATGTTGTCCTCGTTGCTCCTACAGGCATAGGTAAGACTGAATTTGCCTTTGCATGGGGAGAAGGGAAGAAAGGAGATAAGTTTATTTTTACTTTGCCTTTAAGAGTTGCGACAAACCAGATATTTAAAAGAGCTGTTGATATTTTTGAAAAAGGCAAAGAGGGGGTTGTTGGGATTCTTCATAGTGATGCAGATGTCTTTTTGAAAGAACAGAGTGAGAATTATGAAGGAGAAGTATTTCTCACCCTTGACCTTGCAAAACACCTTTCTCTTCCTGTGATAATTGCAACAGGAGACCAGTTCTTTCCATCTGCGCTTCGCTACCCTGGGTATGAGAAAATATACGCAACCCTGGGTTATTCAAGGTTAATCATTGACGAGGTTCAGGCTTATGACCCAAGGGCTGCTGCTATAGTGGTTAAACTTATAAAAGACATAGTTGCACTTGGAGGAAAATTCCTGCTTATGACTGCAACCCTTCCCGAGTTTGTTAAAAGAGCTCTAAACATGGACGAAGGAAAGGATTATGAAAAAATAGACCTGTTTTCAGGATATAAAAAGGTAAAATTTGAATTTCCATTAAAGCATAAAGTGGAAGTGAGAGTCGGTAGTATCAGAGATGAAAGAGATGAAAGTATTGTAAAAGAAATTGTGGAAAAGGCCAGGAAAGGTAAGAGAATCCTTGTGGTTTTGAACACAGTGGAGGAAGCACAGAATGTTTACCATGAGATTTCAAATAGTAATAAGGAAGGTGATGGGAAGTCTGATGTGAAGAAAGATTTAATTCTCCTCCATTCAAGGTTTACCTATGAGGATAGAAAAAAGAAAGAAAAAGATGTTGAAAAAAAACTGGCAAAAAGAGGAGAAGACGAACTCAAAAATAGTGAAGAAAATCAAAAAGGAATAATAGTAATTGCTACACAGATAGTGGAAGCATCCCTTGATATAGATGCCGATTATCTATACACAGAGATAGCACCTGCTGACTCATTAGTGCAGAGAATGGGAAGGGTATTGAGAGGAGTAAGATCAGAAGAATGGAACGATTACGATAACTTGTACAAACGCAATGAAGCGAACATTAAAATTTTTATTAATCCCGATAAAGATAAAAAATGTTATGAATCAGGGAAAGGGAAGGTTTATAAAAACTATCTTATAGAAGCAACAATTTTTGTCCTTAATAAAAATTTTGACTCAAAAGAAGAAAATGGTATTTGGGATGGAATGGATAGGAATAAATTAAAAAAAGAAGTGGAAAAAATCCTACAAGAAAATAAACCGATATTCCAGAATTTTCTTATAGAACCGGAGAAAAAAAAGTGGGTTGAAGAGGTTTACAACACTAAATTCTTGGAATCTGTAGGTTATCTGAAGGATTTTGAAACCACGCTCTCAATCCTTGAGGCAGGATATGTTTCCGATAGAAAAGAAGAGGCACATAGGATATTTAGAGAGATTCATAGCATTAATGTTATTCCAGCAAGTAAAGTGAAAGAAGCACTGGAAGAACTTAATAAAATAAAAGATAATCTTTCCTATACAAACTTTAAACAAAACTTCCTGAATAAATATGCTGTTCCAGTAAATCAGGGAACAATACTCTGGAAATGGAAGAAAAACCTGGTGCCTTTAGAAACTTATCTTAATGAAAATATCCCCGAGAAATTGAAAAGATACATAAAAGGCATTTATGTTGTAGATGTTGATTACGATACCCAAAAAGGGGTTTACGAAGAAAAGAAAAATGACACAGATAATATTGTATAATTTACCAACCTCTAACATTCTTTCCTGTGCTAATTGCGAAGAGAATTTTTTTGATTAAGTGGTTATGGTTTGAGGAGTTTTTATGCTTGAACTTAAACCTATAACAGGAGTATATGTAAATTATTACTTCATTTGTAAACGGAAGATGTGGCTGTTTGCCAATGATATCCGTATGGAGCAGACAAGTGAAACAGTCGCAATGGGAAAGTTTATTGATGAAAGCACATATACTCGCAAGAGGAGGAATATATTGATTGATAATACGATAAATATTGATTTTTTTGAGTTTCCGGGGTATATTTGTGAAGTGAAAAAGAGTGACGCAATGGAAGAAGCAGATAAATGGCAGGTAAAATTTTACATTTATTATCTAAAAAAGAAAGGCCTTGCAACAAAAGGTATACTCCATTACCCAAAGCAAAAAAGGAAGGAACTCGTGGAACTTACCCATGAGGATGAAACAAAACTTGAGAAGTTGCTTGTTGAAATTGAGGAAATCCTTAAACAGAAAACACCTCCACCTGCTGAAAAGAAAAAGGGCATTTGTCGTAAATGTTCGTATTTTGAACTCTGTTTTGTATAATGGGTAGAGATTACTACTTTTTTTCAAGTGGAGAGATTAAACGGAAAGATGATTCTTTGGTGTTCTTTAATAAAGAAGGGAGTAAAAGATATATCCCTGTAAACGATGTTGAGAATATCTACTTTTTCTCAGAGATGAAACTGAATACAAAATTTTTGAATTTCATTTCTACAAAAGGCATCATTCTGCATTTCTTCAATTATTACGGTTTTTATACAGGTAGTTTTTATCCAAGAGAGAGTTTAAACTCAGGTCTATTGGTTGTTAAACAGGTTGAACACTATATAAATTCCGAAAAACGCCTGTTCCTTGCGAGAGAAATTCTAAAATCTGCTTCCTATAATATATTGCACAATATCCGTTATTATAATACACGGGGTAGAAATTTTGATGAGGCTATAACCAGAATAGAGATGCTCAGGGAAAAACTTCATAGGGAAAATAATATCCCCGGACTCATGGCAATTGAAGGAAATATCAGAGAAACATACTATAAATGTTTCAGGGATATTATAGTTCAGGATGTTGAGTTTCAAAGGAGGGTTTTCAGGCCACCTGATAATATGGTCAACTCTCTAATATCATTTATAAACAGCCTGATATATACAGCGGTTCTGTCAGAGATTTACAGGACACAATTAAGCCCTTTAATCAGTTATCTCCACGAACCAGGAGTTAGAAGGTTTTCTTTAAGTCTTGATATCGCAGAAATTTTTAAGCCCTTGATTGGGGATAGACTACTTTTTGCATTACTCAACAAGAAACAGATAGACGAGAATGATTTTTCAAGGGAGACGAATTTTCTTTATCTGAAAGAGAGAGCAAGAAAGGTAATTATAAAGGAATTTGATGAAAGGTTAAAAACCACGGTTAAACACAGAAGGTTAAAAAGAAGTGTGTCCTACAGAAAACTGATACGCCTTGAACTTTACAAACTGATAAAGCATTTGCTTGGAGAACAAATATATGAGGGTTTCAGGATATGGTGGTGAGAAATGTATGTGATTCTTGCATATGATATTGATATAACAGACAATAATGGCCAGAGAGTTTTGAGAAATGTGTTTAAAATTTGCAAAAGATATCTTCATCATATTCAGAACTCAGTTTTTGAAGGTGAACTTACTGAAGTAAATCTTAGAAGGCTCCAGAACGACTTATCAAGATGGATAAGGAAAGACAAAGATTCTGTTATAGTTTTCTGGAGTAGAACGGAAAAATGGATGCATAAAGAAATCTGGGGGCTTGTAAAAGACGATACGGGTAATATAATTTGAGAAAAGGTCTTTGAAAACTGAATCGTTGTTGCAGTCTATCCGCAGGTGTTTTCGCTTTATCAGGGGTTGACTGCAAAAATTAATGAATTCTGCGAATAAAGTATTGATTTTTTATTGATAGTAAGTAAAATAGAAGCAGATAAAAATTGGTTTTAATCCCACCATCTCTGGAATTTAAATTCGGGAATTTAAAGGATTGCTTGTTATAGGGTATACGTTTTAATCCCACCATCTCTGGAATTTAAATTTAAGGAGAGTATTGAGTAAACATTTTGCTTATAAGTGTTTTAATCCCACCATCTCTGGAATTTAAATAAGACAAAGATGTCATATGCCCAGTTTGTTTGTTTCGTTTTAATCCCACCATCTCTGGAATTTAAATGATGGAGGAAAAAATCATAGAGCGGATACAATATGTGTTTTAATCCCACCATCTCTGGAATTTAAATCCCAGGAGCAGTTGCAGGAGATGGTAGAACTTTGGGTTTTAATCCCACCATCTCTGGAATTTAAATTCACAGAATGGGTCGGGGGGATAGATTGGGGATATAGTTTTAATCCCACCATCTCTGGAATTTAAATCGGTTTGGTGCCAGTTCTGGATGCTTCTGGTATGCGAGGTTTTAATCCCACCATCTCTGGAATTTAAATCGAGGAGAAGAAGAGGTCTGTGGAGTGAAACCCCCGTTTTAATCCCACCATCTCTGGAATTTAAATCCAGCACATCCTGAAAAAGTCAATATAGCAAGGGAGTTTTAATCCCACCATCTCTGGAATTTAAATCTCCCCTTTGAAATCTCCCAGCAAGGCATTTCCCAAGTTTTAATCCCACCATCTCTGGAATTTAAATTTTATCTCACCTTGTAGTATGCCTTGTAATAGAAAAGTTTTAATCCCACCATCTCTGGAATTTAAATATCTTATCAAGTATAATAAGAAAGGATTTATTATGCAGTTTTAATCCCACCATCTCTGGAATTTAAATTCCTGTTGCTGGATGGGATTATGAGGCTTTGTCTTTGTTTTAATCCCACCATCTCTGGAATTTAAATAAGGTTCACCCTTTTTAATCTTTTTTATTGCTGTTTCCGTTTTAATCCCACCATCTCTGGAATTTAAATTACTCTCACAGAAACAGAAAAGGAAACATTAAAACAGTTTTAATCCCACCATCTCTGGAATTTAAATAGACAATATAGGAGAAGGTCTGGCAAAACGAATACAGTTTTAATCCCACCATCTCTGGAATTTAAATAAACTTTTTGGGTATAAGGCGGCATTTAAAATCTTCGTTTTAATCCCACCATCTCTGGAATTTAAATAAAATACCCGTATCCCGATTCTCTTTGGATGACACTGTTTAATCCCACCATCTCTGGAA
>Ga0190304_1000955_pt1 | contig 13273 bp, 14 predicted proteins | sample 48700712_MG_FD_161670 | JGI IMG/M metagenome (GOLD analysis project Ga0190304, IMG submission 161670) | Hydrothermal vent sediment bacterial communities from Southern Trench, Guaymas Basin, Mexico - 4870-07-1--2_MG | ecosystem: Environmental > Aquatic > Marine > Hydrothermal vents > Sediment ... | reverse complement strand
CACGCCTCAAAAAGTTTCAATCGAATTCTGTTTTTGAAACTTTTTCTTTAGCAAAATCTGCGGTCAAACCCACAACTTAAGTTGTGGGGTAGCAGATTTTAGCGAATTTGTGACAAGGTTTATTATTTGTTCCGTTAGAGAACATAAGAATTGGAGAATTTTTGAAAATCTTGTTATTGGCTAAACCCAAGTAATCTTTGTACAACAGAGGATAATCACTTTATCAAAACGAGATGAAGTTGAGCAATTTTTCTTTAATAATTTATTTTAAAGAGTATATATTAATTAAATTTAGTGGATGATAAAAAAATAAAAATTATTTAATATTCTAGGAAAAATAATTAGTTAAATATTAATGAAAATTTTAGATAAATTTTTTAATTTATTGTCCTAAAATTTAAAAATTTATTTTTTTCTTATTAATAAAATTCTTGAAAGAGTTCTTATTTTAGTTATCTATGTTAAAATTTCCGTCGAAAATTAAAAGAGATGTTGCAAAAGGTCTTGTTTATGTATTAATGTCAACTCCCCTTATTCTTAATTGTATTGAAGATGAATTTGAAAATTTAGAAATTATTAAACCAGAAACAATGGTTTCTGAAAATGTTAAAGTTTTATCTAAATCAGAACTTAAAAATATTTCTAAAATAGATTCACTAGGAAATATTACTTTTGAAGATGCACAAAATTATTCACAAGGAGATATCCTTATTGGAGGAATTAGTGTTGAAACTCCGGGAGGATTGTTAAAAAAAATTGAAAGTATTTCAAATTATGGAAAAACAATAAGTACGACCAATACATCATTAGATGAAGTTATTGAAAAAGGTGAATTTTCTTTTTCCAGAGATATCAAATTACAAGAATTTGAAGGTTTAAAGGGAATTTCATATGATAAAAGCAATTTTACCTATGAATTTAATGAAGTTGTTATTGATATGGACGGAGATTTATCTACTTTTGAAGATCAAGTAAAAATAAATGGTGAAATTTCTTTTAATATAGACACATATGTAAATGTCAAATTTAACTGGGGCAATATTGATTTTTTATTTGAAACAGATATTTATGAAAAATCATCTTTAAAAGCAACAACAAATCTTAATTTTATTGATTTTAATAAAGAGATTCTTGTATTTTCTGCATCAGGTGTACCTTTTCAAATTCCAAGTGCGCCAATTCCTTTAGTTGTGAGACCTGAATTTGAATTATATCTTGGTACTGAAGGAAAAATAAACGCAGAAGCAAAGGTAGCAATAGAAAATAATTTTGATTTTTTAGGTGGAATTTATTATCAGAATAAAGAATGGTCTTCAAAAAGTGATTTTTCTCATGAATTTATTTTTTATGAACCAATTGTTTCTGTAAATGGTAATCTTGTCGCATATTGTAAACCCAAATTAAATTTGATTTTTAATGAAATTGCTGGACCTTCTGTGGGAGTTAAAGATTATCTAAAAATAGAAGTAGATAATCAAGAAAATCCCTGGTGGAAACTTTATGGGGGAGCAGATATTATTTTGGGTGTAAGTCCAGGGTGGATTACAAAAAATTTTGAAAATTATGAAAAAACTGTTTTGGAATTTAAAGAAAAAATTGCAGACTCGGGAGGTTTAAATGATTTAGAGGCTAAATTGCTTTTTTCTCCTGAAGAAGGATTTGCTCCTTTAAATGTTTTATTTGATGCCTCTAATTCTACAGGAGATATTAAGGAATATTATTTTGAATTTGGAGATGGAAATAGTGTTTGTGAAATTTTCGGAGAAGAAAATTTTGATGGTAAATTTGAATATAATTATGAAAATTTTGGAAATTATAATCCAAAAGTTACAGTGAAAGATATTTCGGGTAAAACTGATTCTAAATCTTTAGAAATTTTAGTTAAAGAATCTTTACCACCTCAAGCCGGTTTTGAAATTTCTCCTATTTCAGGAACTGAAGAAACTGTTTTTAATTTTGATGCTAGTTCAAGTTATGATGATGAAGATAATTTTGAAAATTTATTTTTTAGATGGGATTTAGAGGGTGATGGAAATTGGGAAACTGAATTCAATAAGGAATATATTAAAAATTATCAATATGAAAATGCTGGAAGATATAATCCAATTTTAGAAGTTAGGGATTCAAGGGGATTGGTTTCTAAAGTTAGTAGGGAATTAGTTGTTGAAAACAATAATGAAATTATTGAATTAAAAAGTGATGATGGAATTTCTGAATTTTCTGAATGGTTCAATGGAACTTGTCCTACAACTTGGTGGGGAGAAGGATATTTATTTAAAAAATATTTTAATTGTGAAGATTATAATTTAAAATTAAATAAAATTAAATTTAAATTTAATTCTAAAAGCAGCAATAATTCTAATTTATATGTTTCTTTTTGGGATGAAAATAACAATAATTTAATTCCAGATATTTATATGAACAAAGTTGTTATTTATCCGTCAGAAATAAATGTGGAAAATTGGACTGAAAAAGATATCTCTTCTTATAATATAAAAATTGAAGGAGGCAAATTAGAAGTTGCTATTAGCGAAAATCTTTCTGAAAATTGTAATTCTATTGAAAGTATTTATGGAATAAAAATTGCTGTTGATGAAAATTCAAAAGGCAATTCTATAATGTATTCTATTAAAACAGCTTATGATTTTTATACATATGTGAATGAAAGAGAAGTTGAGGGAGAATTCCTCATAAGAGTTGAGGGTGAAGTTGAAAACAAATAAACACAAAGTTTATAAATTAAATATATCAAATATTAATATCTACTTCTTAATAGATTAAGTTGTAGTGGAACATAAAAATGATATTTATTATAAAAGTTCAGTCAAATAAAGAAGAAAGGGCATTAGAAATGATTTCAGATAGAGTTATGAAAAGATCGATTAATGTTTTTTCTGTATTACGTGCTCATGGACTTAGGGGTTATATTATTTTAGAAGCAGAAAATAGAGATTCTGCAGAAGAATCTGTTTATAATTTGCCTTATATTAAAGGAATTATTGGAAAGACTATTTCTTATGATGAAATTAAAAATATGCTTGAAACTAGTGCAGCTACTATCACAATTAAAGAAGGAGATATTGTCGAAATAATTGCATCTACTTTGAAAGGTGAAAAGGCGAAAGTTTTAAGAATAGATAAACAGAAAGAAGAAGTAGTAGTAAGTTTGCTTGGTGCTGTTGTGCCATTGCCCGTTACAATTAAATTAGATAATGTTAAAGTTATTAGAAGAGAAGGAGAAGAATAAAATGAATATAAAATTATTGGTTGATGGTGGAGCAATGAAACCTGGTCCAGCTGTAGCACAAAAATTGGGTCCTGCAGGAATTCCAGTCAACAAAGTCATTGAAGAAGTAAATCAAGCTACTGCTGAATTTAAGGGGATGCAAGTTCCTGTTGAAATTATTGTAGATACTGGAACTAAAACTTTTGAAATTCAAGTTTTTTCACCCCCAATTTCGGGATTAATTAAAAAAGAAGCTGGAATTGAGAAAGGATCAGGACTTCAAATTAAACAAAAAGTTGCTAATCTTTCTATTGAACAGATAATTAAAGTTGCTAAATCCAAAATGGGAAATTTATTATGTAATGATTTGAAAACTGCAGTTAAAACGACTATTGGAAGCTGTACAAGTTTGGGAATTTTAGTTGAAAATAAACCTGCTAGCGAAATTGGAGGAGATATTGATGCAGGAAAATATGATAAAGAAATTGAAGGAGAAATTACCGAAACTCCCGAGGAAAAGAAAAAAGAAATAGATACTTATTTTGATCAATTGAAGATAGAACAAGAAGCACAGCTTAAATTAGAAACTAAAGACAAAGAAGAAGCTTTGGGCGAAGAAGAAAAAAAGAAATAAACTTATAAATTGCCCTTGCTCTAGTTTATTTATGGGGCTATGGGGTAGTCTGGTAGCCTATGAGGTTTGGGACTTCATGACCCCGGTTCAAATCCGGGTAGCCCCATGTTATAATAAAAAGAAAATGACAACAAAATCAAAAAAAACAAAATCAGCAGGAAGGTTTGGAGCTAGATATGGAAAGACGGTAAGAAATAAACTTGTTAAAGTCGAAATTAAACAAAGAATTAAGCAAAAATGTCCTTTTTGTGAAAAGGTAGGGGTTAAAAGATTAGCGAAAGGAATCTGGCAATGTCCAAGATGTGAAAAAAAATTTGCTTCAAATACTTACTATTTAAATTAATACTTAAAATGGCAGAATATAAATGTTTCAAATGTGGAAAAGTAATTCAGAATGAAACTTTGAAAAAAAGATTCAAATGTCCTCACTGTGATTCGAAGATCTTTTTTAAACCACGAACAAAAGTAAAAACTGTTAAGGCAGAATAAATCTTTTCAAAATTGAAAATGGAAGAACAAAATCAGAAAATTCAACAAATGCAATTTCTTGAACAGAATTTACAAGCTATTTTGATGCAAAAACAAGCTTTTCAAATGGAATTATCTGAAACTGTTTCAGCATTGAAAGAAATTGAAAAGTCTGAGGAGGATGTTTACAAAGTTATTGGCCAATTAATGATTAAAGTTTCTAAAGACAAAATTAAAGAAGAATTAAATAATAAAAAAAGATTATTTGAAACAAGAATGGATTCACTCACAAAACAAGAAGAATCTTTAACTGAACAGGTTAATAATTTACGTGAAGGAATAATTGGTTCTATTAAGAAATAATATTTGATTGTTATCAAAAATTGACGAAATCTTTATAAAGAAATCTGTTGTAAAATTAACATGGTGTTTAAAAAAATAAAAAATGCGTTCAGTTCTTCGAGAGATGATGAGTTTTTAGGGGAGGAGTATTTGGAAATTGATTTAGAACAAGAGAAAAAAGCAAATAAAATTGTTGTTAAATTATTCACTCTAAAGGATTATGATGATGCTAACAATATTTTGAATGTTTTAAGAGAGGGTTATACTATTGCAATTATTGATATTAAAACTTTAAAGAAAAAAGATCCCATTGAATTGAAAAGAGCAATTTCTAAAATTAAGAAAACTGCTGATGCTTTAGAAGGAAGTATTGCTGGATTTGGTGAAACAACTGTGATTGTTACTCCCTCTTTTGCAAAAATAGAAAAACATGTTCCTCAAGTAAAGTCTGAGCATAAAAGTGTTTTAGAAGATTATTAATTAATTAAATTTCTATATGCAGAGAATAATAATTTGTTGAAATAATTTTAAAATATATAATAAATTTTTTAAAGTAATTTGAAAAAATTCAAAATAATAATTAATTGAACATTAAAAAATTAATAATTTAATTGAAAGAATTCTTGTTTTTTTGTTCCCCAGCTTTTATTTTTTCCATTCTTTGTTTCCTCTCCTTTATTTTTTCCCTTTATTCCCCCAAACTTTAAAACCTCTCCATCCCCTTTATTTCTATGTCAAAAGCAAGAAAACGTGTGAGAAAAGAAACCTATGAACCAGTTGGAAAACACTCAGCTGTGCAATTATGTAATTGGACAAAGAAATCACTAAAAGATGAAGGAGTTTGTTTTAAAGAAAAATTTTACGGAATAAAAGCACATCTTTGTTGTCAAATGAGCCCATCAATTCGTTGTAATAATCGTTGCATTCATTGTTGGCGTGATATTTCAAATGCAAAAGATGAATTCCTTAAATATATAGATGAGCCAAAAGAAATAATTGATGGGGCAATTAAAGCCCAGCAAAAATTACTAACTGGATTTAAAATAGATCCAAAATCAAATAAAAAACAATTATCAAAAGCAAACCAAGAAAAATTAAAAGAAGCACAACAACCAAATCAATTTGCATTAAGTTTAACAGGAGAACCAACACTATACCCAAAAATAGGAGAATTAATTCAAGAAATTCGTTCCCGTAATGCAACATCATTTTTAGTAACAAATGGTTTACAACCAGAAGTAATGCAAAAATTAATAGACAAAAATAACTTACCAACAAGATTATACGTTTCAGTAAACACTTCAAACAAAGAAGATTACGATAAATTCCACCGAAGCCTAAAAAAAGATGCCTGGGAAAAATTAAATGAAACACTAGAACTATTCAAAAAAATAAAAAAGAAAAACACAACCGTATTCAGAATGAATTTAGTTCGTGACTTAAACATGGAAGATAAATACATTCCAGAATTCGCCAAAATGATTAAATCTTACAAACCAGATTTCATTGAATTAAAAGGCTTCATGTCAGTAGGATTTGCAAGAGAACGATTAGGTTATGATAGAATGCCAACGCATGAAGAAATGCTCGAATTTACGAGGAAGTTAGAAAAAGAATTAGCTGGAACAGGATATGTTTTACAAGATTTTCATAAACCCTCGAGGGCTTATGTTTTATGTAAAAACTTTGAAGATTTGGTTATTAAGAAAGAAGATTATTAGAAATGAAAAAAATATCTTTATTTTGGATTTCTGTTTTTATCTGTATTTTTGGAATCTTAGCAGAATTAAATATATACAATATTCTTAGATTTCTTCCATATCACAGGGAAGTTTGGCATTTATTATGTTTTATTTTTGGTTCAATATTTTTTTATTTTTTGTTAATCATTTTAGAAAATATTTTCCATAAAAATAATAATAAACGGAATCAAAAAATTAATTTAATTTTAACAATAATTTTGATGGGGATTGTGGCAATACCTATAGAAATTTCAAAATCCACAAAAGAAGTATTATTTTTTTCATTAGAAAAATTTGGATATATAATCATAAATTTAATAGGTATTGGATTTTTTTTATTAATTTATTTTAATTTTTTAAAAAAATCAACAATTCAAAGCAGGACTTTCAAATCTTAAATTAGGAATAGAAATAGAACCTTGAACTTTATCATCTTCTGTTCTAATATCTATTTTTAAAATTCCAGTATTTCTAAAATCCCAAACATTAATCGATTCAATTTTTGTCAAATCTAATATCTTTGATACAGCATCTGAAAAAACTTTTTTAGCATTCATTATTTCAATAGCGACTATTTCTTTGTTTTTATCTAAGTCAATAATAAAATTACCTAATTCTACCGCACCTTTAGATTTTTTATTTTCCAAATAAAGAAACAAATCATCATTTTCTAAATCATAATCAAAATTAAAGTTTTGCATCATTTTTTCTTAATCATTCTCTGATAATCCCTATTTATTTTAATGATTGTCACTATTAATATCTTTCCGTTGATGGTAAAAACATATCTATGAGTTAAATTTTTAGAATAAGAAAAATAGCAATCATATTTTTTAAAATTAGTTTCAGTTGTTTGTTCTTCAAAAAATACGAGTTTTTCTGGATTAATTATATTTTTCACAACTTCTTTTAAATCAATGTTTCTTGTGATTAAGCGAATCTGCGCATGTTTCGTAAAAATTATATCTTTTTCAGAATAAGTTCTTAATTTTGCTTTAAAATTTTCCAAATCCATTTAGCTAAAAATAAAAATTAATTTTTAGAATTAATAGTGCAGTTTGGATAAATATTAATTAATCAAACAATTTTAATTGTAATCCTTTTTGAGAATTTATTTTTTCTACTTTATCTTCTATTTCTGAAATCAAAAACATATTTTCCCAATTCAAATATTCTTGAACTAGAGCCAAACCATATAAATTAATAATTTCTAAATGAGTTTTATTACCAAATTCAAATTTACCTTTTTTAATAAATTGTCTAATTTCATATAGGTCTGCACTTTTTCCGCTGGGACTATTAAGAATTAATCCAGTATAAGGAGTATAAAAATCAATATCTTCAGACAATCTTTTGTATTCTCCAGGAGATAACCATCCTACCAAATTTTCTGCAGTTCCAACACAGCGAATATTATATCCTTTCAATCTCAAACTAAGATAATGTTCTTTTAATTCTTTAATTGATTCAAATTTTTTAATAAAATTTATTTCTTCTTTTGAATAAATTTCATTAAAATCCCCATTAATGTTTTTCATAAAAAATCTATCTATTACATCTTTTTAACAATTTATATCCAAAATCACACAATTTATGCACGCAGCGCGAACGGATAATTTAATCATTAATATCTTCACAAATAAACAACCCCTTCTTTAACTATTTTTTAAAAAATAGTTCTATGGGTGAATCATAAATATATGATTCCCTCTTTGGTCAACGCAACAAACCGAACACCAACAGGCAATCCCAACAAACCAGAAACCAAAGCCATATGTTCCTTTCCATCACCAGAAGCAATTGAACAAGCAACTTCCATTCCATCAAACTTCCCTTTCAACTTATGGGCAAAATTATCTTTCAAATCAATCAATTTCCTATCCAAATCAACCTTAACAAAATCAAACTTTTTTTCATGAGAAAAAGCTTTACCTTCTTCACTGCCAACCAAAATAATTTTATCCCAATCTCCATACTTCATTAATCCAGAAACCTGCGCCCAAGCTTCTTGGTTTTTAGATAATAAACAAATTAATTCCATACTCAAAAAAATCACTCTCACTTTTTAAGTATTGTCGTAGTGAATTATCCTTTAATTTCATTTGTTCAGTATTAAAATATCAAATTGATGCCCCTGTCTCGCTATGCTCCCAGTATACCCTTAGCATGACCTAAAGGTCTCAAGAATCTACTTCTGCAGACCAATGACAAACCATAAATCAAACACCTTCTTTAAAAAAATCCTCCAACCTTCTATGCCCTCAGTGAGACAAATAATCTATGCTTTCTTTTGCTTCTTGCTTTCTGTTCTTTTTGTAAATGATAATTTTATCTTTCTTTGTTTCCTATTCCCCTTCCTCTAATAACCTTAATAAATAACTTTCCCATTCTATTCTAATGAAAGAGGCATATCAACAATCAATTGAAAATTTCTATAAATCCCTAAACTCTTCAGAAAAAGGCATATCTCCCACCGAAGCTTCTACCAGATTAAAGAGATATGGAAAAAACACAATAAAAAAGAAAAAAACATTGAGACCAATAAAAGTATTTTTTTCACAATTTAATTCATTTCTAATTTATATTTTAATTGTAGCAACAATGATTTCGTTTTTTCTTGGTCATTTAGTTGACGGCTTTGTAATAGGTTCAATTGTTTTATTGAATGCATTGATAGGATTCTTTCAACAATTCAAAGCAGAAAAAGCAATTTCAAATTTAAAAAAATTAATTATTTCAAAATCAAAAGTCATAAGAAATGGAGTTGTACAAGAAATTTCTTCAGAAGAATTAGTTCCAGGAGATGTAGTTATTTTAGGAGCAGGAAATAAAATAAACGCAGATTCAAGAATAATAGAATCAGAAAATTTACAAGTAAATGAAGCAATCCTAACCGGAGAAAGTTTACCAATAGGAAAAGAAAATATCTCAATAAATTCTCAAGTTTCTCTTTCAGAAAGAAAAAATATGCTTTTCACAGGAACAAGTGTTGTAAGAGGAACAGCCAAAGCATTAATTATTGGAACAGGAAAAAATACAGTCTTTGGTGAAATTGCAGAAAGCTTACAAGACATAAAAAAAACAAAAACTCCGATACAAAAAAGATTAGACAGATTTTCAAAACAAATAGGGTTAATAATTTTAGGATTAGTTTTTATAATAGCTCTTTTAGGATTTACGAAAAGATTTGATTTAGTAGAGATGTTTCTCACAGCAGTAGCGTTAGCAGTTTCAGCAATTCCAGAAGGCCTTCCCGCAGTTCTAACAATATCTTTTGCAATTTCTTCACTAATGATGTCAAAGAAAAATGTAATAATAAGAAAACTTCCAGCAGTAGAATCTCTAGGAAGTGTTACAGTAATTTGTTCAGATAAGACAGGAACACTAACAGAAGAAAAAATGACAATTCAAGAAATGTATGCTTCAGGTGAATTATATGACAAAAAAGAAAGTTCTGTAATTCAAAATAATAAAAAATTAGATATCTTAAAATCAAAAGAACTAACACATCTAATCAAAACAAGTATTCTTTGTAATAACTCAAGATATGAAAAATTTGATGGAAACTACAAAATAATTGGGGATCCCACAGAAAATGCTCTTGTACAAACTTCTTTAGATTTAGGTTTTGATAAAAAACTTCTAGTGGAACAAAATCCCAGTATAAAAAAATTTGAATTTGATTCAGTAAGAAAAATGATGTCTGTTTTAAGAGACACAGGAAAGAATAACACATTATATACAAAAGGAGCAATAAAAAAAGTTTTAGAAAAATCAGCATTTGAATTAAGAAATGGGCAAGTAAGAAAATTAGGAGAAAAAAGAAAAAATGAAATTTTAAAAGAAGCAGAAAAAATGGAATCAAAAGCTCTACGAGTTTTAGCCTTTGCATATAAAATATTATCCAAAAAAGAATTACCAAAAGAAAATAATTTAATTTTCATAGGCTTTGCAGGAATGATTGATCCCCCAAGGCCAGAAGTAAAACAAGCAATAGAAGAATGTAAAGAAGCAGGAATTAAAATAAAAATTATTACAGGAGATTCAGAAATAACTGCAAAAGCTATAGGGGAACAAATAGGAATAATGGGGAGGGTTGTAAATGAATTAGAACTAGAAAAAATGTCTGACGAACAATTATTAAAATCAATACCTGAAATATCTATTTTTGCCAGAGTAACTCCAAAACAAAAATTAAGAATAACTCAAACATTACAAAAATTAAAGGAAGTAGTAGCAATCACAGGAGATGGTATTAATGATGTATTAGCATTGAAATCAGCAGATGTGGGAATAGCAATGGGAAAAAGAGGAACAGATGTTTCAAGAGATGTTTCAGATATAGTTTTAGTGGATGATAATTTTGCATCAATAGTAGAAGGAGTAAAACAAGGAAGAACAACTTATGATAATATAAAAAAATTCACAAAATATCTTTTAGCTGTAAATTTTTCTGAAATATTTTTAGTATTAATCACTTTAATTTTAAGATTACCTTTGCCTTTAACAGCTCTTCAAATCCTTTGGATGAATTTAGCAAGTGATTCATTTCCTTCTCTATCTTTAGTTTTTGAAAAAGGAGAAAATGTAATGAAATCAAAACCAAGAACAGAAAAAAGTATTATGTCTGGAATTTGGCGATTTATTATTTTTGCAGGTATTTTAGCATTTATAGCAGAACTGGCAGTTTATTTTATTGGACTAAACAGAGGTTTACCAATAGAAGAAGTAAGAACTTTGGTATTAACAACCGCATTATTATATGAATTATTATTTGTATACACTTGTCGTTCAAAACAATCACTTAAGAAAACAAAAATCTTCTCAAATAAATGGTTGAATGTAGCAGTCTTATTTTCATTAGGATTACACTTAATCCTTCTTTACACTCCATTTGGAGCAATATTTGATATGGTGCCATTAACATTAAGCGATTGGTTCTTTGTATTGCCTTTTGCAGTATCTGGAGTAGTCATATTTGAAATTGCAAAATTTATAAAATTGAAGAAGATAAAAAAAGTTTAAGCATATACTCAATTTCTAAATATTTGTCTAAATAAAATCCAGAATTAATATATAATTTATCTTCTACTAGAAAGACATAAATTATATTTAGATATTTCAAAAATTTCCCAACAATTATTACACTCAGTGAGACGGATAATTAAATAATTAATTACAAATGAGATAGGTTAAATAAAAAATAATAATCTGGAAAAACTTTAATTTAACTGATGGAGCGTCCATAAATTATTTTTGAACTTTTTTTAATTTCAAAAAAATTCTCAAAGGGCGATAAATTTAATTTTGAGTGCTAAAATTTTTCATAAAATTTTTGTCTCTCAATGCATGTACTTGAAATATTAAAGTACAAGGAAACAGACTATCAACCTGCTATCAACCAAAGTTTTTCCACAATAAATAGGTGAAAAAATAAATTATAACTTTACTCTGTTAAATTTATCCAAACAAAAAGTGCCGGAAGAAAAGTATCCGAAGATACAGATATCAGGGAATCTGACATTATTTACCCTAAGATAAATAGGGGCTTTTTTTGCCGAAGCAAAAAAACAATCCTTAACTAACAGAACAAATCTGCCAATTCCTGCATTAAAAATTATAAATAATATTAATCAAAAAAATTATCTCCTAGATCTGCTCTCTTTTTTTCAAAAATTTAATATTGACCAATGTTTGTGCCACAGGCAATAATCAAATTATTAATTACGAATGAATTGAATTTATTTTTAGTCCAAAAAAAGACCCGTATAAAGAAAATTAAAACCCCAGACCAAAATTAATCCAATTCCTGCACCAATTAAACAACCAATTATTTTTCCAAGCATTGTAGAAATAGGATTCCTTTCCTGTTCAAAATTATCTCTTTTAAGTTTTTCAGCAATTCTTCCTTCAAATAATCCTCCAATTCCATCTGTAAGGGTATTTCCTGCTGCCCCTCCCAAAACTGCTCCAGCAACACCTGCAAATTTTCCTCCAAGGAGGGCGGCAAAAATTAAAACCCCATTATCAATAATTCCAAAAATAATATCTGGATAAACTGCTTTAAGTTTAATTCCAAATAATTTTAAAATTCCTATTACAATAAAAGCCATAAAAATATATGCGGGTCCAATTAATGCTTTATCATAAATAAAATAAATGCTAAATCCTACAACTAAAATGGAAATTACTAAAAAAGTTCCAATAGCTTTCCATAAACTATTTTTTACAAGCCAATGTTTCATATAATTATATAATTTTAGACTTAAAAAAGTTAATTGATAATAAATCTTAGCATATAATTTTTAAAACAAAAAATTTGCTCGCTATCGCTTATTATTTTTTATTAAATTATCCGTCGCAGCTGCACATATGAAATGAGTCTAGGTTTTTGAAAATTTCGTCAGGAGAATTATAGAAATCTAACAATCCTTCTGAGAATTTGTTTCTTAGATAATTCCATGTCTTAGCAAAGAAATTTTAATTTGCATTTAACAATTAAAATTTAGTAAGTATGACAAAATCTAATAATTGAATGAATAAAATTTTATTTCAAAAAAAATCTGCCTTTTTTTCATGGATAAAAAATTAAGACAAGAGTTAAGAATAATTTTTTTGTAATCAATATATGAAAAAAGGTTTTATAGACTGTTTTTGAAACCACGACACAGACCAAAATCACTGCGTGGATTTTGTGTCTCAAAATTTTTCAAAATTTTCCAAACCATAAACATAGACCAAAATCACTGCGTGGATTTTGTGTCTCAAAATTTTTCAAAATTTTCCAAACCATAAACATAGACCAAAATCACTGCGTGGATTTTGTGTCTCAAAATTTTTCAAAATTTTCCAAACCATAAA
>Ga0190304_1000953_pt1 | contig 13318 bp, 11 predicted proteins | sample 48700712_MG_FD_161670 | JGI IMG/M metagenome (GOLD analysis project Ga0190304, IMG submission 161670) | Hydrothermal vent sediment bacterial communities from Southern Trench, Guaymas Basin, Mexico - 4870-07-1--2_MG | ecosystem: Environmental > Aquatic > Marine > Hydrothermal vents > Sediment ... | reverse complement strand
TATCCAATACAATCAAACATTGCCCGGTTGAATTTTAATGAGAGATTATTTGCATCCTTCTCCTATATTTTCAGGAGCAGAAAGACACCTGAAAACCTGAAGGAATTTTTTATAACAAAGACAGGCAAATTCCTCTATGATAGATTCCTTTATGGGTATAACAAAAAGATGTGGGGCAAAAATCCTGAAGAACTTCCACCATACTTTCTTGGTAGATATTTCCCTGAAACAAGGCTTTTTACAACCAGAAAACAGACAGGCTACAACCCTGTGTTCTTCTATCCTTCACATGGAATTGGTGAGGTGATAAAGGGATTTTTAAAGAAGGGGATCAGGATAAAGAAGGGAAAACTTGAAGAGGTTGGAGATGGAAGGGTCAAGATTGATGGGAAATGGATCCGCTACAGGAATCTATTTCTAACAATACCACTCCCTGAGATTATAAAAATCACACCCTTTCTTAAAGAATTCGGGGAATACACATTTGATTATGTTGGTATGAAGATTTTACTCCTTGCTGTGAAGGGTAAACTCATAAATAATGCACACTGGATATACTTTGCCCAGAACAATCTACCATTCACCAGGGTGGGGTCCTTCACAAACATAAGCAAAGAAATGAGCCCCGAAGGTTATTCAAGCATCTGGATTGAAGTACCCGTGAGAAACAAAATCCCCAATGATAGGTCAATAATTGATGCAATCAAAAGCACAAGGTTGCTTAATGGTAAAGTTCTCTTCACAAAATCCCTTTACTTCCCATATGCATATCCCATCAGGGATGATGTAACCGATACGGTTGTTAAAGAGATTGAGGGAATACTTGAAAGAAGAGGGATTTACCTCTCGGGAAGATTCGCAAGGTGGGAGTACAACACCATGAGTGATTCAATAAAGAGGGGGATGGAACTGGTATGAAAACAGTGCAGATGATGGCAAAACTTGAGAGGGGTGGTGCACAGAAGATTCTCATAAACCTTGCTGAAAACTTTGATGGTTTAATTATCTCAGGAATGGGTGGAGAACTTTTTAATGTTGTCAGAGAAAAATTTGGGAATAGACATATCATGATTAAAGAACTGAAAAGGGAAATTTCACCAATTAATGATATCCTTGCAATTTTCAAGGTTAGAGTGGTATTGAAAAGCATTTCAAAAAATCATAATGGACTGGTCCTCCATACCCACGGCTCAAAGGCAGGTGTGATTGGTGCACTTGCCTCAGCAGGGTTGAAATCTGTAAGGGTTGTGCATACAGCACACGGTTTTGCCATCCATCCGTACAATCCAATTATTGTAAATCTGGTCTATTTATGGCTGGAAAGGCTGGCCTCTATGTTCAGAGACCTGCTCATATTCCCCTGTGAAACCACAAGGATGAAGGCATTGATGTGGAAAATTGGTAAAGAAAAGCAATACAGGGTTGTTCTGAACGGGGTTGAGATTAAGAAGAAACCCCGTTCAAAAAGTGGAAAAATTATTATAGGAACCGTTGCAAACTTCAAACCACAGAAAAACCCTCTTCTCTGGGCAGAGGTTGTTGAAGAAGTCTTAAAAAGAAGGGATGTAAAGTTTGTTTACTGTGGTGGTGGACCACTCTTTGAGCGTGTTAAAAAGAGATTCAGGGGTGAAAAAAGGGTTATTTTAACGGGATGGGTTGACAATCCTTATACATATATGAAGGATTTTTCTATTTTTTTCCTTCCATCAAGGTGGGAAGGACTCCCTCTTGCCCTGCTTGAGGCAATGTCGCTGGGCATCCCTCCTGTTGTGAGTAATATTGACGGAAACGCGGAGGTTGTTCAGGATGGAGAAACAGGTTTTCTTTGTCCTTTAGATGATATAAAATGCTATGTTCAAAAAATTCTTCACCTGATTGACCATCCGGAAGTGGGTGCTAAAATGGGAAAGAATGCCCAAAAAATGGTAAGAAAAACATACACAATGGAGAACATGCTGAATGGATACAGGGATATTTACAAAGAAGTGGCCATATAGAGTTTTACTCCTCTTTTTATTCTTCTCTATCTATTCCTTTGCATTATCACCTGGTATAACAACAGGGGATGCAGGCGAACTCACATCAGCAGCAATGGTGATGGGAATACCCCACCCACCCGGGTACCCCTTGTGGACTCTGCTTGCAAGGATCTTCACATTGTTATTCCCTGAAAACCCTGGTTTTGGAACAAATCTATTCTCAATGATGGCGGGAATCGCCTCTGTTCTGCTTGTCTTTGAGACAGTTTCACTTAGTGCACCTTACTGGCTTTCATTCCTTGCTGCAACAAATATAGGGTTATTCCCGCAGGTTCTTAACTATTCTACAATCACAGAGGTCTATTCCCTAACCATTTTCTTCTTCCTCCTTCTTCTCTTTCTCTATAAAAAGGGTTATTCCTCCTTTCAAAACTATACCCTGGGTCTGTCCCTGGGTGTTCACCCGGTTTTACTCATACCTTTTCTGGTATTTATCCCTGTTCTAATCAAGCAGAAAAAATTTTATTTTATCCTATTCCTTTCCGGAGCATCCATTCTCCTCCTCCCTCTGATTTCAGGATTCCACCAACCCGTTGTAAACTGGATGGGAAGACCAACACTGATTAACTGGATAAAACTCCTGACAAGATACATATATTATTCAGTGTCTTCTTCTTTTGATTTCACCCTGTCCACGCTATTGGAAGAGATACATATCTACTTTATTATCACTGTGAAATACGGATGGTTTCTGCTTCCACTTTTAATCCTGTGCATATTCAGGGTAAAAAAAGAACCTCTTCTTTTTACCCTTCTTATTGCAATGTCCCTCCCACTCGCCCTGCTTCTTCACTATCCACCTGTGTATGATTCTGTGTATGTGAATGCTCCATTCTTTGTGTTTCAGTTTATGCTAATTATAATTATCTCAGGGGCACAACTATTACAAGGTAGAATGAAATACCTTCAGTTGGTCTTACTTATTTTTTCCTTATTTTCTTCTATCGCTGTTTCTGAAAGGAACAATTTCTTCAGACCGGACTGGACTGGTACTGTGTTTATAAAAGAGGCGTCCCAATTTATAAGGGACGGTGATGTGGTGAAAACTTCAGGTGATACATTCACATTCCTTCTTCTCTACGAATCATTGAGAACAAAAAGGTTCTCAGTGAAGGTTGACTACGGTGGATTATCCATAAATATGGATAAAAATGCGAGCTTAACCGTAAAACATAAAGATGATTTTGTGCACCCTTATGGTCCATTCTATGCGAGACAACCGGAAAAGGTCTCCTGGCCTGAAATCAAAATTCCAATAAGAAGAAGCATGTACACGGATACGGATGCAATTTATCTCCTGATTACAAGGTGGATAAGGTTCAATAAAAATCTCACCCCTGAAAAGGTATCCAGGGCGCTCAAATTAATCTCTCCACCATTTCTGAGTAAACATGTATCAGGTGTATGCAGTATTTATCTTGGGTACGTATTAATGGAAGAAGGATATGGGTTTTTGCACAGAATTTTTAATAGATACAGAAACAATGATGAAATAATACACTACTATTATGTCTTTTGCATGAATACGGAAAGAAAAAATGAAGGATTATCAGCGCTTTCAAATGGGATAATCAGAACAGGGTTCTCATCTCCTGACCTGCTCAATGATGCAGGTATCTTCCATGCAGAGATGGGCAATTCAGGGGCTGCAATGCACTTTTTCACAAGGTCAAATACGATTGAATCACTTAAAAATATTTTAATACTTTTGCAATCGGCAAATCTGTAATAATAATTAAAAATATAATTTATTGAGTTTCAATAAATTTTTTTTGGAATACTTCTTGTATAGATAAAGAATAAAATGGAGGTGTAATGGAAGATACCAAGGGTTTTACATTGATTGAACTTATGATTGTTATCATTATCATTGGGGTTCTAACTGCCATTGGAGTTGCCAATTACCTAAAATTAACTGAAAGGGCAAGGGTGGCATCAGTGATGGCAAACATGCATACTGTTCAGATAGAGGTTGAACTCTTTGGAACGGACAGTACAATATATCCTTCTGGTGCTACCGAGATACTTTCCCTTTTGCCTCCAAATATGGACAACCCATACAACAAATCATTACCTGCACTCCAGGACAGGGTAGATGATGATATACCAGGTGTTGTTGAATACTATGTAAATACATCAAGAAATCTTTACCAGATAACAGGATTTAATAAGGACACAGAGGCAATAGACTTAACCCTGACCCCATCAAGGGCATTATTCTGATGCAAAATGCAATATTTTTGCAAATTGCAAAAACATATTTAAAAAAAACACTGGGATTAAGGATGTTATATCTGGAACAGATCTTGTATATAAAAGAAAGGAAATTAAACCTAAAAAGGAGGTGTTTTATGAAGAAGAGGGGTTTTACACTGATTGAGTTGATGGTCGTGGTGGTCATCATTGGTATCCTTGCGGCAATCGCAATCCCTAACTTCGTGAAGGTGATTGACAGGGCAAAGGTTGCCTCTGTGAAGTCCAACATGCACAGTGTCCAGGTTACAATTGAGGGAATGGCGGTGGACCTGGCAGGTTCATATCCAAACGATGAAGATAGCATTGAAGCGGAACTTCCAGGGAACCTGAAGAATCCATACGATCCAACTGATTCAATCCCAGACATATTTGAGCTCGCTACGGGAACCTCGGAGTCATATTCTACCGATGCAGGACATATAAGGTATACTGTTACCGCAGCTCAGGATGAATACTGGATTACAGGAACAGGCAAAGACGGTGCTCATCTTGATTTGATTCTCACACCTGGCCAGCAGTAGTAAAAAAATCTTGAGTTTTATTAAGGAGGGGTTTTAACCCCTCCTTTTTATTTTACTCCCATTTATCCTGGTGATTTGTCAGAAAGGCAGGTAGCAAACGCTGTTATTCTTGATTTTTGAAATCCTTAAAATTTATTATATCCATTAACTTTTCCATCTCCTCCTTTGTTCGCTTTTCTGTTAATGATATAAGGAGATGGTTTTTGAGATTTTCATCAAACCTTCCGAGATGAACACCTGCAAGTATGCCCTGGTCAACTCCCTTTCTTATAATCTTCTCAGCATCCTCCACCTTAACAACAAACTCCCTGAAAAAGTCACCTGAAAAAGCCCTCTTTATGCCCTTATCTTCAAGTTTTTTAGAAAGAAAATGTGCCTTCTGGGTGGTCTGATAGGCTACCTCCCTTATACCCTGTTTGCCCATTGTTGCAAGGTAAACAGCAGCAGCGAGCGCACACAACTGCTGATTTGTACATATGTTTGAAGTTGCCCTCTCCCTTCTTATGTGTTGCTCCCTTGTCTGGAGGGTCATGACAAATCCCCTGTTCCCATCTGCATCAACGGTCTTCCCTATAATCCTTCCAGGCATCTGTCTGATGTACTCCTTTTTTGAAGTGAATATTCCAAGGTATGGGCCACCATAGTTTAATGGCAACCCAAGGGGCTGTCCCTCTGCCACCGCAATATCAGCATTGTATTCTCCAGGTGGCTTCAATATCCCCAGTGAAATTGGGTCAAAAACAACAATATACAATCCTTTAACTGAATGTATCTTCTCCTCAGCAGTAAAAACATCCTCAAGTACACCAAGATAATTGGGATGCTGAATAACAAAACAAGCAGTTTCCCCGTCAGGATTTATGGCATCAAGTCCTGTCATACCTGTATGATTATCTACAGGGACATACTCAATCTCAGCAGATTCACTCAGGTATGTTTCTAAAACTTTTCTATATAAAGGATTCACCCCTTTTGATACAATAACCCTTTTTCTCCTTGTAACGGCAATCGCCATAAAGATTGCCTCTGCGAGGGAGGTTGCACCATCGTACATAGAGGCATTGGAAACATCCATACCTGTTAACTCACAAATCATTGATTGGTATTCATAAATTGCCTGAAGAGTTCCCTGGCTCACCTCTGGCTGGTAGGGTGTATATGCAGTAAAAAACTCAGGCCTGGATATAATGTGATTGATAACAGAAGGGATATAATGGTCATACACACCAAGCCCCACAAATGGAACAAGGGGTTTATTCTTGCTGGCAAGTTCTTTAAAATAGCTTCTCAGTTCTATCTCTGACAATCCACCGGGAAAATCAGGGAGTTTATCAGGTCTGCTCTTTTCAGGTATAACCGAGAAGAGTTCCTCAATACCCTTCCCGATTATTTTAAGCATTTCCTCTCTTTCTCTGTCAGTTATGGGTATATAGGGCATCTATGCACCCTCTAATAACTTTTTGTATTCAGATGCATCCATCAGGGATTCTACTTCACCTGTGTCTGCAATCTCAATCTTAACCATCCATCCTTCACCATAAGGGTCATGATTAACGAGTTCTGGATGGGTCTTAAGATTCTCATTCACGGCCACAATCCTGCCACCAACAACTGCATAAAGGTCTGCAACTGTCTTTACTGCCTCAATCGTCCCTATTGTCTCACCTTTTGAAACTTCCCTTCCAACCTCAGGAAGTTCCACATAAACAATGTCAGAAAGTTCGTGCTGTGCATAATCAGTTATCCCCTCTGTTCCAATATTTCCCTCAACCTTAAGCCATTCGTGGTCTTCTGAATACTTTAAATTTTCTGGTATGTTCATTTTTCCTCCTATTTGTGCGTTGCGTTTTTGTAAAAGGGTGGCTTCACAATCACACCCCTGACAGACCTGCCCCTTATATCCACCTCAATCTCTGTTCCAGATTTATGATGGGGCACATTAACATAGCCAAGTGCTATGGACTTTTCTACTGAAGGTGACCAATTCCCACTGGTTATATATCCAACCTCCTCACCACCTTTAAGGATTTTATACCCGTGTCTTGCTATATTCCTTCCCTCCAGTTCAATGCAGACAAGTTTCCTCTTAATCCCATCTTCTTTCTGTTTAATAAGGGCATCCCTTCCAATAAACTCACCCTTGTCCATTTTAACAACCCAGGAAAGGCCTGCCTCAAGTGGGGTGGTTGTCTCATCTATGTCATTCCCATACAGACAGTACTTCATCTCAAGCCTGAGGGTATCCCTTGCACCAAGCCCGGCAGGCCCAATACCCTCATCTTCACCGGCTTCAAACACAAGGTCCCATAACCTTTCACCGAGTTCAGCCTCCCCATATATCTCAAACCCGTCCTCTCCAGTGTAACCTGTCCGTGATAACAAAAATTCCTTCCCTTCAATCTCAACAAATGTTGACCAGTAAAAGGGAAGTTCTGATAGGTCTTTGTCAACTATTCTTTGCATAACCTTTTCTGCTGGAGGCCCCTGTATTGCCAGTTGAAAATACTCCTCACTTCTGTTCCTTATCTCCACATCGCCCTTTTTATTCTCAACAATCCATTTGAAATCCTTGTCTGTATTTGCTGCATTCACCACAAGGAGAACCTTATCAGGAAGTCTATAAACAAGCAGGTCGTCAACAATCCCACCGTGTGGATAGAGCATGGTTGAGTATTGCACCTGATACTCATCAAGTGAGAACACATTGTTCGTTGTTATGTAATTAACAAACTCAAGTGCATCCTTCCCCGTAACCTCAATTTCACCCATGTGTGAGACATCAAAAACCCCTATTCTTTTTCTTACAAGCAATACCTCTTCAAGAATTGATGTATAATACACAGGCATATCAAAACCTGCAAATAGCACAATCCTTGCACCAAGTGTTACATGCTTTTCATAGAGAGGAGTCTTCTTTCCCATTCATATCTCCTTTTTTGAGAGTATATGCAGGGGATATATTTTTGTCAAGAACTTATTATATCTCCTGAAATATCAACAAAAACTTAAAACTACTCCATGCTAAAATTCTTTTAAGCTTTTAAGATTGAAAGAAAACAGAAAAGTAGGCGATGAGCATAAGGGAATATCTATACTCGGGGAGGGAGGGGTAATAATTATTAAAACCCCTTCCTACAGAGAGAAGGAAAATATGTGGTTTATCTGGCAGCCTCGTGTTCTTTATATTTCTGGTGTTCTAATCTTCTTTACATACCCCTGAACACAAATGAGGCAAGTACATTCACATTGCTCTGGGTAACATCGTCTCCATAGAATGTGTATGAACTTGAACCAATCTGCATTGAGAGGTCAAAATTTATGTTTGGCAAAAGAAAACCAGTACCAAATGTGATGTATTTACCAATGACCTGGTCGCCTTCACTACCAAAAGAATCAGTATTGAAGTAAGTTCTCGGGTCCGTCATGAAGCCAATCCTGAACGGGATTGCAACGGGACCAAGACTGAGAAGATACTCAAGCCCAACCCTAAATTGATTACAGTCAGGGTAACCGATAACTGAATCAACCCCTGCTATTTCTTTTGTCATTTCGCTGTATTTCCTCATCTCATAATCAAAAGAGAATGTGAGTGAGGAGAAGTTCAATGCAACGCCAAAACCAAGCATCATGGGCCAGTGAAGCACTGCAGAGTCCACATAAGAAGTATCGAAATCAGTATACGCTCCCGTTCCAATTGCATGTATGCCATAATCTTTGTTGTAATTCATCTGAAATGGTAGCCTCATTGTTGCACCAATCTTTACAAATCCACCTGGTGGTGTTATCAGCCCGCCAAGAACAACACCAACTCCAAAAACTTCGTAATTTCTGGTTCGTGTGTAATCCCAGGTTCCACTTGAATCAGAATAGTAATATTTATACTCATCGGTTGGTCCCTTAAACCAGATGTCTGTTCCAACACCTACTGCAACCATAGGAAGGTCTATGGCAATCGCAGGGGTTATAGCACTGTATGCACCAGAAACCTCAAGTGTTTCTATGTGGGCAGAATCAGAGGAATAATAATCGTAAGTATCAAATGCATAAACATCAATCATGTTGTGATATGCAGCTGCAAGGACAAGATTGGAGAATCCAGTGGAAATTGGCATGACAAGGGAGGCAAAATCTATTGTGCCGTGCGAATTGGAGTACCATTCATCTCCATTTAATGTTGCAGTTTCCATCTTGTAACCACCCATAATACCAACCTCTGGTTTAATAAGCTGGGTTAATCCTGCTGGATTCCAGGTAATAGCAGATGCATCATCTGACATTGCTATAAATGCACCACCCATACCCAGTGCCCTTGCACCTGAACCCATCAGATTGAAATTCATCTCCTGTGCAAAGGCTGCCGATGAAAACACTGCAAGTGTCAGTAGAAGTGCCTTCTTCATTTGAAACCTCCTTCCTATTTAATTATAACCTTGTCCCCAACCATGGGAGTTTCGGTGGATTTCACAATGTGGCACTCGGTGAGTTTTGGTTGAACAACCCTTGCCACTGCTTCACATACATGGATTATCTTCTTTCCGAGAACCTCACCTGTTACAGGGTTTTTGATAGGTTCACCTTCCCTGTAAACAACAACCTTGAGCCCCTTCTTTATTCCTTTGTCAGAACCGATATCAATGAATATGGTTGTGTCCTCCACCTGGACAACATATCCTTCAACCTCCGGGACATCTGCAACAATCTGGTTTGCTATCTGGTCAACAATCTTCTTTATGGAGGTTATATCCTTGCTGTAAACATAAGCATCCTTTGATGTTATTATTCCCGCAGTCTCTGTATCAATGAGTCTTGCGTCGAGGCTCACAGTTCCTCCTGTTGAGGATACACTTCCAAGCAGAATTGCATCAAGCCCTATTCCCTTACCAACACGGGCAGCTGTTGCAGCATCAACAATACCAGAAATCTCAAGTTGCTGTTCCTGTAATACCTTTTCAAGTTCAGCCCTCTCCATGACATCAAATCTTCCAAGATTCACAAGGGAGGTTATCATCTTATCAAGAACCATGTCACCTATATCAACGGATAATCCCTTTGTTTCAAAGGGAAGGACCGCTATCTTCATTCTTTCAACAGGCCTCTCCTTCCTTTTCTGGACAGTGGGTTTCTGGTATGTAGTGGTATAGGTATGGGGAGGTGTGGGCCTTGCAGGTGCAGGTTTCTGGGTTGCTGGTGGAGGGGTCTCTACCCCGAGCTTCTTCTTTGTCATGGTAAGGTAGAGTTTTGCCCTGTTTGAGGGCTTCTGGCTCAATGAAAGTTTCAGGAACTGAAGTGCCTTTTCGTACTCACCAAGGAAGTAATAACATATACCTATCTCCCTGTTGGGAAAGTAATCAACGAATACGGTTCCATATGCCCTTATCCTTCCTGCATCCCTGGATTTTTTGGAAATAGCCTTTTGAAAGTGTATTATTGCTTCAGCATATTTGCCCTGCTTCATAGCAGTAACTCCCTTTCCATAAACCTCATACCACCTCTCCCCTGCCATCAAGGGGATAGCACCCAGAATAACCAGAATCAGGATTGTCCTTTTTATCATCTTCCCTCTCCCATTTTCTTATCCCTTTCAAGATTCCATTTCACCCATGGGTCAAGTGTATCTTCCTTCATTGAAAATTCACTCACCCTGTACTGGCCTGTCTTTGAAACCCAGAGTTCCTGCTGTGCCTTCACAATAACAAACCACTCTTCAAGGCTCACCTCGTGGGGTCCAGGAACAGGATGGGGGCCAGGAACCTGATGGGGTTTCTCAAGTTTCGCCCCCTCCTTCTTCTTTTGAACAAGGGGTTCGTTCTTCACAGCAACAGAACCCTTGTAAACCCTTATCCTTGTTGAAGAATCAGGAAGGACATCCATACGGTATTCAGTTCCCCTGACACCTGCAACAACAATGGGGTTTTTAACAGAAAAAACAGACTTCTTCATCAATTTTTTAACCTTTGCCCACAATCTTCCCCTTGGCATCACAGCCTTAAAGATAATCACAGGGTCACCATACGCATCAAGTCCTTCTATCTGCAGAAAGGAGTTTTCAGCGATTCTCAACACACTCCCGTCAATCAGAGAGAGTTCAGCCTTTGAATCAAATCCAGTTTTAAGCCATTCGCCTTCCTCAACTGCCTCGTCAAGTATTGGTTTTTCCCATTCCTTTGGAGGAAGCCTTCTTGCAACATCGCCGTAGAAGTAGGAAATCTTGCAGACAGGTTCATTGCTCTCCTCTGCAGTGGTCTGCTCAGCACCCAGGAGGAAGAAAAATATGGGCAGAACAAAGAGTCCTAATTTTCTCATCACTCCCCCCTATATGTTACCTTGATTGTGATCCTGGATGGTGTCTGTTCTTTCACCTCAACATCAAAGTGGGGCAATTTCTTTCTGGTGAGTTCCAGAACAAGTTGCTCTGAACTTCCTTCAAATTCAACCTCAAAGATTGCCTGACCTGCCTGGAATCCATGGGAGTACAGACCTTTAACGCCCCTGAGTATTGAGGAAAACTCATTCTTGAATGAATATACCTCATTGAAGTTCTTGAATCCATACACAGCCATTTCAATCTTCTGTGTTCCAGTGACATCTGCCTGCCACCTTGACAGGATTTTATTCATGAGGTCCTCTGCAGCAGCCGCTGCCGCCTTCTTTATTGCCTCGTTTCCCGCTGTAATTTCATCTATGTGAACAGCAGCTCCATGCTTTGAAGAGACAGCAATAATCTCACCATTGGATACATCAATTGCCCTCAGGGTGACATCTGCCTGGCCTGATTTCATGTCTCCGAGCATCTTCACGCCTGAAACGGCCTTAGCCACTGCCTTTCCAACGACGATGACCTCTGCCCTGAAGGCAAGTCCAAGGGCCTTTGCTGCCTCAACATCGCCTGAAATTGCTGCGAGTGCACGGGTTCTATCAAGTTTTGCCTTTGCAGCCTCCTGGTCAATGAATGAAAAGCCCTTGGACATGAAGGTCTCCATCACCGTGTTCTCTGCTGTGTTGAGATTTACATCAATCACTGTTCCAGAGGCACTCCCAACATTGTTTTCCTGGATAAGAACCATCATCCTGGGAAGGTTTTTCCTTCTCAAAAGAAGCCCGATTGCAGCAAGGTCGTCCTTCACCATACCCTTTTTCACATATGCCTTCACCTTCACCTCATAGATAAAGTCGTTCTTCTTTCCTTCGTTCAGGATTTCGTACCTCTGGACATACCCTGTTGAACGGGAGTAAATCCTGTCGTCTATGGTCATAAAATTCTTGGTGATTGTCTCTGAGGATAGGAGCATCCCGACGGTCTGCTCAACAGCATTCCTCAGGGCATTCTCAATTGCATCGTCCCTTGCCTTAGCAAGGTCTCCCTGAACAATGCTCCCATCACCTACAGCCTCAACAATAGTAACCTCACCACTACTTGTTTCCTGTGCAGGTTGCTGTGAAACCAAAAAGAGGGTAATTAAAATTAAATTTACCATGGATACCTCACAGGTTTGCCTTTACCCTCTTCATTATGAGAAGGGCATCCTTGCCAGGAACCTTATCAGAAAGTCCAAATGTTCCATCAAGTTTTGCCTTCATTATTCCCCTTGTTGTGACAAGCATCACTGCATTGAATGCAAAGTGAGAATTTGGAACATCGGGGAATGGCGAGGTGCTTCCAATGAACCTTGTGGTGAGCGAAGGGTCTTTCAGAAGACCCGCAAGAAGATTCTGGACGGCCATGGCAAAGTTTGCCCTTGTGATTGGCTCATCCGGATGGAATTTTCCATCTGGATATGGCTCCATTATGCCAAGTTCCATAACCTTCATTATATAGTGTTTTGCCCAGTGGTCCTTTACATCGGATGGAAGTTCAGTCCCTGCTTTTCCTGCAGGTTTACCCATTACTGATTGCTGCTGTGGTGCATAGAACTTCTTTGCCTCTGGAGGACCAGGCTTCTTTGTAATCTTGTCAAGGTCAAGTTCAACAACAAAGAGTGCGGCAAGGTCAGCCCTTGTTATTGCAGGACTTCTTGCTATAGCAAGATACTGTGGAGGAAGACCAGCAGCAGCCCTTCTCATATCCTGCATCATCTGCCATCTTGAATTCAGTTCCTGGGAATTGGGAAGGTTTTTCATGCCTTCGCTATAAACCTTTTCTGCCTCATCATACTTATGCATGTTCACAAGTGCATCAGCCTTATAGATGTAGGCATCCTCAAACTTTGGATTGTTTTTCAAAGCCCTGTCAAACCACTTTATAGCACCTTTGTTGTCACCCTTTGCCATGAGCACCCTGCCCTTTGCAACCATTCCTGGAACGAAATTCTTGTCCCTTTTCAGGCAGTCATTTGCATACTTTTCAGCCAGTTTCAGGTCTCCCTTTGCAAGATAAACCAGTGCCATTCCCTCATATGCAGGGGCATAGTTTTTATCAAGAAGTATTGCCCTGTTGAACTCTTTCCGTGCCTCATCAACCTGATTCAGTTTGAGAAGCCTCTTACCCTCTGCATAGTGTGCCTG
>Ga0190304_1000951_pt1 | contig 13330 bp, 15 predicted proteins | sample 48700712_MG_FD_161670 | JGI IMG/M metagenome (GOLD analysis project Ga0190304, IMG submission 161670) | Hydrothermal vent sediment bacterial communities from Southern Trench, Guaymas Basin, Mexico - 4870-07-1--2_MG | ecosystem: Environmental > Aquatic > Marine > Hydrothermal vents > Sediment ... | reverse complement strand
ATTTTTAAACCATTATACAAAGAAGAATTTAGACGTCGAATTGGGGACAGTTTTCCTGCTGTCTATTTGACTCTCATAAGTATAATCCAAGGCGTGGCTCTGGGGATCTTGGCTTCTAATACCTTTAGCTACATAAAAGACCCTCATCTTGCTGAATCTTGGACAAGATTCTTACCGTATTCTGTTATGTCCTTTATCAGCATTATAGTTGTATCGTACGAGTACACTTGGTTCATTGGTATTTTTAGATGGTCACCTGAGATTTGGGATACTATCATCCCTTTCGCTTTGGGAGCATCGGAAGTTGGACCTATGTTTTATCTTACAGATCCCCAAAGTTGGTGGTTACTGACCTCAGTATTTTGCTATGTTGGTGCTGGAGCCCTCTTTTACACGTTGTGGAATTGCAAGCAGTCAATATTTGGCACAAACGAGGCAGCATACCGTAGAACAAAGAACACTCTTAAATGGGATATATTGATTGTACTCGTGGCTGCTCTGAACTGCACTCTTGCATGGATATTATTGTCAAGGGAGATTTGGTATTTAGAGATATTGTTTTTTGTCTTCTCAATTGGTTGCGCGGTTGTTATAATATGTATAGGAGAAAAGTTTACGAATGGTTTACATAGGGACTTTGGCCTGACCAGATAGAGAATTCCACGATGCCCTCAATCAGCGTTGGATCAGGGGGTCATTGGATCAGGGGCTCTACCATTGAATTTTATTAGGGTAATAATCATGAATCCAGGGAGTAAGGTATGAATCTGGCAGGGGTGTGGCTGTTGGAGTCAGCGGCTTTGGCTGCTCCATCTGAAATGCCGCCCCCGCCTTTTTCATATCCAGGAAACGTCCACCGGGATGGTGCCGATCCACATGGATTGTGGCTCTGCTCAGTAGACGAGACGCCCTGGATAACCACACAAAGCCGCATCATACAGCCGCAATATAGCGCAAAAGTGTGATTTTCAAGGGCTTTGCCTCCTGTATCCCTATTGACAACAACCCCGAAGCATAAAATATACTAAATAGGTTAGAGCAACATGCGAGATGTTAGGCCATGTAAAAACAGGAGGTAAAGATGAAAGCCGAGTTTACTGCCATTATCGAAAAGGCACCGGAAGGAGGATATTGGGCAATATGTCCAGAGATACCTGGAGCCAATGGTCAAGGTGAGACAATTGAAGAAGCGAAAAACAGCCTTAAAGAGGCTATCGAGTTAATTTTGGAAGATCGTAGAGAAGATATTCTTCGTGGCTTACCCGAAGATGTGATCCGTGACAAGGTGCAGGTCGCATGAAACGTCGGGACCTGGAGCGAAAGCTCAGAATTGCCGGGTGCTATTTGAAAAGAGAGGGTAGGTCGCACTCTCTTTGGATAAACCCGAAGAATGGAGTTGTCGAAGCAGTTCCACGACATAAAGAAATAAAAGAACCGTTGGCAAGAAAAATCCTGAAGAATCTGGGTGCTGAATAAACGGCCTAACAACACGTTTCGCCTGACCGCCGACTCCGGGGTCGCGTCTTGAATTTGGCAATTTTTGACCGCCAGACCGGCAAGGAAGACAGGAAGCAATGGATCTTCCTTTCAGGCAAAACTCTGTGGGAGCGAGAAGTAACCCTCAAGGCTCACTCTTCAACCATGAGCCTTAGAAAATCCCCTGGATTGAGGATAGAGACCCCCATATACCTCCCAATCCCCTTTAGGTGTTTGTCGCCAGAGACGATATACTGACAATCCAGAGCCACTGCACACTCAATAAATTTATCATCGCTAGGATCTTCCATAACTACTGCCAGATCTGGGGTTCTGGTGGTGAATAGGATGTTGTGCCTTGAAGAAAAGACTTTCAGAAGTCTTCTCAGCTCCTCTCCCTCTACTCCTAACCTCTCCAGGACATCCACGTACTCTTCCAGGATCTCCCCTGAGAGGCAGAGAATAAAGACCCCGTCCAGCCACAGTTCTATAACCTTTCTCGGAACACCCCCAAAGAAGGAAGAGACGAAAACATTGGTATCGATTACGACTCTTGCTTTTTGCCTTTCCTCGCCCATTGGATGGCTTCTTCAATATCGGACTCGGTCACGCCTTTCTCACGGAGTGCTTTCCCTATCCTGTTCCAAAGAGCCTCAGCATATCCTCTTATGTCCCTTTCTCTTACATAAGACTCCAGCAAATCCCTCACCACCTGGCTCAAGGTTTTACCCTCGGCCCTGGCAGTTTTGAGAGCTTGCTCTCTTAGCTCAGAGGGAAGCCTTACCATTATTTGGTTCTCCATCCCCATACTCTTTACCTCCTGTCATGCTTGATATTACAATATACACAACCAGCCCAAAAAGCAATCACTCTAGGCATATGATTTGGGTTTGGTATCTACCATTGAACTTTATGGAAGTGACATTCATGAATCCAGGGAGTAGGGTATTAATGGGGCAGGGGTGTGGCTGTTAGGGTCAGCGGCTTTGGCTGCTCGGCTTGAAATGCCGCCCCTGCCTCTCTCATATCCAGGAAACGTCCACCGGGATGGTGACTCCGTTCAGTAGACGAGACGCCCTAGATAACCTACCCAAAAGGAGGTTGAAATGGGAGACCCTGAGATCCGCGTAAGCGTAGATGTGGGATGTAGGTTTCATCGTGTGGGTATAGCAGGGCCTGATTGGGCCATCCTGGAGGAGTTTGATATCCCCAACACCCAGGAAGGCTTCCAAGTGCCAAGGCAGCCATGATGACAGCTGTTGCGAGACACACCAGATGCGCTTCTGAGTCCAAAGCCTATTACGACAAAAAGAGAGCCGAGGGGAAAAAGCATAACCAGGCTGTTCGGAGTTTATGCCGACATTTGGTACGAGCCATCTGGTCTATGATGAGCCGTGGTAGAGACTATGAAATCCGAGGAGTTGAAGAATGCCCTTGAAAATCCAAGCGGGATGTTCAGATCTTGAATTTGGTAATTTCTTTGGTCTTTCTGAACGCCTTGCTGACTGTTGAACTTGGCCATTCCCTGGGGAATGATCAAGTTCAAGATCTGCCCCCCCTTGAGCTCAGGCTCATTGGCCAAAATGGCCCGGGCCTTGCGCAGGGTGGCATAGCAAGCGTTACAAGGGGTAATCACTGTATCAGCTCCAATATCTTCGGCTATGGCCATGACCCGTGCAGGCAACACCAGGGTCATCAGTTCATCTAGGCTGAAGTATGCTGTTGCCCCAGCCCTCTCCAATACCCGCTTGAAAGCCGCCACGTCTTTAACGGGCTCCACTTTGAATTCTATCCTTCCATTGGCCAGGAGTATGAGACCCAGTGAGGCGTTCTTCAGGGCATCAAAAGGCGCCTTCATGAGATATCTCTGCATCATTATGCCCCGGGGGCAGCGAACGGTGCAGAAGTAGCAAGAAGCACAGATCCAGTAAGTGTTGGCATCGAAAACCTCATGGAAGTCTCCTCCCTTGGCCATGGCGAGGAGCTTCCTGGGACCGTAGTCCATAGCCGGGGCCATGGGACAGGAGCCGGTGCAGGTGCCACATTGGATACATTTAAGAATCTGGTCCCCTCCAGGCATCTTCAACAGTTCTTTCAAGAGCTCTCTAGCCTCCATGGCTCACTCCTCCATCTCGGTGAACTCTACGAGCCGATAGGTGGTGAGGGGCAACTCATCCTGGAGGCTTCTGCCCGGGAGATAGTCAAAGAGTTCCTGCAGATCGGCACCCACGGCTTTAAAGACCTGGCCTACCGGAATGTTAACAGGACAGGCATCCTCGCACATACCACAAGCCACACAGGAAGTGGCCATGTGAGTCATCCTACCCAGATGGAAGAGAAGGGTATCCATGGGCACTCGAATAGTGCCCTTACTCTCCACCATCTGGCCGTAACTGATGGGTTCGTAATCGAAGGTGGCCGACTCGAAGAAGCAATCCTTACAATAGCTGATGGGACATACATGGGAGCAACAGTGACAGCCAATGCATCTGCCAAAGACCTCCACCATGCCCTTGTAACCTTTCCAGCTTGGCAAGCGCTGTAGGCCCAGGCATGGGGCCTTCTAGGGTTAGTCGAGAAACCACCTTTAGGGAATGGAGAAAACCTTCTAGATCCTGGGGTACTTCCGCCACCTTGACCACTTCACCCCTCCAGAGAGTGCTCATTAGCGGGTCTCTGAGTTCTTAGAAGTTTATAATATTCGAATGTTCTAATGTCGAGAAGGAAGAGCTGGAAGAAACCTTCTGAAACTAATTAAGGAAAGCGAGCTTTTGCCCTTATTGATAAAAAAGGTCCCATCCTGCTAAACTTACGGGGAGTGAAGGAGGGGGTGAGGAAATGGGCCATCTGGTGATCTTTGCCGTGGGGAAAGACCGCGCTGGTATTGTGGCAGGTGTTTCCAGGGTACTTTACGAGTTGGGCTGTAACATTGAGGACTCCAGTATGACTATTCTGAAAAATCAGTTCGCTATGATCCTTATAATAGCTCCCGGCCCAGGGGTGGATAAGGATTCCTTACAGGAGAAGCTGAAAGAAGTGGGAAAGGAGCTGGGGCTCAAAATCACTGTTAACGAGGTGGAAGACCAGGAGCTGGATACAAGCATATGGGATCAGGCCCAGCGCTGTATCCTCACAGTGTTCGGAGCTGACAAAATAGGTATTGTGTATAAAGTGTCTAGAATTCTGGCCGAAAGGGGCATAAACATAGCCGACGTGAAGACCAAAGTGATCAGGAGAGACGAGGGCAACATCTACGCCATGATCCTGGAGATAGACATTCTTCCCAAAACCGACGTGGACGAGTTCAAAGAGGCCCTCCAGGTCACAGCCAAAGAGCTGGAGGTGGACATAAACCTCCGGGAGATTACCACAGCCAGGATGTGAATTCATGAGCGTAAGAAGGATCATCACCTATCCCAACCCCATTCTCAGAGAGAAGAGCGGGAAAGTGAAGGAACTGGACGGGACAGTTATCCAGGTGATCCGGGATCTGGAGGACACCATGTACTCCGCTTCCCACGGCATAGGCATATCCGCTCCCCAGATTGGCGAACTGGTCCGAGTAATCATTGTGGATGTCACCAGAAATCCCCACTACAAGAGAGCCAACCACGGCAGGCTTATTCTCATCAATCCTGTTATAATCCATGCCCAGGGTGAGAAGGTGACCAGGGAAGGCTGCATGAGTATCCCAGACTACGTGGCTTTTGTGAAAAGACCCCGGGAAGTGGTGGTGAGAGGGTGGACCGTCGATGAAAGGGAAGTGGAGATAAAAGCCAGAAACCTCGAGGCCATAGCCCTCCAGCACGAGATCGATCATTTGGATGGCATCCTCTTCATAGACCGTATCTCCTCCCTTTCGGAGCTTATATCCAGAAACTCTCTAGGGAGGAAAAAGGGGTGAGAAAACCTCAGCTAGCCTTCCTGGTTTCGATCCTGGCCTTGTTCTTAACCACAAATGCCCAAGGGGCTCTCAAGCTGAAGAAAGTTATCCTCTATCCCTCCTCCGCCACCTTGGTCTGGGAGGGAATAGCGGCTCCCAGACCGGAAGGCTTCTTGATCCTGGGGTATCTGCCCTCCAGCGCTGTGAAAGATTCGGTGAAGGTGCAACTAGGCAAGCCCTTGGAACTGCTGGAGCTGCGCATACAGGAGGTGAAGGAAGACCCTCAGCTGGAGAGGATGGAGAAGGAGATTAGAAACCTTAGGGTCCAGCTGGAAATCTTGGAGGCCCAGAAAAGATTCATACAAGGAGTGCTGAACACCCAGAAGGAAAGCAAAGGTCAAGGGTGGTGGGAGAGAATCCCGTTGAAAGAGACCTTGGCCCGGCTCCAGACTCTGAGCAACAAGATGAGAGCCCTCACCTCGAAAATAGAAGAACTGCAAAAGACCATAGAGGAGAAAGAAGAAGCTCTTGCTAAATGGAAGAGGGCTCACTCATGGAAAATAGAGGCTAGAACAAGGGGGAAAGGCCAGGCCACGGTCCAACTCACCTACCGGGTAAACCAGGCAGGCTGGAGACCTCTCTACGCAGCCCGTCTGGTGAACGACAAGGTTTCTCTTAAATTCATGGCTCGGGTCCACCAAGACACGGAGATAAACTGGCAGGGAGTGAAAGTGGTACTGTCAACAGCCCGGCCCCGGGGTAGAATAGAGCCCCCCCAACCAAAGCCGCTCTACCTGCGTCCCGTGGAACCCCTTAAAACCAGATTCAAGCTGATGCCCCTGGCCGGCAAGGCCCCACCCAAGGATGAAAGGGCGGCTTTAGAAGAGAAAACCACCTACAGCCTAATGGAAGGCATCGCCCTCTACGAACCCCCAGGCCCCTTTTATCTGGATTCGGGCAAAGAGGGAGTCCTCAGTATAGAGGGATGGACCCTGTTGCCAAAGATAAAGCGCTTCTGCTATGCCACGGCAGACCCTGCTGTTTACATAGTGGCCAACATAAAGAGCTTTCCCAAGATTCTGCCTCCTGGGAAGATGCAGCTATACCAGGGCTCCAGTCTGGTGGGAGAGACTTACCTCACCTTCCGGGCGCCTTTGAAGCTCTCTTTCGGCAGGGACCAGACCTTGAAGGTAAAGAGAGAACAGACCAAGCGCTTCCTAGACAAGAAGTTTGGCGGAAAGGTGGAGATCACCGTGGCCTACCAGACCACCATCACCAACGTGGCCCCCAGAACTAGAGAGATAGAAGTGGTGGAGAGGATACCCGTCTCCCAGGACGAGCGTATAGAGGTAAAGTTCAAAGGGGCCGAGCCCCCAGCAGAGCCAAACAAGAAGAAAGGATTCCTCAAGTGGACGGTGACGGTGCTTCCCCACGGCAAATCCAAGTTGAGCTATACCTTCACCGTCAAATATCCTGAGAAGTTACACCTCAACTATCCATTCTAAAGTCTAAGAAAGGCTCCCAAGTTTGACCCTGAAAAAACAGCATTAAAACACAGAAAGCCTAGAACTGGGTATTGGTCAATCTTCGAGAGGTCAAGGCACAGCCGGTTCTTACAGCTAAGGATGGATACTAGTAGGGCTTTTTATTAATCCGCAGAGGTCCGGGAGATCAATACGCCCCTTCCCCTTTCAGCAACACTTTCACTGTCTTGAAGAGAATCACAATGTCCAGCCATAGGGACCAGTTTTGGACGTACCATGCGTCCAGTATAAGCCTTTCTTTGAAGGGAAGCTCGTTTCTTCCACTCACCTGCCATAGGCCCGTGATGCCCGGCTTGGCCACCAGAATGGTGGAAAAGTACTCTCCCATGTCCTCCTTTTCCCGGGGTAGATAAGGACGAGGCCCCACCAGACTCATCTCTCCTTTGATGACATTTATGAGCTGGGGTAGCTCGTCCAAGCTAGTCTTCCTGAGTAACCTGCCCACCCGGGTGACTCTGGGATCGAAGCCTTTGAGTTTCTTGAACTCTTCCCATTCCTCTCTGGCTTCGGGGTTTTGTTCCAGGTAGTCTTTCAATTTAGCATCGCTGTCCCTGTACATGGTTCGAAACTTGATGCACCTGAAGAGGCTTCCCTTGCGCCCCCAGCGTTCCTGGATGAAAAAGGGGCCTCCGGGGGATTCCAGAGAAATGGCGAGAGCCATAATTGCCATAAAAGGGGCCAGGGCAAGGAGAACGAGGCTTCCCACCACCAGGTCAAAGGTTCTTTTCACCGCCCGATTCAGTGGAGACTTCAAGTTGTTTCTCAGTCTGAGTATGAAGAGCTGCTCCATAAATAGGGGTATGATCTGGGCGTTGAGAAGAGTTATCCCTTTCAGCTCGGGTACCAGCAGCACCTGATGGGTGAGAAGGTAGACCTTCTTCACCAGTTCCCTGAGTCTTTGTATACCAATGGAAGGCATGGCGATGGCCACGGTTTTCACCCCCAGCTCCTCCATTTTCTCTTTCAAAGATGAGAGGGGACCTAGTACAGGATAGGAACCGTGGCGGGTCTCCACTTTTTCTCCTTGTCTGGTTGGATCATCGTCCAGAAAGCCCACAATCCGATAACCCATCGTCTTTTCCCGCTCCAGACCCTGAGCCAGAGCTCGTCCCGCGTTTCCCGCTCCCAGGATAATGATTTTCTCTAGCCATAACCCTTTGGATACTAGGATTTTCTTGCCCCAGAGGCGGAAAAGGGGAAAGATGAAGAGAGAGAAGAGCCATAGGGAAAGGATGACCAATCGGGAGATCTTAGGGCTCATCTTCCCTAAACTCACCACTGCTAAGATCACCAGAATGCTGGCTGTGAGAGCCTTGATAACTTTAAAAGTTTCGTCCCAGAAGGGTAATCTCTGAGTGTAGAGCCTCTCGTAGGCCATGAAAGAAATGATTGCCAGAGGCATCCACCACAAACCGAGGTGGTAAAGGAAGGTGAAGGAGAACTTGGGAGTGGGGAGGAAGCGGGGAAAGACGTTGGCTCTGGCCTCGTAAGCCAGGAAGAGGGAGAAAAGATAAGCTCCCAGGTCTATAGCCATGAGGTAAATGGTTCCTCTCATATTTTTATGTTCTCTTTTCCCGTATGAAAATGCAAGGAGTTGTGGGTTTAGGGAGTTTAAAGACCTTCTCGGTTTCAGTTGCTGGACTGCTGGCAATGGTGCTTTAAAAAAGGGAGCCGGGTTCCTTCCCCGGCTCCCTTTTCGACGGTCAGTAATCTTCTAACATCCACTTGCCTTCCACGATTTTCACAATAATCATGGAGTCCACGCCCAGGCCATTGTGGTCCTGGGGGGTGATGTTGTAAACGCCGCTGATTCCTACATAGCCTTTGGTTTCTTCGATGGCGTCTCTAAGCTTCTCCCTATCGGGGCCTGCTTTCTTTAGGGCCCTAGCCAGGATCATGAGGGCATCCCAAGCATAGCCCGAGTGGGTGTTGATGGGGAAGTCTTTATTGTAGTGGTACACATCGTTGTAGAGGTGGACAAAGTGAGCAATGACAGGCTTTTGGGGATCTTTTTCCGGCAGCTGCTGCCAGGCCATGAGTTTGGTGGAGGGCATGATGTTGCCATTGGCGGCGTCGCCTGCCAGCTCAACGTATTTGGGGTCAGGCAAACCGTGGCACTGGATTAGTGGTACCTTGATTCCAAGCTGCTTCACGTTCTTGGCTACAATGGACCCGGCAGGACCAATGGTCCAGCAGATGATGGTTTGGGGACCCTTGGTTCTTATATTGGACAGTTGAGTGGTCATATCCGTGTCTCTGGGGTTGAAAGACTCTTCAGCAATGATTTCTAGACCGTACTGGGAAGCCAACTTCTCCAGCCACCTTTTGCCGTCTCTACCAAAGCCATCGGAAGAGGTGAGGATGGCTACCTTCTTGATGCCCTTCTTCTGGAGGTACATGTAGACCCTCTTGACAGCTATGCTGGATCTCTGGGGGGTCTTAAAGACATAGTGATAAGAGCCGAACTTGCCTCCCATGATTACGGGGTCCCCCCCTACCGTCATGATGGTGGGCACGTGGGCCTGCTCTACCAAGCGCTTCACCGCCATGCCTGTGCCGGTCCTGGTGGGTCCAATGATGGCCACCACCTTGTCCACATAAATGAACTTCTTGGCGATAGCTACGGCCTTGGTGGGGTCTCCTTCCGTGTCACCGAAGACCAACTGGATGGGATGGCCGTTTATGCCCCCTTCTTTGTTGATCTGATCCACAGCCATCTGGGCCACCAGCTTAGTAGGAGTACCAATGAAAGCAGCAGGCCCTGAAAGGGCGAAGAAGGCACCAATTTTTATGGGCTCTTTCTTTTCAGCCAGGCCCGGATGGGCCACCAAGCCTACCAGGGCCAAAATCAACAGTAACTTTTTCATCTTTCCCTACCTCCTTTCACCTCTAATTTTTTACTTTCACTTTTCACCTTTCACTTCCCACTCCCAGTCATCCATGGCTATCACCTCCCCTTCTTTCCCAGATAAGCCTTCTGGACCTCCTCCCGGCCCAACAGCTCTTGGGATGGTCCTTCCATCACCACCCTTCCCGCTTCCATGACATAGGCCCGGTCGGAGATGGCCAGGGCAGCCCGGGCATTCTGCTCTACTAGGAGGATAGTGCCCCCGTCTCTCCTTAGACGGGCAATGATTTGGAAGATCTCCTTCACTACCATGGGGGCCAGGCCCAGGCTGGGTTCATCCAAGATTAGGAGTTTAGTCTTACCCACTAAAGCACGGCCTATGGCCAGCATCTGCTGCTCCCCTCCGCTGAGGGTGCCCGCCTGTTGATGGAGACGTTCCTTCAGTATGGGGAAGAGCTCCAGTACGTACTCCATGTCTTCCAGGGTCTTTTTTCTCTCTTCGGGGGTGGTCCTGAGGTAGGCTCCCAGCTCCAAGTTCTCCAGCACCGTGAGAGGTGAAAATATGAGCCGGCCTTCAGGTACCTGGTAAAGGCCCAGCTCCACGATCTGATGGGGCTTGAGGCCAGTGATCTCCCGGCCCCTGAAGAGAATGGAACCCTTTTTGGCCCTCACCAGTCCTGAAAGGGAATTGAGGAGGGTGGTCTTGCCCGCTCCGTTTCTCCCTATTATGGCCACAATCTCTCCCTTTTTCACCTCTAGGTTCACACCTTTCAGGGCATGGAGGCCCCCGTAAAAGACGTGGAGATCTCTGACCTGGAGCATCAGAACCCCTCCCCCAGGTAAGCCTGGATCACTTGGGGGTCCTCTTGAACTTGCTGTGGAGGCCCCAGAGCTATGCGCTCTCCATGGTGGAGAACCAGGACTCTGTGGCAGATACCCATGATAAGGTTCATATCGTGCTCTATGAGCATGATGGTGATGCCCATCTCTTTGATCCTTTCGATGAGTTCCCCCATCTCTTCTGTCTCTTGTTCGTTGAGACCTCCAGCAGGCTCGTCCAGCATGAGAACCTGGGGTTGGCTCACTAAGGCCCTGGCGATGACCACCTTCTTTCGGTCACCGTAAGGAAGAGCCCCAGCAGGCCACTCCCTTTTGTCGGCTACGCCCACCAACTCCATAATATCCAGGGCCGTCCGGGTTATCCTCTCTTCCTCCCTGGCCACCATGGGGAGGTGCAGGAGGCATGCCCAAAAACCCGAGCGGCTCTTGGTATGGAGCCCTGCCTTCACATTCTCCAAAACCGTCATTTCAGGGAATATCTGAATGTGCTGGAAGGTTCGGGCCACTCCCCTCTGGGCCATGAGATATGGAGGAGCCCCTGTCACCTTCTCACCTTTGAAGATAATTTCTCCCGATGTGGGCCTGTCTATACCCGAGACAAGGTTTACCAGGGTGGTTTTGCCCGCTCCGTTGGGACCGATAACTCCTAGGATCTCTCCTTCTTCCAGGCCAAAGGAGATGCCTTTTAGGGCTCTCACTCCGTTGTAGTTCTTCACTAAGTTCCTCACCTCTAAGAGGGCCATATCACTTCTCCATCTCTTGGAGTTTGGCTTCCAACCGCCTCTTTCTATAGAACCTGACCAATTCTCCTACCAAACCATCGGGGGAGTAGATGAGGACGCCCATGAAGATGGCCCCATATATAAGGTCTTTGTATTCGTCGAAGAAGTGAAGGAGGTGGGGTAGGGGAGTGAGGAAGGCTGCACCCAGAAGGGCGCCCCACAGAGAGCCCATTCCCCCGATGATGACCATGGCCACAACCTCCACAGAATAGAAGATGTCGAAGGTTTTGGGACTGATGAAGGTCATGTAGTGGGCGTAGAGGGACCCTGCCAGGGAAGCCATGGCGGCGCTGAGAACAAAGATCTTGGTTTTGTACTTCCAGGTCTCTACCCCCAGGCAGCTGGCGGCCACCTCACTTTCTCTGATGGCCATAAGGGCTCGACCTATCCTAGAGTGAATAAGATTGATGGACAGGAGAAGACCCGCCAGGGTAAGGGTCCAGATGAGCCAGTAACACTGCAAATCTGTAGCCAAGGTGATCTTTCCCAGGGTGTAATTGGGAATTCCGGGCAGGCCTGAGGGACCGCCGGTGAGCTCGTCCAGCTGGACCAGAAGGATGTAGACAATGAGATTGAAACCCAGAGTGGCCATGACCAGGTAGTGGCCCTTGAGGCGCAGGGTGGGTATGCCTATAAGGGTGGCCACCACCACCGTGAGGGCCATGGCCACCAAGGTGGTGATCCACGGGCTCCAGCCCAGGTGTATAGCCATGAGGCCTGAGATGTAAGCTCCCATGGCGTAAAAGGCCCCATGACCCAAGGAGATCTGGCCTGTGTAGCCTATGAGAAGGGTGAGGCCTGTCACCACTAAAGCATTGAGGGCCACGATATTCAGGACATTGAGATAGTAAGGGTTCTTTATGAACAGGGGTAGGGAATAGACCGCAACGGCCACCAACAGCAGAACTATTCTGTTGGCTTTAAGGGCCTTCATACCCTCTCCCCCTCACCCCGGCCTAGAATGCCCCGGGGCATGGCAAAGAGGACCAAGAGGAGTATTACGAAGGCGATGACGTCTTTGAAGGTGGAAGAGATGAGCCCTGCTCCCAGGGACTCCATGACCCCCAACAAAAGGCCTCCTACTACGGCTCCCATGACGTTGCCATAGCCCCCCAATACCGCTGCAGCGAAACCTTTTAGGCCCAGAACCACTCCCATGTCGAAGGTCATGGTGGTGATGGGGATGATGAGAACTCCTGCTATGGCCCCCATGGCCCCTGCCAAAGCGAAAGAGAGCATCACCATCTTCTCCACATTGATACCCAACAGAGCAGCGGCACGTCGGTCGTAAGCCACCGCCCTCATGGCCTTTCCGTATCTGGTATGGCGGTAAAAGTAGTTGAGGAGGAGGAAAACCAGTAAGGTGATGCCAACGATCCAGAGGCTCTGGGGAAGAATCCTGGCTCCCAGGATGTCCACAGGAGTGTCGCCGGAGAAGTAGGGGAGAGACTTGGGACTCTTCCCCCACAGCAGCTTGATGGCTCCCCGAATGAAAATGGAGGCGCCTATGGTTATGAAGACCAAGATCACGGTGTCCTTAGAACGGGCCGGCCTCATACTAAACCGCTCCATGGCGGCGCCCACCAATGCCGTAGCCGCCACTGCCAGTAGTACGGCGGGGATTAGGGGAAGAGAGAGGGCATGGAGGAGGGTGAACATGAACATTCCTCCCAGTGTGAGAAAGTCGCCCTGGGCGAAGTTTACGATCTTCGTGGAGTTTTCAATGATACAAAACCCCAGAGCGATGAGGGCGTAGATGGCACCAGTGGCTATTCCTGAGAAGAAGTACTGGCTCAGGTTGTTCTCCATGCTCAGTCACCTCCAATAAAAAGGGGCTGTAGGCTACTGCCCACAGCCCCTACATTCCTGAGGGCCGTGGGCTCCTGGCCTGCCCACGGCCCCGAACCTTCATCAGGCCCGGAGGGGGCAGACCCTTTCCTGCCACCACCAGGCCTGA
>Ga0190304_1000949_pt1 | contig 13337 bp, 10 predicted proteins | sample 48700712_MG_FD_161670 | JGI IMG/M metagenome (GOLD analysis project Ga0190304, IMG submission 161670) | Hydrothermal vent sediment bacterial communities from Southern Trench, Guaymas Basin, Mexico - 4870-07-1--2_MG | ecosystem: Environmental > Aquatic > Marine > Hydrothermal vents > Sediment ... | reverse complement strand
TCTTATTTTAACTTAAAAAATATTATGGGGTATATTCCTACCGGGGCAAAATTAACAATCTGGAACGATTTATATAAAAGAGGTTCAAAGCCCGGGGTGAAAAATCTCGAATATTCTTATAAAGGGAAAGATGTAAAAAAACTGGTAGATTTTGTTCCGAAATTAATACAGACTATTTTTATGCCGACAATGTGGCAGCAAAAAGAAATCAGTGTCACCGAAGACACCTATGAAGTTTACTGGTATGTATTTAAAGATTTAGACAGTTTCACTTATTTCAGAGTTGATATTGAAGTCAAAATAGATTTTAAATCCGGAAAAGCAAAAATAAAATTAAGCGAGCCGGTTATTGTAACCGAATATCCTCAGGAAACTTACTGGCAAAAAACATTTTTTTATGAACTTTTAAGACTTATTTGGCATAATCTGTTCTACAATAAAAAAGTGGAAGGATATATGGATTGGGCAAAATTAAAAATTTCCTGTTTTGAGGAAAAATTAATTAAATATTTTGACAGATTGAAAGGGTCTTAATATGGAAAATATAATTTTTGAGGATAATCTTGCTTACCCAAAAGAGAAAGAAATTATTAAATATCATGGAGAAGAACCTTTCAGACTGTATTTTCAGATGAGTCATATTTTCAAAGATATTCTTGAAGTGATGGGAAAAGATATAAATGAAATAAAAATAAAGTGGGATGCAACAAGTCCCGATAAAGTATTTTATGTAAAGTGGAAAGTTAAAAGAAAAATTGATACCTGGACAAGTGCCTTTTATGAAGTTGTGGCTCAAGGTAAACAAAATTCACAAACCAGAAAAGGAGAAATTACAATAGCACTTGTTCCTTCATTTAGAACCGAAGTAAAGGTAAATTTCTTGCAAAAAACTTTTTGGTGGATATATTATTTCATTTATTATAAGAAAAAGAGGAACAGGGATTTTCTTTACGCAAAAAATCTGGCAAATAAACTTAAGCTCGCGATTGCAAATTTATATGGGATCAAGGCAATGGAATCTGTGTAATGAGAACAATTAAATTTCTATTTAACAAAAACCCCGTTGACAATTCCATCCTGTCCGGGCCTTGAGGTAACTTTAACCTTTCCATGCTCCGTTTCCAGAATCGCTCCTTTTGTAATTATTTTTTCTCTTTCAAATCTGAAATTCGCTTTGTTTTCTAGAACCTGTAGAATTTTATATTTTTTCCCGGCAACATTTACAAATTCCGTATTTAATAATTTTAATTTAATATTGCCTCCTCTGACTCTGTTCACTTTTACCTTGTTTTTCCCGATTTTGGTTGGGATAAAATAACCTCCTCTTTCAAATTTCCTTTTCTTTCTGTTTCTTTTTGCTCTGCCCCCTGTTTTTTTTCTTTTACTTTTCAGATGCCAAAATACCATATATAATTTTGTATTAAAATAAAACTTAAATAAAACTTTAAAAAAAATTAAAAATAAAAAAATTTAAAAATCAGTACTCGTCTTCTTCCTCGTCTTCAAATTCCTCTTCTCCATCTTCTTCTTCGTCGTATCTCATTTTTTTATGTGTAAATAAAATATTTAAATATTTCTGAAATTTAATATATATATACCATAACCGAAAACTATATATAATTTAATTTTATTAATTTAAGAAACTTCTAAAAAGAACTCAAAGAAAATTGCCTCGCTCTTTTTCCGAAAACATTTTCCAATTGGTTTTCCAAAAGTTTTAATTGTTCTTTTGTGTAATCCGGAATGTGATATTGCTCCGCAATTTTTTTGCTTGCTTCGAGATATTTTGAGATTGTTCCCTCTGAAACTGTTAAAACGAGATTGCCCTTGCATTTCAAACATTTTCCAGAAAGCGGAGGTCTTCTATAAATTGCATTGCAACTGGTGCATCTAAAAGTTTGTTTGAAAAATGTTCTGAGATTTCCCTTCAAATCTTTTAAAAAATGAGTTGATAAAATTTTGTAGGCAACCAGTTTTTCATCAACGCAATTCAATTTTTCTGCCAATTTTAGTTGTATCATTACTTTTTCAACCATATCCACAACATCCTTGTATCTTGTCAAATGAACCCCCGTATTGAAATCTGTTGTTTCTGTCGTATAACCAAGCCCAGAATATGGATCTTTTGAATTAAGTCTGTCAGCAACTCTCTCAATATTGATCTCCGACGGATAAACTTCTTCTTTTGTCTTTTCATAAAATTCTTTTGGATACTCAAAAACAATATCGAGATCATAAACTTCATCATCTACTTCTCCCAAATTTAATGTTGTCGTTATTGTAAGCGGAGCATCAGATATGCTTCCTCTTTTTGTTGGTAAATATTCTTTTGAGAAATTCAATAAACAATCCAACATAAGCATAAGTCCATTCTCTTCTCCATCGCACTGTCCAACAATCCAATTTAAAAATAAATTGTGTGTTTTTGGGACTGTTAAAGAATATGTATTTTTTATGTTCTTTTCAATTTCTTTTATTTCTACAATTGGATCTAAGACCATATTATCTATCACTTTATATTCATCTCTGCCTTTTAGATTTAACACAGCCTTTTCCAACTTTTCTCTCTTTCTCTTCAATTTAAAATTAATTTCCCTGTAAAATTTCTTTGCGAAAGAGGATTGAATATTCAAATAGTGCAATTTTGTTTTCGGAACTTCTCTTCCTCTTTTTAAATAAAAATCTGCAACTTTCCCCCTTTTCGGTGATTTAATTTCAGAGTAGATTGTAGAAAAAATACCAAATTTTAAGAGAAGCAATTCTATCTGCTTTAACAAAATTTTATTTACACTTACACATCTAACCCTCAAACCATCAGTTGAGCCATCTCCATCATAATAGCCCTGCAGTATATATTTAATTTTTTCCTTAGGAAATAACATAAAAAATTCAAGGGATTTGTTATGTGCATTAGAGCCAAGGGACAAATAGTTTGTAAAAAGATAATAAACAGATTTGCCGGAAATAGTAAAACTTTCCTTTGCCTTATAAGGTTTTATATTAAAAATCTCTTTTATATATTCTTTTATTCTTCTCCTATTTTCAGGATCAGAAACAGAAAAACAAGTTTGATAATGTCTATTTCCTTTTCTCGCATATCCTTCAGCAATATAAAATCCGATTAGATACATCAATTTCTCATCTATTTTTAAAATCGCCGGAATAGAAACTTTTTCTTTTTCAAAACCAATTTTTGCTTTTTGTAACAGATTCTTTCTATTTAAAGAAAAGTCCTCACAAATACTATTAAAAACTTTTAAAGGAATGCTATCCCTAACAAAATAGTTAAAAAAAGTGTGATAATTTATTCCTTTTAATTCAGCATATTTCTTTAAATTTTTGATTTTGTTTTTTATCTCCTTTGAAATTCCTCTAATCATCACTTTCTCTCTATTTTTAAAATATTCAACAACATTTATCTCGTTAATATCTTTTTCTGGGATATCAAACTTCAAGGGAACGGCAAAATTTTGTCCTATCTTTAATTTGTTTGCTTTCAGTTTTTTTAAACCATTCTCATAAATAAAAAAATTGTGTGTTCTTGTTGTAATGATTTCTCTATTTGACTTTGTTTTGATTTTTATAAATTTAAAATCAGATTTATGTTTTGATAGAACAGAAATATTTCCTAATTTGAGTTCTCCTTCTCTATAATTTAAAATTTTATCTTCGGTGGTGGTTATTTTTGTTTGAAATAAATCAGCAATCTCATATCCATTTTCTTTAATTTTATTTTCAACATATTTTCCAATTTCAACAAATTTAATTTTCCCTTTTGAATATATAGGGATTACTTCATCTGGCAGGAAACAATCCCTTCTCGTTGCAGCAAACAAGTAAGGATGGGCGTAATGGCATCTATTTGCCGTAAATCCAATCAATCTGCAAACTACTGGAGAAATAGTATGCGGAGCTATATCCAAAAACAAATGCCCTATCAAATCTTCCTTCTTTTTCGCATTGTAAAATGGTTTAATTTTATAAAATTTTTCAAGTTCTTCATCAACAAACTTTGATATGGATAAAAAATAATCGGCAGCGCTTTCTTCTCCGTAATTTGAAATTATAATATCCTGCGGGAAAAGTTCAAGAATTTGATTCTCATCAACTAATTCTTTTCCATAAATATCTTTTTTATAACCCAATTCTCTCAATTTTTCAATTGAAGTGTGGATTTCTTTTGGCTTAAAATGTGTTAACGGAGCGTTGACCATGTCATATCTTATTGTCCCGTCTCTGAAAACATAAAGATTATGTTTTGCTCTCAAAATACCTTTTTCTATTGGCTCTGGGACTTTATGTTTTGAACTGGTCCCTCTTACACCTTTTATCAATGTTAATCTGGATTCATTCAGATTTTTATATGCTTCGTTCAGCAGACCGGCGACATTTATTTTCTTTTTAACAACTTTTGGAAATTTCAGATGTTTTCCGCATCTCAAACAATATGGAAAAATTGAGGAGCCATGTTCCGGACAGGCAAATTCACTTACTTCTGTTACGATCTGGGAAACTTCAGCCAGGTTTCTCATCTTGCCTCCTTCTTGACCAACCGGAAACAAAACTTGGGGAGAACCCTTCATTTTTCTTTCCTGCGCTTTCTCAGGCCTTCCCATTCTCGCTCCTATATATCTCGTAAGTTTCTCTTTGATTTCAAATTTTGAAAATTTGTTCACAAGTTCAAACCCTGTTAAATCACTTTTTCTTAATTCTTCCAAGTCAATTCCCTCAAATGTTTTTAAAAGGGGCAAATAATCTTCAATTACAATATATAATTTATCTGGCGATACATAATGCGGAATAACGGCTTTTTCAAGCAGTTTTTTTCTCTCATTATTCTTCAAAACCAATTTATTATCTTTTTTTTCTCCGGAAATTAGATATTCTATTAAATCAGATAGTTCTTCTGAAGAAAAATCATTATAAAAATACAAATATTTTGGGTGCAAAGGAATAATCTGAGAAAGTTTTATTGCTTCTTCTGCACTTATATCTTTTGGATTCCTTAGCAATTCATCAACTCTTTCCTTTCCAATCAATTTTTGAGCCTCATCAAGCTTCTCTTTTAAATCAAATCTCCAGACTTCTTCTACATAAGGACTTTTAATCAGTTTTTCCCCGTTTTCATAAAAATCTCCAAAAGATATTAAAATATCTCCGATAAACAGAATTTTATCAATTTCAGACCTGATTTCTCTTGCTTTTGTTTGAGAATCTACTTTTACAACATCTCCATTTTTTAGTTTAACAATGGGACTTTCTATACTGTCACAGACTGCGACGGTGCAACTTTTTCCTGGGAGTTCAACTTTCATTTGCGAGGCTATTGCCGGAAATGAATCAAGTATTTCGAGGGTTGCTGGATGAAAACCAAAACATCCAGACCCCGTATTTCTGCTTCTTCCATATCTCAACCTGAATCCTCCTCTTAAAGTCGGCATTGAATAAATTGGCCTTCCGGCCGGGACTTCTTCGAGGAATTTATATTTTGTGCCTGTCGTATCTGCAGTTTTATCTTTCTTTAATTTAATAAAATCTTCCAGCCATTTCCAAGTATCCGTTAAGTTGAACTGATCTCCGTATTTTTTCAATTTTTTTAGCAGTTTGTTTGCTTTCAAAGGCAGGCCATCCAAATAAATCAGGCACATTCCACCCCTTATTCTTGTTGTTTCCGCTCTTTCCAGATCTTTGTGTCTTGAAACTTCTCTTTTTTCTGTTGGTTCTCCGGTGATGCATATAGGAACATTTTTAACTAAAAAGTAGATTTCTTCCTCATTTGGTTTGTACTGCTTTCTTGTCACATAATTTATATAATCAGTAACTTCTGCGTAATATCTTTCTATTTCAGATTTTGTTGGCACATATCTGTTTAGTCCAAAAGTTTTTCTTAAATAATCTGCAATAAATAGAGTAAATACCTGCGAAGTGCCTCCTGCTGTCCTTATTGGACCCGCATAATAAACATAAAGAAAATTTTCCTTTTTGTCTATTTTTACTCCGGTAATTCCTTCTATTGGTGCTGCAACAACTCCTTGAGTATTATAAGCGCACCCGAATCTCAAACCAGACAGAATTGCTTCTTCTTTTGTTTCAAATTTAAAGAACTTCCCAATGGCAATTTCTTTTGCTATTTCGAGAGCAACTTCATCAGAACCAACACCGAATTTGTCTTCTAATTCCCTTATTCTCTTTATTATATCTTTCCGGTGTTTTCCAAATTCTGGAGTCACCGTTTCGAGAATATCTACGCATCTATTATATTTATCCGATGCTCTTTTAGATTCAACAAAAGTTTCATAATCTTTTCCAGATTTCTTTGCTTTTCCTGCAATTTCATACAGACCATCAATCTGCAATTTCAAATTTTTGAAATATTCTTCCGAAGTCATAAATATTATTTACAATAAAAAGAATTTCTCTTCTCCAGGATAGGTAATCAATGAATATAAATATCTTGACTCACAGTCTTTAAAATCGTTTTCAGTTATTTTCTCTTTTTTTGGAATATTTTCATTCACAATACTATTCACTATTTTAGATAGATTGAAAAATTATATCCCAATTACAAGATTAGCAGTTCTTTTATTTTATGGATTAATAATTTTTCATCGGGAGCAAATCCTTCTAAATCCTTATAGTACAAATAAAATAGATCTTAGAAGAACCATCTCTACCGCAGAAGCATATATCAAAATTATGATAATTATGGTCTCAGGATCGAGAGAGAAAATAATTGAACTAATGTCAGAAATAATGAACAGAGCAGAAAAAGGAGACATACTATTCGGACAAGATAGATTCTGTACCGGCTATTCCAAAAAATTTTTTACTTCTATATCAACTGCAGTGGAGAGAGGAGTAAAATTTCAGGTAGTAATAGTAGAAAAACCGGTATCGAAAGACTTTATAAATTTTTTACTTGGTTTGGATCCCAGATATGTGGAAATAAGAAAATCTAAAAGTGAAATTTATTCAACGGTCTTTGGAATAAAAGGCAAAGAAGTTTTAATTTGTTATCCTATGATGAATAGAGCAATTAAGATGCATTTAAGAAATCCTTTAAAAACAAAATATATTGAAGAGGCATTTGACAAAATATGGAAAGAAGCAGAAAGAATAAAAGGCGAAAGAAAATGAAAAAAATTTTGCGATTTATATTTAAATTTCAATTTAGATATCTGTTAATTTATCCTTTAACAACACCAATTGGAACAACCCGGACAACCTTTTTTGAAATTTCTGCAATATCAACCGCCTTTGCAACTTCATCAATATCTTTATAAGCATCTGGACTTTCTTCTGCCAGAACTCTTGGTGAAGTCGACTTCGCAATAATGCCTCTTTCTGCCAACTCTTCTTTGATTATATTTCCCCTAAAATCTTTTATTGCTTTGTTTCTGCTCATTACTCTTCCCGCTCCATGACAACTTGAATAAAAAGTTTCTTTTGCTTTCTTTCCTCCAACTAAAATATAACTTGCCGTTCCCATAGAACCCGCTATTAAAACAGGTTGTCCGACTTTTTTATAAGTTTCTGGAACAAGTTCATGTCCGGATGGCAAACTTCTTGTTGCTCCTTTTCTATGAACATATAATTTTCTTTTTTCTCCATTTACTTCATGTTCCTCCAACTTGCAAATATTGTGGCAAACATCGTAAATTAATTTCATATCCATCTCTTCCCAATTTTTTTCAAAAACTTTGGCGAAACTTTCTCTAATCCAATTAGTCATTATTGTTCTGTTGCAGAAAGCATAATTCACTGCTCCTTTCATCGCCTCAAAATAGTCCTGTCCTTCTTCAGAATTTGCAGGAGCACAAACCAGTTGTCTATCTGGAAGCCATATCTTATATTTTTTCACGGCATTTTCGTGAATTTTTAAATAATCTGTCGCAATTTGATGGCCAAGACCTCTCGATCCGCAGTGCAGCATTACAATAATTTGATCTTTATCCGTGACACCAAAAACTTCTGCTATTTTGGAATTAAAAATCTGGTCGACTTTCTGAATCTCCAGAAAATGATTTCCCGCTCCGAGAGTGCCGAGTTGTGGGAGACCTCTCTTCTTTGCGAGATCAGAAATTTTATCTGGATTTACTCCAGACATATTGCCATATTCTTCCATATGTTGCAAATCTTCTTTTGTTGCATAATTATTTTCCATAGCCCATTTTGCTCCCTTAACAAGAACTTCATCTAATTCATCTTTTGATAATCTCAATTTTCCCTTTGAACCGACCCCTGTTGGAACATTCTGAAACAAAACATTAATTAATTGTTTTAATTTTGGTTTCACCTCTTTATAAGTTAAATTCGTTTTAATCATCCTGATCCCGCAATTAATATCAAAACCAGTACATCCGCTGGATATCACTCCTTTTTCACAGTCAAAGGCTCCTACCGCACCCATAGGCAAACCATAGCCCCAGTGAATATCCGGCATTCCATAAACAGACTCAATAATTCCTGGAAGGCAGGCAACATTTGTTAATTGTTTTATTGCTTCATCTTCAACAGCTTCAATAATTCTATTAGTAGCTATTATTTTGGCATTTACTCTCATTTTATCTCTTGCATCTCTCGAAATTAAATATTCAACTTCAGAAATTTTTTTTAATTTTTCTTTCATAACTTATGATAATAATTTAAAAATTAGATAATTATAAAACCCAACATCCCGTGATATATTTGAGCAATAAACTATATATCTAGTTTATTGAGAAAAATATAAAATAATTTCAGAGTGCTCCTAAAATAAAAAATAGCACAACCAAGCAATTTAAATTAACCAATGTGGACATGAGAAGTTGCAACTACGATAAGCAATCTGGATGAACCTCGAGATGAGAACAAACTTCCTGTCTATATTGAACAAGATCTGATGTGGTGAAATAAAGCAAAGAGAGCACCCCCTCTAAGTTGCCAACCCGCTAATTTTCATATAAACTAAGCCAATATTTAATGTTATTTGCGGATTTTTTACCGAAATGAATGATATAACTCACCACAAATCCGATAATGGCTCCCGCAATTACCGGGCTAACCATAACACTCCACCACATTCTTCCCTCTGCTTTTGGATAATATAAGAAAATCGGGAATTAAGTATTTAGAAACAGGTTCTAATAATTGAAAAAAGAGTAGTCCGGCGGGAATACCTAAAGGATTGCTACATCCTGCAACTATTCCTATAAACATTCCTATTTCCCAGATAGTAAGTTTTCTTAGTTTGTCGCTTTTAAAAATTATCCAAGTTGTTAAACAGGAAACAAAATAGAGTAAAAAAATACCAAAAACTGATATGCAATGCCTAAAAATTTACCTTCAACAAATAAATGAAACAAAATACCTCCTAAATAGAAATAACTTATTAAAAATAAAATTTGTTTTTTCCAAGTAGGTTTTAAAAATTCTCTGATCTTATAAATTGTTTTTCGTTTGTCGTCATAATGTTTATTGATTTAGATTGTATATTTTTCCTCATATTTATCGTTATCGAAGCGCAACAGCACCGAGTGAAAGAAGTAAATGAGAATTTTGTCCCCTTTTAAATTATCTTTTTTTATTCTTCAATGCCCTTCACCCACTCCATCTCATTTGGCGGATTTGACATCAACATTTCCCGCCATTTTTCATCTGTAAGCCTGTCTTTCATCGGGTGCTTGAATTCATAATAACTAAATACGGGACCCGCTCCAACCAAAATCCTGCCATCCGGAATCTTATATGCAACGACAATCAGCTTAACATAGCCAACTCCTTCCTCCAAAACATTTTTTGTGTTAATATCCGTATGCACATCTGCGATTATCGTTGTCTTTTTTGCCTTATCATCCACATCCCCAATTACGGAATTCAGTTCTTCGCCAAAATTCTTAATGAAATCATAATCATCCCGGGTTAATTCCTCATTCTCCAACTCCTTTTTTGATATGTTGACCAATCTTTCCAGAATTCTTCCCAGATTCTGTAACCTGTATTTTGCCCTATCGTCCAAAACATCCATTTCGTCTAATCCCTTGTTTGTCATCCTCGTTAAAGCCAATAATCTATTGTAAAACTCTGGAACCGGTTCTACATAACCGACAACCGGTTTCTCTGGGGGAGTAATCGGAGCCGCCGTCCCAGCCATTGTATAACTCTGTTTCGCATACAAAATGGTATCATGCCTCAACTCTGCCCACGAAGCCAGAGCAGTTGTTAATTCCTTATCCTGCCATGCCTTTGTCTGCATAAATGTCGGATATCCATTCGAAAATTCCTTTAATAAAGGCTTTAAAGCATAGAGCCAGCTCCAATACAGGTTTTTGTTCCAATCCTTTGCAGTAAAATTATCAAACTCTTCTTTTAATTTCGCATACTGTGTGGAGTAATTTTTGTAATTTGCATCATCTCCTTCTTCCAAAATTTCCATCGCCCTCTTAGAGCCAAGTAAAGACATCACATCCAGCCCCCTTGGAAATCCCCTTGCGGGTCCAACTCCGTCAATGAAAACCATCGTAAACGGTTCTTTATCCCCAAGATACTCGGTTACATATCCGTAGACGAGGTTCTGAAATATATAGGAATCTGGAATAAATCTTTGACCCATCAATCTAAAACCCTGAGTGTTTGCCAGAACCTCGTCCGGACCACCGGCGGAACTTACAAATTGCTGTCCCGTTCCGCCGTAAATTTCCGGCGTTCGATATTCAGCTAATTTTGCCTTTAATTTGTCTATATTCTCTTCCGTTAAATCCTTTACATTAAATCCATCGCCAAAAACATAATTCATTGCCTCAAGATATTCATAAGGACCTAAATCGTCAGAGAAACCAACATAAAATGCGGTTACAGAGTAAATTCTATCCCATTTATCCTTTAACTCTTTATTTCTCGCGAATTCCGATGCGATCAAACAGGCCTGGATTGTCTGTATCTTTGCATCATAGGTTGAGATAAAAGCCTTACAGTCTTGGCAGGTTTTCCCTGGTGGAATTCCGGGGTCTCCCTTAAGCAGCATACTAATTCTTCCATACCACATAAACGCTTTAAAATAATTCTTTAATTTTTCCGAACGAGTGTAATGTCCTCTTGGCACATACTGGGAGTAATCCTCTCCGTAAATGAAAATAGGTGAAGAAGAGAATCCCTCGTGTTTTTCGATTAATTCTAACTCTTTATCAACTTCTTCTTTTACAAAATCCGGGACTTCAAAGATATATTTTTTTGCCTCTTCCTTCATGAAGAGTTCATCTGTTGTTTCATAATCACTTATGTAACATATACCATATTTTTCTTTTTTACATATCTGCTCTTCCCTCGGCTTCAATAACTCCAATCCCACTGCGAAATACGCCACATTCCTCTTTGCCGCCTCTTTCAAATCGCCATCTGAATTATTGTATTGTTCAATGGAATAATCATATAATGTCTTGCTTATATCCCATATTTTATCGTAGAATTCCCTTTCTTCAATCTGCCTTAAGGTTTCATCAAACTGAATGTGATAAAGATGCAATAAGGAATCCGATGTAATAAAAATGGGGATTTCTTTATCCTTTAGGGTTTTATAGGGCTCCGTAATGTCTTCTTCTTTGGGATTAAAAGGATTTTCTATTATGACAAAACCTTTATCCTGCAGTTTCTTTCTTGCTTCATCGCTCAGTTTAATCCTTGATTCAAATTTATTGAAGTTTGAAATTTCGTTTGTTTTCAATGGCAGATTATACTGTGCAGTCTGCAGTTTTACATTCAAGGGGTCTAAAGAGTAATATTTTGTGAAACTTATTTTTTCCGTTTGGATATTAGATAGATTAATTGGCTCTGTTTTCAGGGTAGATGGTTGCTGTGTGGGTATGGGCTTTTCTTTAACGCACCCGCTGATTAAAATAATTCCTATTATCGCCAAAACTCCAATCACGATTAAAATTTTTTGATTGGTTTTCATCATAATTTATTATTTTACTATTTTACTAAACTGTTTTGTTTTTTCAAATGGGTAGAATTTTCGATAACGTCTTCAGCGCATCTGAAGTTGCCGGTCAGGCCAATTTAGGAGAAGTGACCAACGGAAGCGAAACCATATTGCTGTGTTATCGGATGTAAATTTCTTTATCTCTTTTCCTTTAGGAGTTTATATAATAAATATCCTCCAATGGACAGCAAAACAACGAATACAGCCGATAATATCTCCGGGTTATTTTTGGATATCCTATTGGAATCAGTTTGAGAGAGGTCATGACACTTCTGGCATTCATTTAAAATAAACCATCCGCCAATTAAAACAATTCCAATGATCAAAATCCCAATTAAAATTTTTGTTTTTGAGTTAATTTTTCCCACAACCATTTATCTTACCCCCTCCTTATTATTCACTTCACGATTCAATTAAAAATAGTTTTTTCTGTCGGCTGCATGATAGATATTTACTCTAATGGACAAATTCTTTTAATACTCTTCACACTTAACCTGGTAGAAACTTTTAGGATGGTCACAGGAAGGACACCTTTCCGGCGGTTCTTTTCCAAAATGAACATACCCGCATTCTCGGCAAACCCACCAGACTTCTTTCTCTTTTTTGAACACGGTTCCAGCTTCGACTTCTTTTAAGAGTTTCTTGAACCTTTCTTCGTGATGTTCTTCGGCTTTGGCAATAGCTCTTAAACGCTTGGCAATTTCCGGGAAACCTTCTTTTTCAGCAATATCAGCAAATTCTGGATACATCTTTGTGTGCTCGTAGTTTTCACCAGCTATGGCTGCTTTTAAATTTTCAGTTGTGGTGCCAAGTATTGTTGGTGCTACCGCTTCAACCTTTATTTCGTCCAATTTTTCACCACTTTTCTTTTTCAATTCATTAATCAACCTGAACAACCAGCTTGCATGTTCTTTTTCGTTTTCTGCTGTAATAAGAAAAATTTCTGCAATCTGTTCAAATCCTTCTTTTTTGGCAATTTTGGAATAAAAAGTATATCTATTCCTTGCTTGACATTCGCCAATAAAAGCTTTTGTTAGATTTTCAATTATTTTTTTCATAATTTTTATCTTATTTAAGTTTATATACCTTAAACTTTATACATTTCATCATATTTGCAGCCGAACTCACAATTTCATAAAACATATCAGAGTTATGCAAAGCGCGACTGTATAAAGCATTTTGGAAAATTCTTACAATTTTCCGCATAAGCCTTGTTAGGAGGTGAGCTTGCAAGGCGAACGAGGGAGCGAAGCAACCGATAGTAAGGCACAGGGCAAAATTATAATATCTTTTGTTCCATTAACAGAAAAATAATGAGTACAATAGCAATAATTACAAATATACTACCTCCAATTCTATAATATATCTTTTGCTTAGAATC
>Ga0190304_1000947_pt1 | contig 13343 bp, 14 predicted proteins | sample 48700712_MG_FD_161670 | JGI IMG/M metagenome (GOLD analysis project Ga0190304, IMG submission 161670) | Hydrothermal vent sediment bacterial communities from Southern Trench, Guaymas Basin, Mexico - 4870-07-1--2_MG | ecosystem: Environmental > Aquatic > Marine > Hydrothermal vents > Sediment ... | reverse complement strand
GATAGCCCCCCTCTATATTTTCCCTGAATTGTATGTGAATGTTTAGCCGAAGAGTTAAATGTCGATGCTGTCGCGTTTGCTGAAGTAGATTATGTCTGTATGCTCGGTATAACCACATTTTTTGAAAAGCTCTTTGGATGGTTTGTTATAATCTTCGATTAAAACACAAAAAATGTGTATTCCGCGCTTTCTTAGTATTTTCTCTGATTCTCTAATTAAAGTGGCGGCAATTCCACGCCCTCTGTATTCTGGGTCGACAGCTAAGCGGTTAATCCAGCCCTTGCGTGTGTCGCTGCTTATTATGACCGTGCCTACAAGTTTGCCATTTTCGAAAACACCTAAGAAAAATTCTGGGTTTTCTCTCATCTGCTTTTGTATGGCTTCTTTGCTGTCTCTTCCCTTAGGTTTGAAAGGCAGTCCAGCCCGAGACCAAAGTTTAACTATTTCTTCGTAGTCGTTTATTGTGAGTTGTTTAATTTCCATAAAGGATGCACTAGACGGCTGTCTTTTCTTTTTCAACTTCTTTTGTTACATCTTCAATTATTTCTAAGGCAGCGTCTACAAGTTCCCTTGTGATGTTAAGTGGGGGTGCAAACCTGATTGTGGATGTCCCGCAGGTGATTACGGCTACTCCTCGTTTCCATGAACGCATCATAATTTCTGAAGAGTGTTTCGGTGCTGGTTTTTTGCTTTCTTTATTTTCCACGATTTCCATGCCTATCATTAAGCCCTTGCCTCTTACATCGCCAACTATTTCGCTCTGTTCTTTCAGTTCTTCGAGACGTTTAAGAATGTATGTGCCTTGTTTTGTAGCGTTTTCTAAAAGCCTTTCCTCTTTTATGACTTCTATAACAGCGTTAGCAGCGACGCATGAAAGCGGGTTTCCGCCGAACGTGCTGGCATGGGAACCGCCGACCCAGTCCATGACCTTTGCTTTGGCGATGGTTGCGCTTAATGGCAGCCCCGACGCTAAAGCTTTTGCAGAGCAGATTACGTCTGGTTCAACATTCCAGTGTTCTATGGCAAACCATTTTCCAGTCCTGCCCATACCCGCCTGCACTTCATCATCAACCAGCAAAATACCGTATTTGTCTGCAAGTTTTTTCAGCCGCTGGAAGTATTCTGGCGGTGGAACCACGTATCCCCCTTCACCTTGGATCGGTTCAAAGAGTATGGCTGCAACTTCCTCTGGAGGCACGTATTTTTTTAAAACGAATTCTTCAATAAAGTCTACGCACCAGTAGTGGCAGTCAGGATACGTTTGTTTAAAGGGGCAGCGGTAACAGTAGGGGTACGGCACGTGGATTACGCCTGGCATTAACGGGAAGAAATAGCGGCGTTGGACAGGTTTGCTTGCTGTAAAAGACAAAGCACCTGTAGTGCGTCCGTGAAAAGCGCTTATGAAACCTAAGAACTGTTGCTTGCGGGTATGCCATTTCGCAACTTTTATGGCTGCTTCTACCGATTCGGCTCCACTGTTTCCAAAATAAACCTTTTTATCAAACCCGCCAGGAGTTATCTCGGCAAGTTTCTCAGCTAATTCAACAACTTCTCTGTAATAGAAGTCTGTGTTTGAATAGTGGAGAAAACGGTCACATTGATTTTTTATTGCCGCAACCACTTTGGGATGGTTGTGTCCCACATTTAAGCAGACCAAGCCAGAGTTGAAGTCTATGTATTCATTCCCATCAATGTCTTTAATTATACAGCCCTTCCCAGAGTCGACGACGAGAGGGTAAAAACGCACGTAAGAGGGGGAAATGAACTGTTCATCTTTTTTGATAAGTTCTCTTGCTTTAGGTCCGGGTGGTGTAACAACTATTTTGGGATAAGCGCTCATCTCTATTCACCAGAGGGAAAATAGGATTATGAGAACGGGTTTTATATAATTACCTCTTCTTTCTCATAGAATCCTAACATAAGGAATTAGTAAAAGATTTATATTCCAAAATAGGGTGGCTATGCGCATCTGAATTGTTGGTAGGCTGGAAAGGCTTGTTTATGGTTTGACAAGGGCTATTTCTATGGATGAAACGTTGGCTTTCTGTCCCTCGGCTCTTGTAACTTCTTCTGTGCCTATGGTTATGTTTTGCAGTTGTACGTCTTTCACAAAGGCTCTTCGCAACAATTCAACAGTGTCCACGGCTCTGCTGATTGCCCGTCCTCTAGCTTTCACAATAACTTTTTTGGCGCCAGAATTGAAGAACGTTAGACAGGCAACCACATAGTTCATCACTGGTTTTTTGCCGATTAAAACAATGTTTTCGCTAGGAGAGGGTGTTTTTGGCTGTGGCTTTTCTTCTTCCTTTGGTGCGGCTTCTTTTTCCTGTTTTTCTTCTGTCATACTATACCTCCTTAATTTTATAGCTAGCAGTATAGGTAGCGGTGGAAAGTTAAACTATACCATAAGCTTCGGTGTTCTTATATTTTTCCGTGCAGTGCAAAATCAGACACACTGCTAGACGCTAATTTACGATACCGTTCCCAGTCTTCATCCACCCATTTCTGAATCTTTTCAATGTCGCCCTCTTTTAATGTGCGGAATCTGCCTTGCAACGCCAAATATTCCTTTACAGGTTTACGTTTAGCCTTGTCAACCAGTCGGTCGCTTGGAGGGTTAAGCTTAAACTTTCCATATTCAATTTCAAAAAGCACCCACATACCCGTTTGAACTGCAAGTCTTCCCATTTCTACGGTTTTGCTCGTATCATAGCGCCATCCCGTGGGACACGGTGCAAGTAGATGGATAAATTTTGAACCTTTTATTTCCTTAGCTTTCCTAACCTTGTTTATGAAGTCCATAGGATAGGATGGGCATGCCGTTGCAACATAGGGAATTCTGTGGGCAGCCATTATAAAAGCCATGTCTTTTTTCCGCTGCCTTTTCCCTGTGGGGGTTGTAGTGGTCCACGCGCCATAAGGTGTTGCACCACTTCGTTGTATCCCTGTATTGCCGTAAGCCTCATTGTCATAGCAGATGTAAATGAAGTTTGTTTCTCTCTCAACCGCTCCAGATAAAGCTTGTATCCCTATGTCAAATGTTCCACCATCTCCAGCCCAGCTAACCACAGTTACGTCTTTAACACCCCTTTGACGCAAAGCTGCAACAACCCCAGAGGCTGTAGAAGCCGCTGTTTCAAACAGCATGTTCTGAACAGGCACAGCAAAAGAGGTGTAGGGGAAAGGCCCAGGAATAACTGATGTGCAGCATGCTGGAACAACCATAATCACTTTATTTCCCAGAGCTTTAAAGAGCAGGCGAAGCGAGATGGCTAAGCCGCAGCCAGCACATGCAATGTGGCCTTTAAGCAGATATTCTTCTCGTGAAAGTTCTCTTATTTGTTTCATCATATTTTTCACTCCTTTAAATCAACCCATACAATTTCCTTTTCAACTTCACCCTTTTGCATCCACTCTGCTGATTTTTTAGCAATTTTTTCAATTGTTTTGAACGACACATCTCTTCCTCCTAGCCCTGCAATAAATCCTGCAATTAATGGACGGTCTTTTTGGTTGTAAAGCGCCGCTTTTGTTTCTTCCGTGAGGAAGCCTTCCATTCCAAAGGATATAGCACGGTTTATTATAGTAAACATTTGAGTGTTTTCTGCAAGTTTTCTGATTTCTTCTTTTGGAAATGGACGGAAAACTCGAACTCTTGCAGTTCCTATTTTTAAGCCTTCCTTGCGAAGATTGTCCACAGCTGTTTTAGCTTCGCTTCCCAGTGTTCCCATTGTTAGCAGTATTAAATCTGCATCTTCACATCTGTACTTTTCAACAAGTCCACCGTGTTCAAACCCAAAATATTTACCGTATTCTTTATCTATTTCTGGAATAAGCTGTTTGGCGTTTTCCATGGCTTCGTGAATCATGTAACGAAATTCCATATACCACTCTGGCGGAACTATGTTTCCATGGGAAAACGGGTTGTTAACATCCAAAAACCATTTAGGCTTATATGATGGCAGAAACTCATCAATTCTCTCTTGATCTGGAATTTCAACAGGCATATACGTATGGGACAAAATGAACGCTTCTGAACAAATCATAGCGGGCAAAAGAACACGCTCATTTTCACAAAGCTTGTAAGCCTGAATTATCGTGTCAAAAACTTCTTGGTTATCAGCACAGTAGAACTGAATCCATCCAGTGTCCCGTTGAGACAAAGAATCCGTCAAATCAGCCCATATGTTCCAGCCTGGTCCCAAGGCACGGTTAACAACAGGCATTATGATTGGTAATCGGGAGCCAGAAGCCCAATGCAAAGCCTCATGCATAAGTGCTAAACCATGAGAAGATGTTGCTGTAAAGGTTCTAACCCCCCCAGCCGCTGCACCTATACAAGCTGCCATAGCGCTATGCTCTGATTCAACACGAATGTACTCAGCGTTCATTTCTCCACTTTCAACCATCTCAGCTATTCTCTCAACTATTGACGTTTGGGGTGTAATTGGATATGCAGCAACAACTTGAACTCTCGCAGCCTTTGCAGCGTAAGCTGCAATGTGATTCGCCGTGTCAATTACTGTTTGCACCATCTTACCTTTCCTCCCTTTGCATTAGTATCACGCCACAGGGACACTCGTTTGAGCATATCCCACAGCCTTTGCAATAATCATAGTCAAATTCGGGTTTATTGTCGCTGTTCAACTCCACAGCCGCATCAGGACAGAAAATCCAGCAAATGCCACAGGCTCTGCAGTAGCCGCAGCTGAAGCATCTTTCAGCTTCTCTTTCAACCTCTTTTAGACTTATGCCTAAAGTCTCTTCTTTAAATGATTTTAATCTCTCCTCAGGTTTCAGTTCAAAGGGTTCCGCTCTCTTTTCTAACTCATAATATTCAACGTTTATCTTCTCAAATTCCACAGGTTCTTCCAGAGGCTCTTCAGGCTGTATTGTTTCTCCTTTTAGGTAACAGTTTATGCTTTTAGCTGCTTTTCTTCCAGATGCTATGGCTTCAATAACCGTTGCTGGACCCGAAATTAGGTCTCCTGCCGCAAACACGTTTTCTTCGACGAAACCTGTAGCCGAATCTGCTTTTATCCAGCCTTGCTCGTTGAGAAATTTTTCAGGAACCCATGCGATGTTGGGGCTTTCACCTACGGCTTTTATTACTGCGTCAAATTCTAGCGTGAATTCTGAACCTTCAATTGGTATTGGCTTTCTTCTTCCAGTTGCATCCGGCTCCCCAAGCCTCATTCTAACGCATTTAAGCACTATTTTATCGTCTTTCTTTGACGCTTCTACGGGTTGAGTTAGAAAACGAAATTCTATGCCGTCTTCCTTTGCCTTCTCTATTTCCTCACTTATGGCAGGCATCTCCTTTTCCGTCCGCCTATAGAGAATCGTCGGCTTGGCACCTAGCCTTTTCAGAGTCCTAGCGACGTCTATGCTAACGTTTCCTCCACCTATAACCGCTACATCCGTTCCTGGAGGCTCTTTTAATCCTCTATTTACTCTTTTTAGAAAGTCTAATCCCGCCATCATGAGTTCTTCACCCGGTATCCCGATGTTTCTTTCTTTCCATGCACCAACCGCTAACAGTACAGCATCAAATTCCCGCTTGATATCTTCAAAAGTTAGGTTTCCACCTATAGCCGTTTTAGTTTTAATTTCTACGCCCATTTCAACGAGTGCAGCTACTTCTTTCTCCACTATTTCTTTTGGAAGCCTATAGGGGGGTATTCCGTATGTGAGCATTCCACCTGGTTTTTCTTCGCTTTCAAATATAGTTACTCTATGTCCTGCCTTTCTTAAGTAATAGGCTGCTGAAATACCGGCGGGTCCAGAACCTATTATGGCAATTTTCTTATCTGTTTCTGCAGAAATTTCAAGGAAATCACTTTTAGTCTTTTTTTCAAGGATTTGGTCGCCTAAGAACCTCTCCACAGCCCTTATGGATATGGCTTCATCATATTCGCTGCGGTTACAATTTTGTTCACAAAAGTGGGGGCAAACTCTTCCTGTGATGGATGGGAAAGGGTTTGTTTCTAAGAGTATTTTTGCTGCTTCTTCGATTTTTCCATTTCTAATTTGTTCGAAAATTTTTGGAATGTTATTGTGGGCTGGACAGTTGTATGTGCATGGTGAGATAAGTTCAATCCAAACGGGTCTGAAGTCTCTCCAAAAGCCTGTTTTTCCGGCGCTTCCGACTGTTGGAACAGATAGCGCTGTAACGGGCATTTCTTTACGGTTTTTTGGTATAACAAGCATTTATTTCACCATCCTTTTATCAACCGTTCATAGGCAAGTTCCGCTGCCTTAGCGTTTTTCTCTCCAGCGCTTCCAGACCATGTTGTTTTTATGGCTTTCAAAACGCTTTCAAGTTTAACTTCGTTTGTTGCTTTTGCAAAAGCTCCTAAAATTGAGGTGTTAACAACTGGAAATCCAGCGACAAGCAAGCCTAATTCAAGTGCAATTCCAGTTGCATCCACGGTGGCTACTCTCCAGCCATTTAAGTTAACTTCTTCAGGTTTTTTTGTCGTGTTTATGAGAGCCAAGCCTTCTTTTTTCAAACCTTCAGTTAGGTTTACAATTTGCATGAGTTCGGGAGATAAAACTACAATGTAATCAGGATTGATAATTTGGCTGTGTATACGTATTGGCTCATCGCTTATCCTTGTGAAAGCTTTCACCGGAGCTCCTCGTCGTTCTGCACCAAAGTATGGAAAGGCTTGAACGCATTTACCTTCTAAGAAAGCTGCGTGTGCCAACAACTGCGCAGCGGTTACCGCTCCTTGTCCGCCGCGTCCGTGGATTCTGATTTCTTTAAGCACACTTCTCCCTTCCATTGAGAATTGAAAATTGAATCGCTTTATCTTTATTAGTGTTAGCTTAAACAAGCAGTAAAAACAACATTAGAATTAAGCCTGTAACTGCAAATATGGGAACCACTATTTTTTTCGCTCTCTGAATTGTTTTATCGACGAGAAAGCAGAGTTTTTCCAAGAGTTTTTCTCCAATGACTGTTATGTCTGAAATTGTTATTCGGCGGCAAGCACTTTTAGCGGGTTCCAAATTAGAAATAGCCGTAGTCACGGCGTTCTTAACATGTTTGATTAGCTTTTCATGGTTTATAACTTCGCCTATAGGGTGATAGCCCCGTTCGCCTAATATCACAGCGTTTACCGAGTGAGTGTCTGTTGTAAAAACCTCTCCCGCTTCCACGCTCATGGAGCGAACGGCAGACAAGATTTTTTCGCGTAGCCCAGAAATCATATTGTTACCGTCAATAACAATGTAAGCGGTCTTTTGCTCGCCTACCTTGACAACAACTGCGGTAATGCCCCCGGGACCCATACCGTCTTGAAGGCTAAACTCGTTGGGAAAAACTGTGGCAGCACCTATCTCAAAGGGCGATTTCTTTTGAGAAGCCGCTTTTTCCAAGCATTCAACGGCAACTTGTTTGAGGGCATCTAACGTTTTGTCGATATTCACTGTTCCATCAATACTGTTGTGGGCGTTAACAATTATACAGTAATCCAAACCGTGTTTTCGTGCTTCTTGGCAAACAAACAATCCTAGTTCTTGTGGAAAGTCTTCGGTTGTCTTCGGCGCAAAAGTAAACGAAAGCAAGGCGGTTTTACCGAATATTTGGCAGCAAGCCGTAGCCAAACCATTACTAACCTCAATGAAGGGCGTAGCTTTTGCTTCTTCACAAGCGTCAAACACCGCAGACTTCAAAACGCTGTTAATTACTTTTTCAGTTTGCCCTTGAGAAGCCAAATCAAACTCGTGCCCAAGCAAACCATGAGGAACACAAGCAACACAATTCAATTCTTTCTCTAAACTACTCTTCAGCATCGAAGGCAAAAGGCTGCTTCCAACATTTTTGAAAGGCCCTGGATGAACAGACGGAACAGCTATAACAGCCTTTGGTTTGGAAGAATCAAACCTTATCAGCGACACTTCCACATCTCTCTTTTCACCTAACTTCTCCAAAAACTCTTCAAAAGGAGTGTGCAGGCCTATTACCCAGTTAAGTAGAAAAGCCTTGAAAAGTTCCATAGAAGATATGCCAAGCGTGTTTTCACTCAAACGGTTCAAAAGAAAGATGAAGAAATAGCTTGAAAAAAGGCTTACGATTATAGAGAAGGGTAAAAACAGGAAAAAGTAGGGGGTAAATGTGTAGCCGATTTTCGTCCAAAGCGCTACGAATGGAATAAGACACAAGATTGGTTGAAGAATGGAAGCTGTTAACAATCTAGCTTTAGATTTTATGTTTGATGTGTAGGCGAAAATCGTTGAACGGGAAATTAGCACTGCTGAAAAACCCAGCAGCGAAAGGCGTATCCACCAATTAAAATCGAAAAAGCTGCCAATAACGGCGCTAAGAAAAATGAAAAGAAACCATATAACCCAACAGAAAAGGGAAAGAGCTTCTGTTCTTCGCAAATCATAAATTAAATCGCCTTTTAAAACAACCGCATTAACAATGCAGTCTGAAAGAACAGTTGTAGAAAAAAGCGAAACGCCCAGAAGAAAACCGTAAAGTAAGCCATCAAAACTTGTGAAAATTAAAAGTGTAGAAAATAAGCCGCCACCTATACAAATGAAGGCTAGAAACAGAACTATTTTTCGGTATGAAGGAAGCTTAAACAAGGAAGAATAATGTTTAACAGCCCCATCCAGATACTCGTTTAACGATTTTTCAGTCGCCACCATCGCTTCCTTCCAGTTAGATTTTCTATCAGATACTCTTAAACATATTAAAGTGTCGAAAATCCAAGAAACAACAAAATTGAAATAAACCTTGCGTAACAGAACTTGCTTTTTTAACACAAAATAATTAAAAAGGTATAGGGACAAAACGAACTTAACCGTTTCAAATCATAAAATCTAATGTTTATTGTGGAGAGCAATGGTTTTATTTACGAGACAACAATTATAGAAGATTTGCGAACCCTATGCCAGAGCAGAGCATCCCACCCACAATATTCCACATGCTAGAAAAAAATTTAGGGAAAAAACTACGTGTTATTTTAGACCCGTCCTACGGTTTCGAAGGCACACTAACCGCAGTTACCCGTGAACCCGCTGGAATATGGCTTTCTGAAGCTGAAGCGATCATATTAAGGGCAACAATTGCTCAGCCTATACCGCAGGTTGCCAGCAGAGAAGAAAGAAGTGAAATATTTTTGCACCTTAACTCTGTTCAGCGGATAGAAGTTTTACATTCACCTTCTCGGCGTTAAGGCGCTTTCAAACCCTTATAAGAAGGCATTGGCTAACACGCATATTACTATTAGGGCTATTGCAAAACCCACAAGAAGCTCTGGTCTAACTTTAACGCCTTCTGTTTCTTCTTCAAAAAATCGCAGTAACCCAGCGCTTGCAGCAGGCATCGGCGCAGACTTTTCTTTCTTTTTCTTACTCATCCGTATGCACCTTTATCTCTGGCACTAACTTTAGCTAGCAGATTCTCCATTATTAATGTTACGTTACTCTCAAAAGATTTTTTATTTCGTAGAAAGATAGTGTGAATGCAAAGGTGTTTACTATGAAAAGTTCGAGAGAAGAGTATAATCACGTTTTTGACCTTTTACAACAGCATCACAGATGGTTTAAAGAAAGCATCCCGTTAATAGCAAGCGAAAACATTCCAAGCCCCGCTGTCCGTGAAGCTCTCACATCAGATTTCGGAAACCGTTACGCCGAGGGATGGCCTGGAGAACGCGTCTATGCTGGATGCCGCTACATAGACCAAGTAGAGTTTAAATGCATTGAACTCATGAAAAAACTTTTCAACGCGGAGTTCGTAGATGTAAGACCCATTTCCGGCGTGGTTGCAAATCTTGTTGTTTACACGGCTTTTACAGAGCCGGGCGACACTATGATGGCGTTGTCTATTCCTTGCGGTGGACATATAACTATGGGCAAGAAAAAGCTTGGAGGCACAGCAGGGGCTGTTCACGGTTTGATTGTTGAATACTTGCCTTTAGATTATAAAGAGTTGAATATAGACGTTGACAGGGCTAAACAGAGAATTGAAAAGCTTGTCGCCGAAAATAGACCACCTAAACTTGTAATGTTCGGTGCAAGCGTCTTCCCATTTCCCCACCCAGTAAAAGAATTAGCCGACACCATTCACTCTGTAGGAGCAACTGTCGGATATGACGCAGCCCACGTGGCAGGCTTAATAGCTGGAGGACAATTCCAAGACCCTCTTAGAGAAGGGGCAGACGTAGTCAGTTTAAGCACTCACAAAACATTTTTCGGACCTCAACACGGTGGAGTCCTCTCTTGGGAAAAATATGCGGATAAGATAAAGCGAGCGACTTTCCCTGGAATGGTTAGCAACCATCATCTGCATGCAGTGGCGGGTGTTACTATCGCGTGTGCGGAGATGCTTGAGTTTGGAAAAGAATACACCAGCCAAATAGTGAAAAACGCGAAGGCTCTGGCTCAAGCACTTTATGAAAGAGGCTTTAACGTGTTGGCTGAACACAAAGGGTTTACAGAATCTCATGTGATTTTGATTGACATAACAAAGTATGGCGACGGAGGCACCATAGAAGAAACTTTGGAAAAGGCGAACATTATCATAAACAGGAACTTGCTGCCCTGGGACATTAAGGAAGGAAGACATTTCCAGCATCCGGGCGGAATAAGACTGGGGGTTTCAGAAGTTACTAGACTGGGAATGAAAGAGTCGGAAATGCAGGAAATAGCAGAGTTTATCAAACGTGTGATAATAGACAAAGAGCCGCTTGAAAAGGTAAGAGCAGACGTGGCAGAGTTTCGCAAGGATTACCAGAAAGTGCATTACTGCTTTGAAAATGCGGTTGAAGCCTACAAATACATTAAAATCCGTTGAAAATGGAAAAGAGCGACAGCACAAAAATAATCCTATGGACTGTAGGACATAGCAACCGCTCTAAGGAAAACTTCTTAGAACTACTAAAAGAACATAAAATCCAAGTTATTGCAGATATCCGTCGTTTTCCAACATCAAAAATTGAACATTTCAAAAAAGAAAAGCTGGAAGTGTGGCTTCCAGAAAATAGTATAGAATATGTTTGGTTTGGCAGAGAGTTAGGGGGCTACAGAAAGGGCGGATACAAAAGGCATATGCGAACAAAACTTTTCAGAAAAGGAATAGAGAAGCTTTTAGAAACTGCTAAGGAAAAGCGGACGTGTGTAATGTGTATGGAAGCCAACCCGAAATATTGCCATCGAAGATTCGTTTCTGCGCATTTGGAAAGGAAAAAAGTTAAAGTCGTACACATAATTGGAAAGGGACAAAAGAGTTTGCAAGATTAAAGGATGTTAAAAGTTAAAGTTGCACTCGAAGAGTTCTGGTCCCGTTTTCCACCAGTAATCAGTAAGCTTTTATCTTAAATGTATCCTCTTTTCAAAAGGGTTGGTGAAAAGGCTTGCACATATCAGAATTTCAAGAAATGATGCGTCAGCTGTATTTTCATAGAGATTCTCAACGCGGCGTAGAAGGAACGTTTGATTGGCTTGTGGGCGAAGTGAAAGAATTAGGCGAAGCATTAAAACTGCATGACAAAAAGGCTTTGGAAGACGAATTTGCCGATGTTATTGCATGGTTGGCTTCTCTTGCAAACGTTCTTGGCATAGACTTAGAAAAGGCAGCGTTAAACAAGTACGCGGGGAAATGCCCGAAATGTCAACAATCGCCTTGCCAATGCACTTTCTAACGCAAATCAACTAAGCGTTTTTGTCCCAAGCCCGTAAGCCCCCACACGTAGGGTCTACTGCCCTTGCGTTGAACTATGCCTTCTTTTTCCAAAAGTTTTAGATGATACCGAACAACATGATAGTGAAGACCTGCCTCTCTAGCAATGTTTTTGGTTTCAAGAGAACGCGACTCCAGAACCTTCAGTATCTTAGTTCTTGCTTTAAGCCCAAGTTTAACATTTCTTATGCTTGTCAAGTACGCGTTAGGGTGATAAGCCTCTTTTAACATGCCTTACCAAAAAAGAATAGCTTTTAGAATAGAAAAGTTTTCTTAAGCAAAGTCCATCAAACTGATTTGCTTCGGCTTTTTCCCTTCAAACAAAGCGTCAATTTCTTCTTTTACAAGCATAATCCTCTGAATATAGTATTGCGGCAACTCATACTTTTCAACCAAACGCTGGGCTGCCTCCAAATACTTTTCAATTCCACCCCGATAAACCGTGAGGGTTAATTCACCCTTACAGAAAGGGCATGAACCGCGAAGAGGCAGTCTTCTAAAACGTTTGTTGCAAGATTTACATCTGAAGCTTTGTGTAGAAAAGGCACGAAGGTTTCCAGAAATGTCACGGATAAAATGAGTTGTTAAAACCTTTAAGGCAACATGTTTAGCGTCTACAGCCTCTATTTTTTCCGCCAATTCCATCTGACTGTTAAGCTTGTCAATCATCGTCTTTAACCGTTTGTAAGAACTTTCCGCATTACCCATATTGATGTCAGAAACCGGCGTCGTAAAGTGGAAGCCTTCAAACTGTGCTTCTGAACCAAGCCTATACTCAATAATATCTACAAGACTGCTTACAGTTTTGGCTTCCGCGTTCTCCCATGTCTTTTCATAAAACTCTAAAGGGTATTCTTTTGCAACGTCCACATCATGTGCTTGCCTCTGCACCTCCATAGTTTTAACCACTGGTATTAAAAGCAGTGGAGCATCCATTATTCCACCTATCTGGGCGGGCAAATATTCACGGGAAAAGTTGATGAGCGTGTCTAAAGCAAGCATTAACGTGTCTTCGTCCCCGTCACAGTCTCTCCGCTTTGCAGAGTGCCAAATAGGATGCGCATAACACACGTTCAAGCTTGTAAAACCGATTATTCTTCCTAAAATGCCGACTGAAGTGTGAGGAGCTAAACCTACAACGATGTGCCCCACAAGGTCTTCAATTTTCTTAACATTATAATAGGATGGTAGCCCATACACTTTCTCCAGCAGTTCGTCAAGAAAGTTTGCAACACGAACAAAGTATTGGGCACATTTCACGGGGATAATAACGTCTTGAATCTTTAGTTCGCAAACTTGGCTTTCACGTGTCAAGGGTTCGCCGTCAATATCATGGGTATAACCAAGCTCTGCAAGCTTTTCAACGGGAACTCCGATTTCTGATGGTTTAAAATGAGTTAATGGAGCGTTTGTAGCGTCAAAACGAATTGTACCATCCTTATAAATAGATAAATTGTATTTTGCACGTAAAACGCCTTTTTCCAGAATTTCTGGAATCTTCTTTTCATTCGTCAAGCCTTTGACGCCTTTCAAGAGTTTAGGAATGGGCACGTTCAAATTTTTGCATACTTTCCCAAGCATTTCTTTAAAGTTTACAAACTGCTTCTGATAGCAGACAACCGGCACCTTGCATACTGGACATACA
>Ga0190304_1000945_pt1 | contig 13351 bp, 14 predicted proteins | sample 48700712_MG_FD_161670 | JGI IMG/M metagenome (GOLD analysis project Ga0190304, IMG submission 161670) | Hydrothermal vent sediment bacterial communities from Southern Trench, Guaymas Basin, Mexico - 4870-07-1--2_MG | ecosystem: Environmental > Aquatic > Marine > Hydrothermal vents > Sediment ... | reverse complement strand
TAGATCACCGCTTAAACCGCTTATAACAGCTTTTATAATTCTCTTTGCAAAACCTCAATACTGGATTAGAAATGATTTTATTTTAAAAATTATAGAGAGAAATAGAGAGGTAGGCAATATATCTTTTCCAATAGCATTTGTAAATTGTAAGTTGCTATCACTTTATTTTACCAATAACTTTATTATTTTTTCTTAACATTCCATATTAATACTATTACTAACTTTTCTTTAATTGAAATCTTAAATAGCTAATAATGATATTATTCCAGATTATTTTCAGTTTATGATATCCAGCATTAAGATAAACCTTATCCTCCACCCTTTTCTCGTCAATATATACCTCAGCAATTGATGGATAAGCTGTTTTCACATTAATCCTATATACTCCTTTTTCATCTATCTTTATAGCACCTCTTATTATAGCAGAATATTTATCGACAATATTATTTGTATAAAATACTTTTGGAGTTGGATTTACAAAAGAATATTGAAGAACGCCTTCAATAGATACATTATATTCGATTCTCGTAATATTGTATTTATATGCGTATGGTATTATAGGCCAAAAACACTTCTTCCACTCCATCCTACTCATATTCATAACTAATACAGGCTTATTCATAGGAACTATATTATCATAGAATTCGATAGTATAATTTCCCTGCGACAAAGATATAACTGGACCCTTATAATTTTTCTTAAATAAGATTATGCCGTCTCCAGCAGCATATAAACCATATTTATCTTGGATAAGTATTGGACAAATACCTATTCTAAAATTCCAATAAGCGGATACTGTATCAAGTAAGACATAATCAACGTTATCCACAAGCCACCCTACAAGCTTTTCTCCGATTCGTCGCGTGAATATATAATATCTATTTAGATAGAGCATAGTATGTGTAGAGTTTATATAAAGAGTTAAGTAATATAGCTTATAGGGAGTCAATTTATAGGGAACTATATATGATATACTATTCATATTTTCTGGAAAAATAGTTATAACTGGAGCAAGTTCTTGTGACAATCCGATCATAAATGCGTTACAGAAAACCATACTTTCCGAAGTATTTACAGGAAATGGTTTTAGTAGAATCGAAAATGAGAGTTCATTAATTCTCTGAAACCTTTTTCCTAAATTAAGTATAGTGAAATTATTTTCAAAATAATGATTAATAGTCTTCTGATACATTTTCTGAAGATTTCCATCTATTATCAGTGAAATATTATAAATATATCCATGAAAATACATAGAATTATCTTTAGATCCAATATATAATCTTGATATATTTCTTAAAACAACTTTTTCTAATAGAAGAGGATATCCCGTTATATCTGGAATTAACGATGAATAGGCTTTAAAATTCTTATATAAATGTGGAAAAACATTATTTGGCAAAAGAATTGTAGCATTTTCTGGAACAAGCTTTAAAGCATTTCTTAATGCCATTATACGGAAATCCATAAATGTTCTAGTACTAAAGCCATGTGCTCTTTCAAAAATAATTGTATCATCAAGTTTACATAATCCTAATGGACCCAAAAGCATAGATGTAGCTATGGTTAAAGTTGTTATTAATATAAATATATAGCATGTGAATCTCTTAGTTCTATAAATATTGTTTAAAGCTTTGTTGAAATTTTTTAATCCATAGATTAGTGTGAGATGGATTTGAAATACTATAAATGAGATATACTGGAAATATGGTGAAAAATACATTGGAATATTTGTTAAAAGTATAACCGCAAACCATGGACCCGTTAATAAAAGTAATTCTATTGGCGCTAATAATTCTAAAAATAAATGTGGAGAAAAAATTAGTTTAATATACTCTATTTTAGCCGGAATAAATATTCTCTTTAATAATAATTGTGGAAGAGATGTAGATAAGTCGATATTATAGAGTATATAGTATTGTTCAAATAATATCTGCGTGGGATTTAAATATTCAATAACGTTTTTAGCTAAAAAATACCAGAATATACTAGTTAAAATTAATAGAAGACCATAATATTTGATTTTCAATCTAAAATTCTTTATAATAATATATATTCCAAGCGAAAATACTAAGAATGGGGAAAACTCTATACATGTTAATACAAGTATCGCAAATAAGTAGCTTAACCTAAATCTATGTTTCCTATAATAGTAGAAGCAGAGAGAGTAGAATAGTGGTATAAATGACTGTACATGGAAGTCAAATGTATTTACACCATGAAGAGGAAGGTAGAAGAGATAGGATAATGCTATAAGTAGAGCTAAAATCTTTGAATTAAACTCTTCCTCACCAATTTTATATATAGTTATTGAAGGCAATGCCAATACAATGGATTGTACGAGGAAAAGAGTTTCTACGCTTGGATATAGAAAATAGAATGGAACTATTAGGAACAATACTGGAGAAAAATGTATACCGAAAAAACTGCCGGAAGGATTATAGGGGAGTTCAACATTATTGTAGAAAGGCCAACCATATCTAATAAAGCTTTCAAAGGATTGAGCAAATATACCAAGATCCCATGCATAAGTCATAAAATTTTCATAATATCTTATAGAAAGCCATGTAAAAAAACAAATATAAAAAATATTTGCGATTAAGAGAATAATTTCATTTCTCCAGCTATTTAAAAATTTAACATATTCTGTTATTTTCTTATAATCTCTCCATTTACATTTTTTCATAACTATCCTCTATTGTGAATCGAGTAAAACATCAGCTTTAAAACATGTATGAGAAATAATATATATTCGTTAAATTTAAGTTTACTTTTACCTTTACCTCTACTCTTAAAAATATAGGGTATCTCAGCAATCTTATCTGTATTAGACTTAACAATAATCTCCATCAATATTTTAAATCCCTTAGGACTAAGTTTATCAATATCGATAACATTTCTTCTAACTAGAAAGAATCCACTTACAGGATCCTTTATTCCACGAAGCTTTGGAACAAATATCTTCGAAATAATTATAGCTCCACGAGAAACAAGACGTCTAAAAAATGATAATCCCTCCACACCCCCCTGCTCAATATATCTACTACCAATAACAATATCATATCCCCCCAAAGCCATACCAATCATATCCCCAATCCTCTCAGGAGGATGCTGCAAATCTGCATCCATAACAACAAAAAATTCTCCACAAGCATTTCTAAAACCCTCAACGACAGCCGAAGCCAACCCCATCTTACACGGCCTAACAACAACCCTCACAGGATACTTTTCCGCAAGCCTCCCAGCAACAAGATAAGTCCCATCAGGACTACTATCATCAACAACAATAACCTCATAATCCCTCCTTAAACAACTATGAATAAGATCTATGAGAATAGGAAGATTATCCCTCTCATTATAAGTAGGAATAATGACCGAAATCATCGCATGCATTTTTTCTAACCAATTACCCATTTTTTATCAGGAACTTTTAGATTAGCTGGTCTAGTACTTTTTACTAAAATTTGTAAAGTAATTATTAATTAATTTATCAATTAAAAAATATTAAAAGTTTTAACATTTTCGAACTCAAAAGGTAATGTTAATGAGTTCAAGGACGCTGAATTATTTATCTTGTTTAAATATTACTTCAAAGTTGAGATTAATGTTTAGAAATAATAAATATTACCGAAGCGTTTCTATTTTTCTGGATATATTATTGCTGGTCATTTTAATAATTATTGTTTTATTTTCCATTAGAACATTATTTTATCAGAGTATACTTATTGAATGGGATCATCCATATCACTTTTATGAAACGTATCTTATGTATCATTACTTCATTCCCAGCATGAGTCTTATTGGATATGATCCCTATAGTAATCTTGGAATAATTTTTATTCAATATGTTTTTAACTATCTAATTGTTTCATTATTAACTTTAGTCACGGAAATCTAATACTATCATATAAAATATCCATTACTCTTTTCTACTTACTTTTCCTATTGGCAACATATCCCTTCGGTCAAGAACTAGGGTTTGATAAGAAAACTGCGCTTTTAGCAACCTTTATAAATGCTATAGTAGGGCCAGAAAATTTTTTACTGGTCCATTTTTAATGATGTTTCATATTGGATTAATTACATTTATCTCTGCGACTGGGCTTGGCATAATTTCTATAACTTTTTTACTGAAAACCTTAAAAAATGGGAATAAAGTCATTATTGATATGACAATTGTTGGTTTGCTTATAGGGCTTACTCTATTAACAAACTCAGGCTCCGGTCTCATGTTCTTAATAATTTCAATAATGCTACTTTTATTTTGTGCGTTAAGGAAAGAGATATTATTTAAGAAATTTATACTATTTACTGTAATCATTATTTTTCTCTTTTACTACAAGCGCAGTTTTAGTTTTACCATATTTTAGTTATATATCACAGTATTATCCTTATAATTACATTCAATCTGAATGGACAGGTACTATATCAAAGACTTTGTTAAATATTAATTATTTTATGTATCCTTATCCATTTTCACTATTAGCTATCATTGGACTAGCCTATATTTTATGGTATAAGAAAAAAGCTCTCTATATTTTTTGATAGTTATTACCTTTTCTATATGTTGCTCTCCGGAGCTAATATCATATATTATACCTCTACCGTTTTTATCGCAATTTATATAGTTAAAAGAAATTTTAGAACAGATTCCCTTAATGTATAGCAGACAACTCGTATTTTTAAGAGTCTTACTTAGTTTTTCTATTGCTAATATAGTACTTACCATTATTCAAAAAATTGAAAATAGCATTAAGGTAAAAGATAAACCTATTAACATAAAATTCTGTAAAAAAGTTATTAGAATAAGTTATTTGGGTTTATTTTTATTATTTTGGCTTATTTCACTTTATATAAATAAAAATGTTAAAAAATAATAAAAGAACTAGAATATGCTGACCTTGTTGTTACCAGAAGAGCAATAGATAATAGAAAATTTATAGATAAATTTCTTACCTTAGCTTTCTATTTTTTTGTAAGACTTTTCGGGATTAAATTTAAAGGCGTGCAATCTGGAGTAAAGGGTTTTAGAAGAAAACTTTTAATGAAAGTAGCTGATTATTTTCCCAATGAATATTTAGGTGACCTAATTCTTGTTATGTGGGCCCTAAAGAAAGGTTACAAAATAAAGGAAGTTGAAGTTGTATGGAGAGATGCAGGAAGAAATTGGAATAAAAGATTAAAATTCATTTGCGTTATCTTTAAAGAGATTATTATAAGCTTACCTACGATGATAAAAATATATTTAACAGAGTATTTATATATAACAATTAATATAAATCCTATTTTCTTTTATTTATTTTGATAGTCATGGTTAGAGGTGTTAAGGGTAAGGTTAAGGGTTATTATGTTGAGAGGAAGCTTTTTAGGTTTTTGTCTAGGTTTCCGGGTAATTTTGTTTTCCGTGTTCCTGTTAGTGGTAGTAGGGCTAGTAAAAAGTATCCTACAGCTTTTCCAGATATTTTTCTCGTAAATAATGTTGAGAATAGGATTGTTGCCTTTGAGGTAAAATCTACTTCCCGTAAGAGGGTTGTTGTTAAGAGGAGTCAGGTTTCAAAGCTTTTCCGCTTTCTAAATGCTTTTAAAAAATATGATAGGAGGGAGGCCGTTATAGCTGTATGGTTTAGTAGGGATAAGAAATGGGTTTTTAAAAAGATTGAGCAAATATTGGATGAGAATAAAATTATTGTTAATATTAGTGATAAATCTAACTGGAATCCATAATTCTATATCGGATAAGGATAACTATTTTTCTCCAAGTCTATAAGTTTTTCATCAATTCAATATTTTCACATAATATTTTTCTTGATTCATTTGATTCTTTCCGAAATGTTTCAGGAATTTCTGTAAGCTTTTCAGAAATCTCTCCATACTTATCTAAAATCGTTCTAAAATTCTCATCAGTATGAACAACAAATTCCCTAAACTCCTTCCTATAATCCCTAGATTCCTTTCTGTAGTCTCTAAACTCTTTCGAGTAGTCTATGAATATTGTTTGTATTGCTCCGAATCCTTCCTGAAGTTCTTCTCCAATTTCTCCAAAAATTATTTTAAAATACTTGTATTTTGGATTCGGTTTTCTTCCTTCTCAATCCTTTCAACGATAGCTGGATATGGAGGATTTTGAAGTTATTTTAGAAGCTTATTTAAAACCTTTATATTAATATATCGGATAACATTAACTTCTGTGCAGTATCTAAAACATATCTTCTAAACCCTACTCTCTGAACTCTACCATGAATTCTTAAATATAGGGCTTTCAATCATTATCATTAAATTATATTTTAATTTCATTAAAATTTAATGAAATTCAGCTTCACTGGCCATTCAATTTACAATCCTTATATAGTTAAAGTCTATCTCTAAGCTTTTAACAATCTCTTAACTTCAATTCTAGAAATAGGTATATAGCATATTCAATTATCTCAATCTAAATTTCTAAACCTTAGTCTAATTGGAATCTCTAGTCAATCATTATATTGTTGTATCGATAAATTTATGAGTGGGGTATTAATTTAGTTAGTGGGGTATTAAGTAATGTTTTTTGATGTTATGCCTAAGGAGAGGGTTGAGGATCTTTATGATATGGAGGATGAGTTAAGGCTTCTTGTAAAGTTTTTAAGGGATCCATATGTTAGGATGATTGTTGTTCTTGGCCCTAGACGTACTGGAAAGACTTCTCTTCTTAAGGTTGCTTTAAATCTGGTTGAATATCCCTATCTCTATATGGATGCTAGAAAGATTTTTGGTTCGATGGATTATTTTGGAAGGGAGTTGGAGAAGGGTTTTGAAAAACTGTTTTTATCTAAAAAGTATAGAAGGCTTTTATCTATGCTTTCTAGAAGGGTGAAGGGTATAAGTATTGCTGGTGTAAGGATGGAATTTAGGGTTAGTGATATTAAAATGACTTTGACAGATATTCTTGAATGTATTAATGATGAGTTGAGGGAAGATTTCTTTATACTTGCTTTGGATGAGGCTCAAGAACTATCTTCATTGAGATGGCTGCCTAAAATGCTTGCCTATTGTTATGATAATCTTAGGAGAATAAAGGTTGTTGTAACTGGATCGGAGGTTAGAGTATTGGAGGATTTTATAGGTGAAGGTAATCCTAAATCTCCCTTATATGGTAGACCATACACTATGATTAGGACTAAAAGGTTGAGTAAGGACAGGTCTCTAGATTTTTTGAGAAAAGGTTTCCAGCAAATTAGATTAAATATAGGGGAGGATATTTTAATGGAGGCTGTTGAAAATTTGGATGGAGTTATAGGATGGTTAACCTATTTTGGATGGCATGCATGGAAACATGGGGATCCTAAAAGAGGTTTAGAAGAGGCTGTTTTAAAAGGCTCAATAGTTTTAAAAAGCGAGTTAGATAGATTTTTGATAAAGAGGGAGGAGGCTAGAGCAAGATATATTGCAATTTTAAAGGCAACGTCTATAAAGCCTCTTTCATGGTCCCAGATAAATAGATATCTTATGGCTGAACTTGGGAGAAAAATAGCGCCGAATCAGCTTACAAAATATCTTAACAATCTAATTAGATATGGTTTTCTCGAAAAAATTGATAATAAATACTATGTTTCAGACCCACTTTTAAAAAATATGCTTGAAACACAAAAATTTTATTAGCATAATGAAAAACTATGATATTTTAGTCTATATTATTTATCTGGCCTTTCTCCAGTAGGTTTAACTTTCCATGCCGTTTCTTCTCCAAGCCGCCAGTTGAGGAGTTCAGGTATTTTTAACGGATCTATTTTATTCCATTTAGATGTATATTTATTAACTATATTTTCAATCATTTCATTAAGTTTGGATGCTATTTCCTTCTCCTCATCCGCTAAATTATATAGTTCAAATGGATCTTTCTCCCTATTATAAAGTTCTATGTCAAATGGATTATAAATAATATATTTCCATTCTCTAGTTGTTAATGAGCGGGCGGTAAAGTTTTTAGATACATATGTTCCAACAACCATATCTCTAATCTCTTTCTCTTCACCTCTAATTAGATTGAGTAGACTTATACCGTCCACAATATATTTATCCTTAACTCCAGCTACTTCAAGTATTGTTGGAAAAATATCAATTGTCTGAGTAAAAGATTTTATCTTTCTCCCCCTATATTCTTGGTTAGGCATTTTTAAAATTAATGGAACATGTAGTAGCTCATTGTATAGTAAGCCGTGTCCAAACTCTATTTTCTCCTTAGACATGGCTTGATGATGTTCGAACATTACTTCTCCATGATCCGAAGTAATAATTATTAAAGTATCATCATATACATCCATTTCTTTAAGTTTATCTATCACCCTTCCTATATGAAAATCAACATAATAGATTTCGCAGTCATATTGTCTTACGAAATCTTTTCTTTTTCCAGTTAAATCTACTGCTCTACCCCATCCCGGAATATATTCAGTTTTATCTAAAACTCTAGCTATAGGGGGATCATAATAGTATTTATCAAAGAATTTATCGCTATATTCTTCAGGCATATTGTAGGGTGTATGGGGATCCCAGTAATGAACGAATAGGAAAAATTTTTTATCTCCATATATTTCCAGCATTTTAAGGACATGATAATTTATCTCTTCAGCCAAAACCATATCCGTATTCTTAACAATATCATCATAAAGCATATCATCATTAGTATAGGGTGGTCTTGGACGCAGATTAATATGATATTGATAGCCTCTAACAAACCATTTTGGATGATAGCCAAAGTTAACCATATTATCTACACTAATAGTAACATATCCCTTGTGAAACAATATTTCAGCTAAAGTAGGTATCTTATCATCTAAAACAATATGTCTTTCATTTAACTTTCTCCATGCATTTGTCACTATACCAGTACCTATCCCACATATACCAGTAATATGGGATGTAAATGAAGGCAAGGTATATGGAAATTCACTGTAATTATTAAGGAAAAGTATGCCGTCTTCAGCCAGCCTATCAATATTTGGAGAAGTTTTCCGAAAATATCCATAACAGCTGAGATGATCCGCCCTTAATGTATCAATAATTATATAAACTATATTCATTTCCACCACCTATTAATTTAAACAAAATATCAAATATGTAAATAGCAATTACTCTACTAATATGTTTCACTCTTATTTGAGTTTCAGGAAGCAGGATGATTAAGCCATATACTTCTCATTATTATGTATCATATTCTTACGGCAAACCTATGATGCTAACCTCTAGCTCATCCGAGGGGTTGAAATAGATGACATAATAAACACTCCCAAGCATAGACTCTAAACTCTACATCCCTCCGATAACAGGTTTAGATGATAAATTAGACTACTACATAAACGAAATTTGTTCAGCGACCTATACAATTTGCCTAAACACTTAGCAATTGAAAGGAAGGTACATAAACTCAGTATTCTTTAAAACTACGAAAAGCTTACAGTGATGAAGTTATTGATTAAACTTAAATCTTGTGTATATAATGGAGTTCTATTACTCAAAAGTCTGATTCCCTAAAAACCTATCTAGATGGCAAAGGTTGGTTTCATGAGTATAACCTGTTTAAGTCTATGGTAAAAGATGGCGAATTAAGCTATTTAGAGAAACAGTTAATAGATTATTTTGTTTCTCTACCTAAAGATTATCAAAGAAACAAGCAGATTTTGCGAATGCTTTAAAGAATCTACCAGAGGATGCTGCTTTGAAGTTTAAGAATATCGAATATGACAATACTTCTAAGGCTTATGTTGACATGATTTCCAAAATTAAAGTTAACTTAAAGAAATATATATCGGTCGAAAGTAGATAGACATATTATCTTCATTCTTTTAAAAGAGTAGGTATAGTAGTTACTGGATAAAGGGTATTTTTGTATATTAATTATCAGACTAGGGTGAAGTAAATACTACAGCGGCGATGGCTGAGCCATATTTTTTAGATATTTTTAATGATTCAACCCTATATTCTTTTCTCAATATTTCTACTCCACGGGCTTCAACCATATCTTCTATCTTTTTATCCAATTCTCTCTTTAAATCTTCTTCTCCCATTTTTCCCTGACCCTCAGCGACAAGACCATATTTCATTCCATTACTACTACATTTAACCCAACATATTCCTGCACTGATCTCCTCTCCCCTTATACCGTCGATCCTAGCCATTATTACAAACGTTATTGTACCGATCGGTATCTCTCTATACTCGATTTTCTCTGCACCTACGGGTATTATAGATGAAACTGGAACCAGATTACATTGAGCTATACCTGCTTTCATTAAAGCTCTATCAAATGCGTTTAACTTTGATATATTACTTTCGGCACTACCACTTGTAATGAAAAAATATTTTGGTATCAAGTTATTGGAAACCATTTATATACACCTTATCCACACATATCATGTTAATCTATTATAAACATTTTGTGGTGAAAGGATTGGAGATAGATGGATTTAAAATAGAGCTTTGTGAAAACACCTATATACCATCGGATGATACATATCTATTATATGATTCCATAAAATCGTTAGAGAAAATTGGGAGTCCTGTATTGGAGATGGGCTGCGGAATCGGTTTAATATCATTAAAACTTGCATCAAAAAATGTTAGAGTTGTTTCAGTCGATATAAATCCATATGCAGTTAAATGTACCTATCATAATGCTAGAAGAAATAATTTGGATAAAAATATAGATGCAATATGCTGCAATATGTTTGATGCATTGAGGGAGGGAATAAGGTTTAACTTAATTGTATTTAATCCACCATATCTTCCATATAATGGTGAAAGATTAGATAACTATAGTAGAGCATATATTGGAGGTTTAAATGGGTCTGAGATAACAAAATTTTTTCTAAAAGATGTTCATAAATATCTTGATGATAATGGGCTGATCTATTTGCTTCAATCAAGTATAAGCGATATAATTAGAAAGAAACCAATAAGAGTAAAGAAAATATTTTTTGAAGAACTAAGAATATATAAACTGAATAAACATATATTAAAAACATTAAAATAGTATCTAAATGAGTTATAATTTCTCTCTTCACATATTTCATCTTCCTCAAAGCATTTATATTAGAATGATAATGATTTTTAGACATTTATATTATAATTATAGATTGGTGGTTTTATGAGCAAGGAGAGTATAAAAGCATATGTATTGATTAATGTTAGTGTTGGAAGAGAATATGATATCGTTGAAAAGATTAGAGAGATAGATGGTGTAGAGGAGGCCCATGTAGTATACGGTGAATATGATATTATTGTGAAGATTTCTGGAAGCTATTTAAAGGAGATTGAGAAGGCTGTTATGAAGATAAGACATATAGATGGTGTAATAAGGTCTACTACATTGATAACAACTTAATTTATTCTATTCTTGGTGGATTAAGTATTTCTTTAAGAAATCTCTCTCCCTCTGGACTTCCAAATAATGGTGGACACCATTCCTCTACAAGCTTTCTCCTAAGCGTTTTTTCAATAACTTTTTTGGCTGGATTATATCCCCCTTTTATATAATATTTCCAGTAAAGTATTATTCCTCTCCTCTGCCATCCAGGAATTTTAGCTAAATTTATACCCAATTCTCTATAGATAAGTTCATGTAGATCTTTCGATTTCATACCTCTAAGGATTTCATCTAGTTTAGCTCCACTATATCCCTTTAATCTGAGAGCATGTTGTGCATATGCATTTATACAGTTTCTCCAGTTTTCCATCTGTCTCCATATAAGATAATTTCTTACATCGTTTATTTTAACTGGAATTATTCTTGCATCAAAACTACATATAGATACGATGCCATTTTTAACTAAATTTAGTGTAAATGCACTTGAAATATATCCTGCAATTGTACTATCAATCTTTTCAACCCTTCTATTAAAAATATTTGTCTCGATGAACAGTATATTGGCTTCATCCGAAAAAATATATGCAAGACATGGGTCATATCCCGTATAAAAAACGGTTTTTACTGAGGAAACCATTATTTTCTGAAATCTTTTGTCAAAGGGTTTTTTGAAGCCTATTTTTTCCAGCAATTTATGAAATCCTTTACCATCAACTCTGACGAAAAATGGCATTGATGGAGGAACCTTGAGTTGAGAAAAAATTTCATTCTCTTTAAACTCTCTTACCAATATAGCTCCCCCAATTCATATAGGCATGCATATTGGATTTTTATCTGTAGATATTTTAACATTTTCTTCTAAAAATTTCTTAATATCTTTCGGTAAAATAAATATTTTAAAATGATATTTTTCATCATAAAGCTTAAATTTACCTTGAATCCTTTTATTAATCCTATCTCTAAGCTCATTCTGAGATATTTTCATTGGATCATATTTTTTGGAAGCCATCATAAAGCCCCATTGAGAATCAAAGCTTGGAATATAGGTGTAGAATGGTCTCACTATCGGAAAAACTTTTTTTAAAGTATTGTATATTATTGCATAGTTTTCAGGAGTATAACTTACAGATGTTGCCTGCGTAACCATCAATCCATCATCATTTAATTTTTCATATACATGTTTATAAAATTCAAATGTATATAATAGTCTAGATGGAGAATTCTTTAATGGATCAGTTATATCGATGATGATTACATCAAATTTTTCTCTGCTTTTCTCCAAAAAACTTCTACCATCATCTATAATTAACCTAACTCGGGGATCTGAAAATGAGTTTCTATGCCACTCATATAAATATTTTTTAAAAATGTTTATAGCATCATTATCTATATCTACCATATAGATACTTTCAACTGTGTTATGTTTTAATAGCTCTCTATTCACTGCTCCCTCGCCACCACCTATAACAAGAATTTTTATAGGATTATTGTGTGTAAACATTGCGGGATGAACTATAGTCTCATGATAAATATATTCATCTATAATTGTTGACTGAACTTTTCCATCAATTATAAGTGTTTTGCCAAAACGATATAGCTCTACTATCTCGATACACTGAAATCTTGTTTTCATTTTTAATAAAATGTCTTTAACACCATGTAGATGGCCTTCATAGGGTGTCTGCCATTCAACAAACCAACTCCACTCTCTTTCATTACTCATATAAAATCCCTAATATTTACATCGAGACCATTTAATAATTTTTCCAATCTACATATAGGTTAGGCCTATATGTGGATTGGAGGGGTGGGTCTGCACCCGGTTATCCCTTTTTAGGATTATTTTTTCTCTGTATCATTATTTCTTTTATTTTTATGGATTTTGGATGTAGCTTTACGTTTGAATGTATTTTTACGCCGCACTTCCTTGCAATGTTTAGTGCTCCGACTACATCTGCATTCATCTCTCTATCACATCTTTTGCAGTGGAATAGTCCGCGATATACTCTCCTACCC
>Ga0190304_1000942_pt1 | contig 13356 bp, 12 predicted proteins | sample 48700712_MG_FD_161670 | JGI IMG/M metagenome (GOLD analysis project Ga0190304, IMG submission 161670) | Hydrothermal vent sediment bacterial communities from Southern Trench, Guaymas Basin, Mexico - 4870-07-1--2_MG | ecosystem: Environmental > Aquatic > Marine > Hydrothermal vents > Sediment ... | reverse complement strand
AGACAATGTAGAATCAATTATGATTGTGGCTCACAATCCAACAATTTCAGGATTTATTTCGAAAATAACAGGAAAGCATATTGGAATGGGTACAGGTAATTTGTGCATACTTGAAATAGATATTGAAAAATGGAGAGATCTGGATTTTAAATCAACAATAATAAACTCCACTCTTATTAAACCTTAAGGTTTTCAGGATTTAATGCCCTGAAATCTTTATGGATAAAAATACCATCTTTTCTAATAAGTTCATTATCTATCCAGATTTCACCACCACCGTATTCAGGGGTTTGTATACAGACAAGATCCCAATGAACAGCACTCTTATTGCCGTTATCAGCATCGTCATAGGCAGCACCAGGGGTAAAATGAAAAGAGCCTGAAATTTTTTCATCAAAAAGAATGTTATCCATAGGAAAATTTATTTCAGGATTACACCCGAGAGCAAACTCTCCGACATATCTGGAACCCTCATCGGTGTCAAATATTTTATTTATCCGCTCATTATCATTGGAACTTGCTTTAACAATTTTTCCTTTTTTAAACTCAAGTTTTACATCTGTAAATGTAAAACCAAGGTAACTGGAAGGTGCATTATAGCTAATATACCCTTCAACACTATCTTTTACAGGACAGCTGTACACTTCTCCATCGGGAATATTCATTTCTCCACTGCACTTTACTGCACCAATATTTTTAATTGAGAATTTTAAATCTGTTCCGGGACCTGTAATATGAACCTTATCCGCCTTTGACATAAATTCTACTACTTTATCCATTGCTTTGGACATTTTATTGTAATCTACATCTGTGGTTACTTTATAAAAATAATTCTCAAAGTTTAAGGAAGACATGTTTGCCTGCATAGCCATTGACTGTGTAGGATAGCGGAGAACTACCCATTTTGTATCCGGTACTCTTACTCTAAAATGTACTGGTTCATAGAATTCTTTCATATATAAGCCATTGCTGCCTTTTGGAAGATCAGACATCTCTTTTGTATTTGCAGGTCCCCGAACACCAATAAAAGCATCCATCTTTTCCATCTGATATTTTTCTATATCAGTCTTTAATTTATAGCTTTCCTTAGTCCCGCCAACACGTAATGCTCTTTCTATTCTTTCTGTTTCCAATTGAACTATTGGATATCCGCCTGCAGCATAAACTGCTGCTACCAATTCCTCGACAAATTCGACAGGAGTATCTGTTGCGTGTATAAGACAACTTTCCCCGGATTGTATTTTACATGAATAATTTACAAGTAATTCGGCTAATTTTTTATCTCGTGGATCTTTCAAAACTTTCTCCTTATAACATAGTTACAGATATAGAACCTGCCACTATAGATAGCAAAATATTCTTTATATTATCTTCACATAATTGAATATTATACTCATTTTGCCCCTATTTCTATAAAAAACTATACTATTTTAAAAAATTATTGACCTCAACTCTAAAATAGCTTAAATTTTAAACAGGCTGGTCGGAAGCAAGCTTCCTGCTCGCCTATGCAACCATGGAGGAATAATATGTCAGACATTAATCCAGTAAATAATGACGTCCAGCCTTCTGATAACACAGTTCAGCAGACACAGCAGGTGGCAGAGGATGCACCTGCACCCGAAGAGCTAGACAACACAGAAGTGGACAGCGGCCAGAATGTGGATACATTTGCTTAGGTTTGTAATTTGAGAACGTTGACAAACACGTCTAGTTGTGTTACATTTTACACGTGTAATTATCAGGAGGTTGCTGTGTCAACAAAACTAACACTTACCCTGGACAATGAAATTATTTTAACTGCCAAACAGTATGCAAGTAAAAATGGAATAAGTCTCTCTAAAATGGTTGAACACTATTTTAAGGGAATAACAAAAGATATTTCCTGGGACAATAACTCTATTCCCCCCATTACAAAGGAACTTTCCGGATTTGCTAAAATGTCTACTTCAAAATCTGACAAGGAATTATTAGTAGCTTCATTGGAAAGTAAATACCTTTAATGGAAAATAAGATATATGTTGACAGTGATGTCCTTTTAGATGTCCTTTTAGAAAGATATCCTCATTTTGAGAAATCACAAAAAGTTTTAGCTCTAATTGAGAAATGTGTATTTAAAGGGTTTACTTCAAGTTTGATACTTGCAAACTGCTTCTATATTATTGAAAATAATTTTACAAAGATAAGAGCTGCCAATGCTATACGAAAAATAAGATCACTTTTTGAAATTTTGCCATTCTCTGATAAAGAGATAGGAGAATCCCTAAGTTCCAATATAGAAGATTTTGAAGATGGAATACAGTATTTTATTGCTTCAAATAATAATATAGGTACAATAATTACCAGGAATATTAAAGATTACAAGAATCTGGATTGTAAGGTTTTTACTCCTGGAGATTTTTTAAATTTAAATTATGTGAAAGAGATGATAGATAAGAGAATTGAGGGATAAAGATAGGTGAGCAGGCAAAAAAAGAATGGGTCAAAGCGTAACAAATGTTTGAATTAGGATTATAGGATTTATGGATTAGCCTGATTATTTTATTATATCTGCTATAATTATTGGAGCAGAAGCATTGTTATCTAATGTAAAATTAGAAGCATCAGTTGTTTTTATTAAAATTGCTTTTTCCAGACCCATGGATGCAGCTCTTACTACATCTGTAATATTATATGAAGCCTGATTTATATTAAAAGTTTTTGAAGAAGCTTCATTCACAATAAAGTCACTCTGGAGCTGATTCCATTTATCAGTATTGTCAGATGGGAGAAAGCCATCGAGAGCTGCAAATGTTATCTCTGTAAGAGCACCTACCGATACGTTTAATACAGCATTAACAATATAAACCCCATCGGGTATATCAAAATAAACAACAGCCCATACCGAATTATTAATATTCAATGACACAGGATTTTCAGTAAAAATAGAAGCATTATCAATATTAATAGCTTGAAGTCTTGAATATATTTTGCCAGTTTCAGATGTCCCCGGCAGTTTTACCTTTGCTTTTATAGGTGCATACCTGATATCATCCCCATCCCTATTAGTACCCAATGCAAAAATAGAAAAATAATGGGTTATACCGGGTATAAGATTCTTCCATTCATGCTGCCAGATGCTATTATTGGTAAATCTTTCCCCAGCAAAGAAAATATAATTTTCAGGATAACCAAAAATACTATGCTGTATTTGTATCTCTGTAATTCTATCATCATTTGCCCAGCCAGGAGGATCCTTCCAGTTCCACATTGTTACAACAGATTTGTCACTTGAGGGTACAGCAGTAAATGCTGTTATCTGAGCTGCTTCGTCATCCAGGTTTTCACGACCATGGGGAGAGCTGAAAAACAAATTACAGGATCCAAGGGAAATAAGTAGAAAAATAAATAAGCATAATTTAACTATCAGCTTCATTTTAATAATTATTCCCCCAAAAATGAGTATCAATTGTCCATTGGGATACATCAACATCAAAAGCATTGTTAACATATATTGCTATTGCATGTGAATAATAAAGAGACATTCTATTAGCTATTTCAGAAATATCAATACTTTGAAACGATCCTCCAGAAACTGTAACCTGCATACTTAGACTAAATTCATAATCAATCGTACTATCTGAAATTAAATCGGCCCAATCTGTTATTGATTGAGAATCTTTTTTAATGGCATAAATAGTTAAATCTTCATCAGTAGCTGGTGTGTTGATATTACTCACATGCAGTAAAAACTGATCAAAATATATTGTATCATTTACATCGAATTCAAGAATAGCATAATCTCCAGCTACAAAACCTGGAACAGACATATTAGAAACATCTGTTACAGTATAAGGAGTTTCTCCCACTTTATAAACCTTAAATTCTTCTGGATCTTTTGATCCGAGTAGATCATCACTATTAAGAGTATAATTATTATCCTGAACAGAAGAATCAAGGTAAGTTTCAATATATTTTGGAGAGAGCCAGAGGCCGCTCTTCTCATGGGCGTAAAGAGCAAAATGATGATCTTTATCATTCTTTAAACCTGTCCAGTTATAGAACCAATTGGAGGTAGATGTAAATTCCTGAACATTATCAGGATTTAATGGGTTTCGACTGGTAGGTCTACTATTTTTCTGATGAACAATCCTTATTCTATCAATAACTCTTTTATCTTCAATTGTAGAAAGCGCATCATGCCAGTCCCAGTTTGTTACCATGGAATCCGAACCGGAAACAGCAACACTAAACCGCCCAATTTGTGCTTCATCATCAAATGGATTATTCCGCCCCAGAGGAGCAGGAAGAAGATAATCACAGGAACTTAATAATCCTGCAAAAAACACAATTATTATAGAAGTTAGTAAAAAATAAATCTTCTTCATCAATCCAACCTTAACCTTGCAACAGCTGTTATCCCACAAGGAGCAGGTACAACAGCAAAAGACAGATTATTACTATCCGAACCAGCAGCAGCTGTATTAGCATTTTTCCCGGAACCATCAGATGTCAGACCCATATATGTTAAAACAGCACCACCCAGATAGATTGCATAGGTGGAATAGTACAATACTTCTGAAGCAATATAATTACCAGTATAAGAACTGTCACCGATAGTGCCGGAAGGAGAATTATCTGTAATCCAGTATTCCTCCGCCTTTCCCCTTAAGTTGCTTGCCATTCCGGAGGTAAAATTTCCAATACTAATGAGGGTCTGTCCCCAGGTAAGATATTTTCGTGATTTATCACTAAGTATTATTGGAGTTTTATCACCTGGAAGAAGAGCTGCTGTTACCATACCGGCAAAGCCGATCGTCCACAAACCGGTTCTTGAATATTCTGCAATCATCGGCCAAAGGTATGCAGTTCTGTATGCCTCATATTTACTTGTAAAATCACTTGTAGCTGTACTGTATTCAAAATATTTTCTCTGTGCATAAAACCCAAGCTGAGCAGTAGCTGCCTGAGCCATGTAACCTGATATCTGCATGAGATTGGATATTGCAAAAATCTGTCTTCCTGCAGCCGTAAAAGAAAACAAATCATCAGGCATGGCTTTATACGCAAATGCCAGACCTATATTGGCACCGCCGGTAAACAGATAATTTAAGAACTGATCCCGCTGAGAATTATCAAGTGTATCCGTATAACTGTGGTATGGGTCATCCATAAAGATGCCATTCATGTAGTTATTCCAGTTTAGAAGAGATTCCAGCCGCAAATCTATTGATGCAGCTCCAAAAATATTACCCAGCTGAACTGAACTTTCCAGACCTACCATGGTCCAGAATTGCCATACCCGCCTTTTACCCGCTTTTTCCTTTTCATATAAGCTCTGAATCTCTTCACCTACAACTTCCTGTCTGGCCTGTTCTTTTATAGCTTCTCTGGCAGGTTCACTTACAGCAGCCAAGGCTTTATCAGGATCTTTTTCCGCAAGCTTTTCGAATGCTGTAACACTTTCCTCTACTGCAGCTTCCTTATCAGTCTGCTCAGCTTTATCCAGGGTCTGAACTGCCGCGGCAACAACTTCTTCCGGTAAAACTGATTTTACAATACTTCGTGTCATATTGCTGACAGCTTCACTAAGCCCTTTCAGATCCTTGGATTTTTCAGTATCTTCTGCGATTACACTCCCGGTTTCCGTATCCAAAACCTTTGTTTGAATTACATATTCTGAGTTTACCTCTGATACCCTTCCATAAAGTACATGGTTTACCTCAAGTTCCCTACCAATTTTTTCTGCTATTTCCTCAGTAATATTTTTAGGAAGAGTTATATCATTACTTGTAAGAAGTTTATCAAAGGCTTCTCTGTCAAAAAGAAAAAATGCATCTGTTTTATCTATTTTTGCAGCTAAAAGCCTTTCGACTATCATTGGGACATACGAAGGAATATCTTTTGCATCCAGAGGGACAATAACCATACTCGTTTTGCCAGGCTCCTCCCCTGCAAACAAGTATGATAACTCAAAAAAAGAGAAGCCCAAAAATAATACTGTTAAAATAAAATACCTGTTAAAACTCATTATACCCAATATATATCATATTCTTTAAAAATAAAACCAATCAACCTAATTTCATTCTCGGCTCATTCCACTATAAATTACAGAGCTTTATAGTTTCAAAAAAACATTAAATACTTTTATTGTGAGATATTAATCTCTAATTTTGGGAGATCTTTGAAAAGCCGGACAATTTTGGCCTGTTGCCAGTTTTACAGCTATAGAAGGAAGGTTTTTTGATTTAACGCCAAACAATTTGCAGCTTCGGGGGAACTTCGGCTCCCATGTGACTGCAAAATGGATACATTGTAAACAATTGGGCGGTCTGTTGGGTATATTCATAATAGACAGACATTGTAGTACCGGATAGTATATAAATCAATATGAATAAAACTCTAAATAACAATACATTTAATGTGCAGAATGAAATAGAAATAAAACAAAAAGCCCTGCTTATATGCATACAAAATTCGGAAATGGGAAAAGGGGAAGCAGCAGTCCATATAAAAGAGCTGGAAAACCTTGTGGATACTATGGGTGCAGAAACTGCAGGCACAATGATTGTACCTCTAAAAAAAAGGAATGCCAAATTTTTTGTAGGCAGCGGGAAAGCGGAAGAAATAACTGAACTTGCCGGAAAACTGAAGGCTGAACTAATTATTTTTGACAATGAACTTTCTCCGGCTCAACAACGAAATCTGGAAGAACTATCAGGAAAAGCTGTAATAGACAGACACGAGGTTATACTGGATATTTTTGCAGGCAGAGCAACAACCCGTGAAGCTGTCCTTCAGGTAGGCCTTGCGAGAATGGAATACAGCCTGCCAAGATTAACAAGAGCATGGACACATCTTTCCAGACAGAAGGGAGGATCAAAAGGAACAAGAGGAGAAGGTGAAACCCAACTGGAAGTTGATAGACGGATAGTTATGAAAAAAATAACCCGCCTAAAAAAAGAATTGTTAAAGGTTCAACTTCATAGGAAGACCCTGAGAAAGCAAAGATCAACTTTGGGAATACCCACAGGAGCTCTTGTGGGCTACACAAATGCAGGGAAATCATCACTCCTTAATGCCCTTACAGGAGCAGATGTTTTTGTTGAAAATAAACTTTTTGCAACTCTCGATCCAACCACCCGCAAAGTAACCTTACCCGGAGGGAATAAAATACTTCTAACAGATACCGTTGGTTTTATAAGAAAGCTGCCCCATGATCTTGTTGATGCATTCAGATCTACTCTGGAGGAAACAGTTTTATCAGACTTTCTGATACATGTTCTGGACCTCTCCCATCCTGAAGTGGAAGATCAGTATAGAATTACTATGGAAGTACTGGAGGAACTGGGAGCCGGGGAAAAGCCGATGATTCTGATATTTAATAAGGTAGATTTAAATACTAACAATACAGATAGTTTAAGCATAGAATTAGACAACCCGGAAGCATTATATATATCTGCAAAAACAGGACAGGGTCTTGAAAAAGTTTTTGAAAAAGTCGAAGAATTATTAAACAAAGACAAACAAGTTGTATCTTTGTTAATACCAACTGACCGCTACGATCTGATTTCAATGATCCATAGAGAAGGTACAATCCTTGAAGAAGATTATAGGGATACAGGATCGTTTATTAAGGCAAGAGTTCCTGTAGAGATATTTAACAGGTTGAAAGAATACATAATAGATATTAGCTAAAGAAACAATGCAGGGGTAGGCTTTATACCTAAGAATGCATAGGCGAGCAGCAACAAAGTTGTTACCAGCCTACCCTACAATTATTTTATCACTCGCATTTATTTTCAAACCCCATAAACTCAAATATCTCCGACTGAATCCAAATAAAGTTACCATTCTCTGAAGGAAGCAGAAACCGTGCAGATTCAACTTCCGAACCATCTTTAGTAAAAATAACAACCTTTTCAACAGCCAGAACAGGATAGCATTTACCCCTGTCAAACAATTTTGCCATTTTAATATAATTTGATGACATATGAGGGAAAAAATCCGTAAAGGCTTTTTCAAGATCCTCCTTAACACGAACATAGAACCTTGATACCTGTTGATCTACCATAAAAGCCTCCTGTTTTCCGACATAATACGTCAAAAGGTGTCTTTCTTCAAGGATAAAATGAGTCTAAACAAAAAATAACCTGGGTGGGGAATATTTTAAATTTTATTTTGGAAATTGACCTCTTTAAAGTTATTTATTCTCAGCTCTCTTCTTAAGCTCCCTTGAATGTTCAAAAAACTCTTCCAGTTCCATACTTTTGATAAAAACAAATCCCCGGGTAGCTCGTATCAAGGCACTGGGATGATCAAAAAAATAATCTCTCCCCAGACATGTTTTTAACATTTCATATTGCTCAACCTGAATTTTCTGTGCAAGAAGAGGAAAAGGTCCATCAAATTCATAACTAGGAAAGGATGCATTTTTCTGAGTAATATATGTATTCATAAAAGACTCATTCTGCAGGGTCAGCATATTTAAAGAAACAGGTACAAACATATTGGCTTCATGGGGCTGGAATCTAAACCAGACATTTCTATACCCTATTACTTTTATTTTCTTTTTGGATTTATGCATTTTCAAAGCTTCCGATACTGCCTGCATAACCTTATAGTGAGTATCAGGGCCACTGGCTTCAGGATCAAAAGCAACAGTAACAACATCCGGATCAACTTTCTTTAACAGCTCAATAACAGGTAATACATCCCTGTTAACGGTAGGCTCCTCAGTAAAAATGTCTCCCTGATAGAACCCAAGACGAAGATTATCTATAGAACTGCTGCTCCATCCAAAATACCCCCAGAGACATGCAGATTCCCATTCTCTTATCATACCCTTCATCCTCTGAATATGAGGCATATCTTTCTTCCCAGGATACTGAGTTTCGAAATAATTTATCAGTTCATCCAGTCTATCTGTTAGATTATCAAGATCATTATCATCAAAAATTTCAATTAATATCCTTAGGAAGCGTCTAAGAGTACCTTCTTCTTGCATTTCTAAAGATCTTGAGGCAACACCATCCAAATACTTCCATACGTCTCTGTTTCTGTACTTATCACTATTAACATCAAAGTACCCCCTTGAGAAGTGAAGTTTAAAATCATAGAGGTTACGATCCATTGCTCTTTTTAATTTCCTGCACAGACCAAGCATATAACTGTTTGTAACAGCAGTAAAACCACTGGTAAAAGTTGCAAAATGATGGCTGTTACTATGAATGCGTATATTACGTACAACATAGGGTAAATATCCAAGCATAACATCATCATGATGTGGTTCAGTATGAAGAAATGCTGTATTTGGGTCTGAACTAATTCCAGTCTCAATTTTACTTTTAAGAGAATTAATTACCTTACTATTAATTTCATCTATTGAAGCAGATCCTCTGGTTAACAGGAGCCTGCCAAAAGAATCATTGTAATAATCCTCTTTAGTTAAAAGCTCAATCTTTTTATCTAATTTTATTGAAATATTTACAACAATCTGTTCTATTTGATCATCACTAAGATTCTCCGCTAATGCCAACTGTACGGCCTTCCTTTGATAAAGGAATTTCGAGGCACCTTCTGTAATATAAAACCTGGCATTTGGAAGAACCTGCAAAGATGTTGCAGGGTAAAAAACATTTCGCTTGCTCTGAATTGATTTAGCTACAATGCCCGCTTTTGACTCCCCTGCCGCTATAATAAGAGCTGTGCACTCAGGATTATAAGTAATTGTTGCCAAACCAATAGTAATAACAAGACTTCTTTTTGCAACTTCTATCCCACCAAGATCCGAAGAAGAGGCTGCCATAGTTTCATAGTTAATTTCTGTTAATCTGGTAGTGCTGTGAAAATCAGATCCTCTTACATTAAAACCAATATGACCATCAGGACCTATACCACCAAGGAAAAATCCTATACCTCCCAAAGCTTTAATTTTATCCTCATACTCAGCACACCACTGATCAATTCGATACAAAGTATCCTTTTGAATTTTCTCTTTAGGGTTAACGGGAGCTCTGTTTCTGAGAGAAAGATCAACAGCTTCCCCTTCCCAAACACCATCCAGATCCATTCCTTCAGGTAATCCAATTTCATCACAGTTAATTAGAAGGGCTTTATCAGGATCAAGTCCAAAATCTTTAATATAATAGTTTCTTACATAGTTAAAAAAACTGTTATGTTGTTTAGGATTTATAGGATAAAATTCATCAATCTGAACAAAATGCAATCCTCCCATTATAGGTTTAATATCCGTATTGATACCTGCAGATTTCAACTCTTTTGTAATTTTTTTATCATTCCACTTGTCTAAAATTTTTTTTGTTTCTTTGATAAAAAATTCAGGTGTTTTACCAGTTGGAAGAGATACAACACCATCAGGATTTTTCTGAACCCATTCTAAAAATCTTAAAGCGGTAAGTCTTCCTAAAGCGGGGAAATTATCAACTTCTATAACATCTATCTTTTCATTCGGCTTATATCTAATTTTTTTACCCGATCTTTCAATTGCTGACTGTTCAACCATACTTAACATCTCTATCTCCAACAAAAAAGTGAGCCCATAATATTATACTTTGCTATTAACAAGAGACACTAAGCCCTACAGGAATAGGCCTCTCAAATTCATCTCCTGCTTCATTTTTTTTATCTGCCATAGAAAGACTTCTATGTCCAGCTATAGCTATCTGGGAAGAACCTCCTCCATCCAGATTAATAAAATTTTTCATACCATGCTTTTTGCCTATAGAAGCAAACTCTGCAAGTGTTAACCCCATACTGTCTATACCCGGCCTGTACATTGCCGGTTTACTACCCTCTGCCCAAATTACCTTAAAACTTCCATCATCCGAAATCCCAATTCCAAGTCTTGCTGCCCTACCTTCTGTCCATCCGGGTGGATACACGGTAGGAGGAAACTTTATCCCCTTCCTATTATAAAAAGGCTGTTTAAAATCTGATAAAACCAAATTATCCTCAATTAAAGGCGGGCCTACCTGAATACCAAAAGAACCTTCCAGTGGAATATAATCAACTTTCAAGGAACCAGGAATATTATTTGAGAGCAAATGTATTACATAACCTGCTTCGGGGATTTCCTGCCCTCCATTTTTAGATAAACCAACAATTCTACTACCTACTACCGCAATATCCAATCCTTTCTGATAAGGGGATATATTATTCTCCGGGCGTACAAAAATAGAACAATTTTCCCCATGAAAATAAGTTTCATTATCAATTACAATACCAACATCCTTAATACTAAGTTCTTCAACTCTGCTATTTCCATTTTTATCTATAAAAAATGCAGCCCTTGAATAAAGAGGAGGACTGCTTATTTTCCCTTCAACCATTAGCAAACCATAGGGTTCACCCATAATGTCAAAAGAAGTTTCAAGATCTGTTAAATCCATTAGAAAAAAATGGCTGTTAAATACAATCCTGTTCTCTCTAAAATGATTACTTAAATATCCCATACGGTTAGATACAGGAATAGACATTAGTGTCCCATTAGTAGAAGTTTGAATGACTGACAACATATTTCGCTTTTCCATCTCATCAATAAAAATAGAAATATTATCTATGGAACTTACAAGTTTTCCTTTTTCTACTCTTGTACTCCCATCCTCTAGAGACCTGTTCAATAGATATCGAACTCTGGAAACAGGTTCAATAATATTTTCATTGTCAAATATGTCAGGAAGATGATTTTCTATATCTGCAGGTAAGGAAAAGAGACAAAGGCTTCCTATTTCAGGTTTCTTTGGAAGCAGGTGTATACGGGATAATCTTGTAAGATCGACAAGAACCTGAGAATTAAACCTCATGCTAACAGGAGAAATTGAATTAATTTTCTCAAGTTTAATTATCTGATACCGGTTTTTTCCATTTCCCTTAATAGAATAAGTAAAAACAGAATGACTGTTGCTCTGGTCATTATCTTTATAAAAAATATTATTCGACATTAGTTCTTAACTACCCTTTAGTACCGGTAGAAGCAATTCCCTGAATAATATATTTCTGTAAAGATATATAAATTATTAACAATGGTATTATTGATAATACTCCTCCGGTTAAAAGTAAATTCCATTTTGCAGTATACTGGGATTGGAACTGAGTTAATGCCATAGTTACTGTTTGAAGCCGTTCAGAGTTTATATACAATATAGGCCGCAGCAGATCATTCCAATTATTCATAAAAGCAATAATAAACAAAGTTGCTATTTGAGCAGTACTCTGAGGAAGATACAATCTAAAATACATGGTAAATGTTCCTGCTCCATCCATAGAACCAGCATCCAGAAGGGAAGATGGCATACTTTCAAAAAATTCCTTGAACATAAAGGTTCCAAAAGATCCAACGAGAACAGAAGGAACAATTAGCGGTGCAAATGTATCAAGCCATCCAAGCTTCATCATCAATAAAAATTCGGGAATAATTGTTACCTGTATGGGAACCATCATTGTAGCAAGGAGTAATGCAAATATTATATTCTTTCCACGGAATTTCATTAAAGCAAAAGCAAAACCTGCAAGAGTACAGGTAAAAAGCTGCCCTAATGCACTCCCACCAGCAACGATAAAACTGTTTAATGTAAATATTCCAAAATTAAATTCTTTAAGAACGGTTACATAATTAGAAAACATCCCCGGTTTTAAAAATTTATCAGGAATTATTCTAGGTGGAATTGAAAAAATATTAGCTGATGAATTAAACGAATTTATAACCATCCACAAAAATGGAAAAATCGTAAGAAAAGATATAAATATAAGGACTACATAAATAAATATTCTTTGATAACTTTTCATATCTATAACCTTTAATATTGATATTGAACCCAGCGTTTTTTCATCTGAAAGTTCAAAATAGTAATTACTGCTACAATTCCTAATAATATATATGCCAGAGAGGATGCATATCCCATTCTGTAATAAACAAATGCATTTAAATAAACATCATATACAAGGGTATTCGTCGAATTCTGTGGTCCACCCCGGGTCATAGAATAGATAAGTTCAAAATTTCGAAATGAATCAATAATAGAAACACTTAAAACAAAGAAAATTGTTGGTGATAAAAGAGGAATAGTAATTTTAAAAAAAGCTTGAACCTTATTTGCCCCGTCAATAATAGCCGCTTCTTTTAATGACACAGGAATAAGCTGAAGCCCTGCCAAAAAAAGTATCATATAATATCCGGACATCTTCCATACCTGTATAATTGAAACAGTAAAAAGTGCTACTTTTGGATCTCCTATCCAATAAGGAGATTTTATTCCTATATTTTTCAGCAAAATTGTTAGAATTCCATATTTTGGACTTAAAATCCACAACCATATTATTCCAACAGCTACAGCTGAAGTTATTACTGGTGTATAA
>Ga0190304_1000941_pt1 | contig 13367 bp, 12 predicted proteins | sample 48700712_MG_FD_161670 | JGI IMG/M metagenome (GOLD analysis project Ga0190304, IMG submission 161670) | Hydrothermal vent sediment bacterial communities from Southern Trench, Guaymas Basin, Mexico - 4870-07-1--2_MG | ecosystem: Environmental > Aquatic > Marine > Hydrothermal vents > Sediment ... | reverse complement strand
CTTGTCAACCTCTCCCATAAGGAGATTCGAGGTGAACTAATTAAGCACCCTGGCAACGAGTTTGACAGTGTCATCTCCTCGGACATTGCAGATACGAGCCAGGCCAAGGCAACCAAGCTGGACGCCAGGGCAGGCTCTGAGTACGCCAAGTACAACATCGCTGAAGGGACGGCCACAGCTATATTTCTCTACTCTTTCAGCGGCGGGGGGCGCAAAGGAGTGGCCCTGCCCAGACTTCGGGTAGCCGTGCTTCGAGAGGGAATACACGCAGCCCTGGTGGGCGACGTGGTGAACAAGCTGGAAGAGGAACTCTGGTACTTCCACAGCGAAGGGGGACTTTACCGGTTCACCAACCAGCCCAATCTCAACAGAGTCATTATAGACAGGATGGAGTCCGTTACCCCTGAAAGAGTGGAAGAGGAGTTAAAAGAACTTCTCCAGAAGGTGGCGGGCAAGGAGATGGAGGTTTACATCTGGCCCCAGAGCCCCGCCGACATTCCCGACAACAAGAAGATAAAGCTGGCCGTATTGCGCCCTGAACAGAGACTGAATGACAGCGAGACGGAAGACCTCTTCTTTTACGGAGGACAGGCACTGAGGATTTACAGGAACACACTTTTCGGGGTGGCCGTGGAGCCTGGAAACTACCTTGCCCTGGAAAGAAACCTGATCAAGTACATAGCTACCAAAGAAATACTCGAAGTCAAGGAGCTCATGTCCAGTATGTCAAAGGATTCTGCCGAAGAGCTCCAAAGCAGGTTCAAAACCCTAACCAGGGATCTGCCCAGCGGCGTTATCGGGGCCTACAGGAAATTGGGAATGGCCTCTGACGGGACCGTGGTCTGGAAGGACATGGGAATGCTCTCCATTGGACTCCAGGGTTCTCTATCTGCCCGGGTGAGATCCTATTTGACAGATCAAGGGATACTCCTGTCCGCCATGGACCCCAAGCTCATCATGAGAAAGGCTTTTGCTCAAGAAGAGACAGAGAAAAATGTGGATGAAATCCATGCCCTCTTTCTGAAAACTCCAGGATTCCCGGTACCTGAAAGTGACGATGTAGTGGTCAACGCTGTCAGAAAAGGCGTAGAAAACGGCGTGATGGGCCTGAAGCTGGATTCCACGGTTTACTTTAGTCGGCCAGTGAAGGGGCTCTCCAAGGAAGACATTCTTAGAGAAGGGGTGGTGCTGAAACCCGAAAAAGCTAAGGAGCTCTTAAAAAAGGAGAGAAAAGAAGAGGAGAAAAAGCCCGAGCCTCCCCCCACTCCCGAGCCAGGAACACCAGGGGTAATGCATGAACCTGGTGAGACTTACACCCCGTCCCCGGAACGGGCGGTGAAACAGCTCTCCTTCACATACAAAGTGCCCTGGGACAAACTGAGCGAAGTGGTTAGCGGTGTGGTGACTCCGTTGAAGCTGGAAGGAGCCGAGCCTGAAATCATAATCCAGGTGAAAGTCAAAAGCGAAAAGGGCATCAACAAAACCACCCTAACCACAAAGGTGAAAGAGACCCTGAATCAAATAGGGGCAGAAGAGCTGGAGTGGACGGAGGAGTGACCCTCCTGATTCCTCACAACCTCAACGCCTGTATCGGATGAATCCGGGAGGCTTTATAAGCGGGATAGAGCCCCGACGGGATGCCGGTGATCACCGAGACCGCTACCCCCACGGCCGCCCCTTCTTTAAGGAGGAACTTCAGTCTTTTGCTGGTTTCCTCTGGTGGGCCAAAACCGGCGAGTTGTCTCATCTTCTATGTCCGCCCCCGATACATGGTCGGATAAACACCCCAGACGTACGGTTCTGACCGGGAAAACCTAGGTCGCGGAGATAGTCTATGTCTGCTGTATGCGCCGGGGTGTTAATGGATTCGACGGGAAGACCTGAGAGGGTTTCAGAGACTTTCTCAGGCTCCTTCCCAGAGCGGTGGATCTTTTCTTTCCACTCTGTTTCTTGCCTTATTTCCTCGATGGCATCGCTATTGAATAGCTTAGACATGTTTCTACCTTTCCAGCGCGAAATAGCCTCAATTTTCTGGACCACTTGTGTCTTTGAGCAAGCTACCACCTCCAGCCGTTGTCAGGCAAGAGAGCCAAGGGTTTTCCTCATCAATTCCACGATGGAAAGGGCTTGTCGAAGTGGTAGTTTGAGCCCTTGCTGAGGCGATTCTTTTGCTTTTATCGTTGGTCGCTTCCATGGTGTGAAGGCCGATTCTTTTCCCCGTGTACCCCTCCCTAGCCTCCGCCACTACCTTTTCATCACGAGCGCCTCAATGGTACTGGATATCCCTTCCGCTACAAGGGTGAAAACCTGTCTCTGGGCTCTCGGATTATGGCAGTTGCGGACGTGTTTACCGCCCTCACCGAGGATCGTCCTTATATGGAGGGAATGGAGGCCGAAAGAACTTTTGAGATCCTCGAATAGATGGTCGAAAGCGCTGTTCTTGACCCCAGGATCGTCTCCCTTCTGGAGGCTCACTTTGAGGAGGTCAACTCCTCCCGCATTGCTTCTCAGAGGGCTTCAGCTGAGAGCTATCAAATATTTGCTCGATCCATAGAACAGTACCTGGGATAGGGAGCGGAAGAATCCGTCCCAGAACAGCCGTTTCGGGCTCTTTCAAGCTGGCACTCTTTCTCCCAGCACCGGCACCGCTTAGAAATGGGAAGGGGCCGGCCGAGCTCTCTGTCCGGGAAGCTGGAGGAGCAAGATCTGGGGGCCGGGTATTCGGGCTGGGGGTTGTCTATGTCTCTCTTTTTGTGTACCTTGAAAGCCGTTCTTTGACGGTTTTATGAAGAACCTCCGGGTGACGGGAAGTCCGGTGAGAATCCGGCGCGGACCCGCCACTGTGACCGGGGACGAAAGCCGCATCGAGCCCACTGGGGCATGAGTCTCGGGAAGGGGCGGCGAGTAGGGTGATCCGGGAGCCAGGAGACCGGCCTGGGGGGATGCCTCACCCGGGTCCTATGATCCGGTAAAGGCCCTCGAGGGTTGGGGCTGTGAGGGGTTAGGGTTGAATGTGGCCGAGTCCCCGATCCTCTATGGAGGGTCGGGGATTTTTTGTTAACTAGCGGTTTTTTAGAGGGTAGGGCTGGCAAATCCCCCGAGGTCGGGGAATGGAGAGGAGGATAGGTATGGTGGAGGCTTATGCTTACGGTTTTCCCAGAATCGGCAGGGGGCGTTCCTACAAGTTCCTCATAGAGGGCTACTGGGAGGGGAAGATCTCTGAAAAGGGGCTGAGGGAGGGGCTCTTGGAGCTGGAGGAGCGGAGGATAGGGGCCTATGCCTCTGAGGTGGATGCTTTTCCTTTGGGAGAGCTCACCTTCTATGACAAGATGCTGGATACGGCCCTCATGGTGGGGCTCTACTCTGTCGAAGACCTGCAGGGGTATTACAGGCTCTGTCGGGGGAGAGAGGCCCTTACTCTCACCAAGTGGTTCAATACCAATTATCATTATCTGGTGCCTGAGGTGAGGAGGGGAAGTTTCAGGTTGAATTCTTTCTGGGTGGATGGTGGGTTGTCTCTTTCCCACAGCAGGGGGGTCCCGTATCTCCTTGGCCCCTTCACTTTCTTGAAGCTCTCCAGGTTGGAGGGGGTCGGTTTTGGAGACGCCCTATTTGGATTGGCCCAGGTCTATGGAGAGCTCCTGGAGGGGATGGACGAGGTTCACATGGATGAGCCCGCTCTGGTTATGGAGCTCACCGATGAGGAGAGGACTTTTTTAAGGGAGGTTTACAGGGAGCTGGGGCGTAAGAGCCGCATCCATCTCTTTGCCTATTATGCAGGTGTGGATAGGCCTTCTTTCCTTTATGATCTGCCTCTCTCTTCCCTGGGACTGGATCTGGTTCATGGCAGAGAGAGTCTGAAGTCTATAATGAGGGAAGGCTTTTCCAGAGGGATGAGACTGGTGGCGGGAGTGGTAGATGGCAGGAGTCCGTGGAGGACGGATCTGGAGGCTGCCCTTCGTCTGCTGGAGAAACTGGCCAGAAAGGTGGATAGGCTGGCCATTTCCAATGCTGCTCCCCTTTATCATCTGCCCCTTTCCCTGGAAGGAGAGGATCTGGCGCCTCAGTTCAGCGGGAGGCTGGCTTTTGCCAGGGAGAAGCTCCGGGAGATCGGACTCCTGGCCAAAGTATTTAGGGGGGAGGAGAGGCTGGAAGAGGTCTTCGAGCCTGGGCCACCAGGGCTGGTGAATTTCGATGTGAAGAGACGTGTGGAGGAGGTTAAAGGCCGAGAAATTCGGCGTTTACCCTCTTACGGAGAGCGCAGGGTGTTGCAAAAGGGGCTTCTGGGGCTTCCTCTCTTTCCCACGACCACCATTGGCAGTTTTCCTCAGACCTCCGAAGTGCGGCAGAAGAGACTGGCTTACAAGAGGGGAGAGCTGGCCGAAGGGGAGTATAAGGCCTTTGTGAAAGAGAAGATTAGGGAGGCCATACGGTTCCAGGAGGAGGTGGGTCTGGACGTCCTGGTCCACGGGGAGTTTGAAAGGTCCGACATGGTGGAGTTTTTTGCCGAGAGGTTGGATGGGATAGCCACCACTGCTCAGGGATGGGTGATCTCTTATGGGACCAGGTGCTACAGGCCCCCCATTATTCACGGAGATGTGATCAGGAGGAGGCCTCTCACCCTGGACGAGATCTTGTATGCTCAGTCCCTCACTGATAAGCCGGTGAAGGGGATGCTCACGGGCCCTGTCACTATCCTGGCCTGGAGTTTCGTCAGGGAGGACTTGCCTGAGGAGGAGGTGGCCTATCAGATTGCCCTGGCTCTGAGAGAAGAGGTGATGGATTACGAGGCCCACGGGATAAAAGTGATCCAGGTGGATGAGCCTGCTCTTAGAGAGAAGGCCCCAATAAAAAGGAGGGAGTGGGATGCCTACTTCTCCTGGGCGGTGAAGGCTTTCAATCTGGTGGTTTCCCGGGTGAGACCCGATACCCAAATCCATATCCATATGTGTTACTCCAGATTTGAAGATATCTTGGGTTACCTGGAGGAGATGGATTTCGATGTTATCTCTATAGAGGCTTCCAGAAGCAGGGGTGAAATCTTGCGGGCCTTTGAGGAGAGAGGGTTCGACAGGGAGATTGGCCTGGGGGTGTGGGACGTCCATTCCAAGGAGGTGCCTGGGGTGGAGGAGATGATGGAGATTGTTGAGCGGGCCTTGAAAGTGATAGACGAAGAGAGTTTCTGGATAAACCCTGACTGTGGTCTCAAGACCAGAGGCTGGGAAGAGGTAGGGCCTGCCTTGAAGAATATGGTGGAGCTGGCCACTGTGCTGAGGCGGAGGTATGCTTCCGGTGAGGCTTGAGGTCTGGCCCTGGGCGGTGGACTGGAGAGGAGGAGTGGTGTCCGTCGTGAGAGGGAGGGGGCTGACTTGGGCACTACTGGCTTTCTGGATCCTGTTGGGGGCGTGGCCCCTGGCGGCTTCAAGTGCTTATCCCTGGCGGGTCGTTTCCTTGGGGCCTTCCCTCACCGAGGAGGTCTATCTCCTGGGGGCTGGAGAGAGGCTTGTGGGCTGTACTGTCTACTGTCGGAAACCTCCCGAGGCTATGAAGAAGGAGAAGGTGGGCACCGTGGTGGAGGTAGATGTGGAGCGTATTCTGGCTCTCGACCCTGATTTGGTGCTGGCTACGTCTCTTACTGATCCTCGGGATGTGAAGAAGCTGAAAGGGCTCGGCATCAGGGTGGAGATATTCCCCCAGCCCAAGAGCTTTGATGATCTGTGCCAGCAGTTTCTCAGGTTGGGGCGGCTTTTGGGAGAGGAGGGGAGGGCCAGAGAAGTTGTAGCCAGAGTCCGGGCTCAAGTAGAGAAGATAAGAGCCTCTGTCAGAGGATTGGATCGACCCAAAGTTTTTGTAGAGATTGGGTCCAGGCCCCTGTTCACCGTCACACGGGGCTCTTTCATCAACGATTTTATTGAGATGGCGGGGGGCATAAATATCGCCGCTGGCGCTAAGAGTGGCCTTTACAGCCGAGAGAAGGTCCTGGAGCAGGATCCTGATGTCATCCTTATCGTCACCATGGGTATCGTGGGAGAGAGGGAGCGGAAGACCTGGGAGAAGTTTAAGACCATCAAGGCCGTGATGGGGGGGCGTATCTATGTGGTGGACTCTTATGAGTTGTGCAGCCCCACCCCCGTTACCTTCGTCAAGTTTCTGAGGCATCTGGTGAAACTTCTCCATCCGGAATTGGCTGAGAAGGTGGGAAGGTAAGTTGGACGGTAGGTTGGTGCGCTGGTTCCTCTGGGTCCTCCTTTTTCTCGGCCTTCTGCTGGTGGTGGGCCTTTTCTCTCTCTCAGTGGGCTCAACAGGTTTCTCTATGAGGGAGATTTTCCTCTCTCTCTCCATGGAGGGGAGTGTGGCTCATTCTATTGTCTTCCAGTTACGCCTGCCACGAATTCTCCTGGGCTTCGCCGTGGGTGGTGCCTTGAGCTTAGCAGGGGTCATCCTCCAGGGTCTCTTTCGCAATCCCCTGGTGGAGCCCTACACCCTGGGAATTTCTGGTGGGGCAGCTTTGGGGGTGTCTCTGGGCATGGTGTTGCGCCTCCATCTGGTCCTGGGCCTCTTCTTTCTGCCTCTCTCGGGGTTCCTGGGAGCTGTGGTGGTCATCGTGATGGTTTACTCCCTGAGCACCAAAAGGGGTGTCTTGAGGATTCAGGGACTCCTCTTGACGGGGGTCATGGTGAGTTTCATCTCCTCTTCCCTCATCATGCTCATCATGGCCATTTCCCGGGTGGAGGACCTCCACAGCATCATCTTCTGGATTATGGGGTTTCTGGGTGAGACGGACTGGTGGATGGTGGAAGTTATGGGGGCAGTGGCCCTGGCGGGCTTAGTCCTTTCCTATTTTTTTGCCCTGGATCTCAATGCTCTGGCCTTGGGGGAGGAACAGGCCCGGTATCTGGGAGTGGAAGTGGAGAGGAGCAAGAAACTCCTTTTCCTTCTGGCGTCGGTCCTCACAGGTCTGTGCGTTTCCAGTGCAGGTATTATTGGGTTTGTGGGGCTGGTGGTGCCCCACTTCGTTCGCATGTTGGTGGGCCAGGACCATCGCATCCTCCTGGTAGCCTCCTTCCTCTGTGGAGCGGGCTTTCTGGTCCTGTGTGACACCTTGGCTAGGACGGTGATAGCCCCTATGGAGCTGCCCGTGGGGGTCATCACGGGGATAGTGGGGGGCGTGCTCTTCATCTACGCCCTGACAAAAAAGCAGGTGACCCTGGGATGATGCTGGAGGCTCGACAACTCACTTGTGGCTATGAGGACGGGTTTTTCTTGCAGGGGGTGAATTTAGCCGTGGCCCGGGGGGAGTTTTTGGGAATCATCGGCCCCAACGGTTCGGGTAAGACCACTCTGGTGCGAGCCCTGGCTCGGGGGCTGAAGCCCATGGAGGGGGAGGTCTTACTGGAAGGCAGGGATATTTGGCGGATTCCCCTGAAGGAGTTTGCCCAGAGGGTGGCGGTGGTCTCCCAGGATTCCCAGGTGAGCTACATGAGGGTAGAGGAGTACGTTCTTTTGGGGCGTATTCCTCATTACGGACCTTTCCAGTTCCTGGAGACGGGCAGGGACCTGGAGGTGGCTCGCAGGGCCATGGAGCTCGCCGGGGTGACTCATCTCAAAGGCCGGCTCATGGATGAGATGAGCGGTGGGGAGAGACAGTTGGTCCTTTTGGCTCGGGCCTTGGCCCAGGAGCCGGAGCTCCTTCTGATGGATGAGCCCACGGCCCATCTGGATATCGCCCACCAGGTGGCCGTTTTGGACCTGGTGAGGAGGCTTAAAGAGGAGCTGGGTCTCACGGTGGTGGTGGTCCTCCACGACCTGAACTTGGCCAGCGAGTACAGCGATCGTGTACTTCTCATGAAGGAGGGCCGGGTGCGTGCGATGGGGACCTCTCATGAGGTGATCCGGGAGGGGCTCCTGAAGGAGGTGTACGGGGTGGAGGTGTTGGTTCAGGAGCATCCCATTTCCAGCAGGCCTTACGTGATGGTGATTTCTGGGAGAGGCAAGGAGACAGTGGCATGGGACAGGTGATCCTGGTGACGGGGGGCTCCAGGAGTGGCAAGAGCCGGTGTGCCCTGGAGTTGGCTTTGGAGTACTCACGTCGGGTCTTCATCGCCACGGCAGAGGTCACAGACGGGGAGATGAGAGAGCGTATCAGGAGACATCTGGAAGAGAGGAGGGACCTTTTTACCACTATTGAGGAGCCCTTGGATCTGGCCGGTGCCTTGGCTTCCCTGCCTGAAGGAACCCAGGTGGCCCTGGTGGACTGCCTCACCGTGTGGCTGGGGAACCTCTTTCATCACCTTGGGGACGTGGATTTGGACTCTTCCCATGTCGCGGCTTTTTTGAGGGCGTTGGAGGATCCGCCCTGTGATCTCATCCTGGTCACTAACGAGGTTGGCATGGGGCTGGTCCCTCCTGACCCTTTGTCTCGGCGATTTAGGGACGTGGCTGGTTTGCTCAATCAAGAGGTGGCCCGGCGGGCCCATAGGGTGATCCTCACCGTCTGCGGCGTCCCCGTGGTGGTGAAGGGGTAACCTTCACACTGCTTCTTCGCCCTCCGCCACCTGAGCTTCCTGGAAAGTGGCCATGTCGTGGAGGATCTTCTCCCCCAGCTCCATAAGCCACATACCTATGGCTGCACCGGTACCTTCCCCCAGGCGCATGCCCAAGTCCAGAAGAGGCCGGCACCCCAGCCGTTCCAGGGCTGCCTGGTGCCCAAAAGCGGCAGATTTGTGGGCGCAGACGATGTAGTCCTCCACCATGGGGCACAGAGCTACGGCAATCAAGGCCCCTGCCGTGGATATGAGGCCGTCCACCACCACAGGGATGCCCAGGGCTGCTCCTCCCAGGATGAGTCCCGCTATACCGCCGATCTCCAGGCCCCCCACCTTGGCCAACACGTCCACGGGATCCGATGGGTCGGGCTTGTTCACTTCTAAGGCCTGCTTCACCACTTTGATCTTTTTCTTCAGGGTTTCATCGTCTATCCCCGTGCCTCGGCCTGTCACTTCCTCTGGGGACTTGCCCGTGAGTACGGCGAAGATGGCGCTGGTGGGTGTGGTGTTGCCTATACCCATGTCCCCCGCAGCGAAGAGGTTGTAGCCTTTATTGGCGTAGGTGAAGGCCACTTCTACGCCCATTCTGATGGATTCCAGAGCATCTTCCCTGCTCATAGCGGGTCCCTTGGCCATGTTTTTTGTTCCCATTCTCACCTTGGCGTGGAAGAGCCCATTGGTGGGGCGGATGAAGTGGTCTACTCCCATGTCCACTACCACCACGTCGGCTCCTGTATGCCCGGCTATCACGTTGATTCCAGCTCCTCCTGCAAGGAAGTTGAAAACCATCTGGGCCGTCACCTCTTTTGGAAAGGCACTCACCCCCTCTTCTGTTACTCCGTGGTCCGCTGCAAAGACGAAAACTATTTTCTTCTTTACCCTTGCGCTCAGATCCCCTTGAATGGCTACGAATCTCTTGCCCAGCTCTTCCAGTCTTCCCAGGCTTCCCCGGGGCTTGGTGAGGTTGTCCAGCCTCTCCTGGGCTGCTTGTAGTACCTCTTGGTTGACAGGCTTGATGTTTTCCAGCAGGTTTATCAACCACTCCTCCATAACTCAGGCCTCCATGGATTTCTGATCTCTTAGGGATATACCGGAAAGTCCGTCCCCTGCAACCGGCCTAAAACTTGGTGGGCCAGTTGGCCAGGAGATGTTGCCCCATGCCCCGGTTCTTGGAATTTCGTACCATTTCCAAGACCTTCATCAGGTATGCCCTGGCCTCTCTGGGGTCTATGATGTCCTGGACGTAGAATGGGCCGAGAGATAGGCACCGGAGTCCTGGGTCATCTTGTCCACCAGGGTCTGTCTCTATTCAGGAGGAAGGGCTCCGTTTACCTGGATCACAAAGTCTGAGAGGCAGGCTTGCCACATGGGCACTCCATTGCACTGGCCCATGACGGCCAAGATCCATGGGGACTGGCGGATACGGGAATACTGAGAGAAGATAGACCTCTCATCGACCGGGCATAGGGAGGCGATCCTGTAGCCTTGTATGTCGGGCACCCTTCCGCCTCCTGACTACCCCAGCCATATGAGGGGGAGCCCCATCCGGTTGGATCGGTCCTTCATATGATGGGCTTTTTTGGAATATACGCGAGCGTTGGTGGATGCCAACACGGTGAAGTCGTTGGCCACCACTGCTACTGGTCGTCCGTTTATGGTGCCAAATCCTGTAATTAGACCGTCGGCTGGAGTTTTATCCGCCATTCCCGGCATATCCGAAGTGGCCAGAAGCCCCACTTCTGAAAAGGAACCAGGGTCCAAAAGCCGATCTATGCGTTCCCGGGCTGTGAGCCTTCCTCTTTGATGCTGGCGGGCCACCTTTTCAGGGCCGCCTTGTTGCAGGGCCTTCTCTTTTCGGGTTTTTAAATTCCTTATTATGGATTCATCTATGGGCATGCTGCTCCTCCCCGTTGTAGTAACTGCATTCTAAAGATTGAGATTAATCTTGACAATTGGCTTGTCTATTTTCGGAAGTGATGGGAAGTTTTTATAGGGTCTTTGCAGATAATTGGATGTGGGCTACGTTTGTAAACCAGGTTATTTTCTACTTTCAGTTCCCCGTCCTCTTTCAATTATTGCCAGGTAGAAGCCCGTGGTGCCGTGGGTGTGGGGGGCTAGACGTTCTTGAGAGAGGAGGCGGGCCTGGGGATGGGTTTCCAGAAGGGCCTGGGTCACCTCTTCGCTCTCCTCTCGCCAGAGGGAGCAGGTGGCATATAGGAGGCGTCCTCCGTGTTTCAGTAAGGGAAAGAGGGCAAAGAGGATGGCTTTCTGGGTCTGGCTTAGGGTTTCCAAGTCTTCTCCTTTACGGAACCAACGGCGCTCGGGGTGGCTCCATAGTGTGCCCGAACCGGAACAGGGGGCGTCCACCAGGATGTGGGTGAAGGATTCTCTTTTGAAGGGTGGTGCGGTGGCATCCATGACTATCAAGTGGGCCTGATGGCCCAGGCGGCCCAGTTCCTTCTTTGCTTTGAGGAGGCGGGATGCCTTCGTATCTCCCGCCACCAGCGTGGTCTTGGGGGCTAGTTCCCGCAAATAGCCCGTCTTTCTTCCCGGGGCGGCGCAGGCGTCCAGGATGGCTTGGGGTTGACCCTTTTCAAGCAGCCGAGCTACGGCCAGGCCCGATGCAGAATCCTGGATGGTGAAGAGCCCCTGTTGAAACTCCTCCAGGCGCATGACGGGGTGGGTGGTCTCCAGAATGAGAAAATCCTCCACCAGGGGGGAAGGCCGGGTGGGGATGCCTTTTTCGGCCAGCTTTTGACCCAGTTTATCCGGAGTGGTCCTGGCCCGGTTTGCCCGGATAGTGGTGGGCGGTTTCTCATGGTTTACAAAGGCCATGAAATGGAGTGCTCCAGACTCGCCGTAAAGGTCTTTCAGTTTTTGGGCCAGATCAGCAGGGAAAAAGTAGGTCCAGAAGGCGTGTTCCAGAAAGTTCCTTGGCCTGGGCCAGGAGAAGTTTGCCACTTTTTTTAACACCCAGCGGATTCGGGGGAGGATGCGGGGTGAGGTTTTGCCCTTGAGGACCTTGCCCAGGGCCTTGCTTACCTCTACAGGGTGTTTTCGGCTCCAGAGCACCTCCGTAGCGCCCACCCGTAAGGCTGCCCTAAGGAGAGAGGTGGATGCGGACAGTTTCTCTCCCTGAACCTCCTCCAGTATTCGGTCCACCACTCCCCATCGAGCTGCTAGGGTGTAGGCAAGTCCTGTAGCCGCAGCCCTGGCCTGGGGGTGAGGAGACCGGGAGAAGGCCACATCCAGAGATTGGTGGAGGTCTCCCGTGGCCTCTAAGTGGAGGGCTATAGCTATGGCCCTATCCAGGGCTTGGGTATACGAGACTCCGCTCATTCTTCACCAATGGTGTCAGGCGATGTGCCTTTTGGGCACCGTGCTAATCACAAAGCCTACCAGATGGTTTCTACCCCGTAGCGGGGGATGTTTGGGCCCTTTGTGAGTATTTCTAACCCGTGGATACGTGCCTGGGCTACTAGTACCCTGTCGAAAGGGTCTTTGTGTATGTGAGGGAGCTTGCTGATTTCCAGAACGTGGGGAATGGTGATGGGCAGAGGGGTCACTTTCATTCGTGCTATGCATTCCCTGATGAATTCTCCTAAATCTTTTATTTTCTTTGTTCTCTCTAGTTTGTCGAGGCTATGTTTTATGACTATCTCCCATACAGAGGCTGAACTCAGGTACAAAGTATTATCCCGGTTTTTGATGATCTTTAGGACCTTTTCGGATAGCTTGGAGGTGTCGACGGCCCCCATAGAAAAGTATGGGTGTCCAGCAGGTACTCCTTCACTTGTAGAACTCCTCTGCCACATCATCGGGTAGAGGCTGGTCCACGTCATCAAGCAGTTCTATTTTTCCCTCGTAGAAACCTAGTTCCCTCTCATCTTCCCTTTCCCTGATGGGTACCAGCCTTGCGATAGGTTTTCCTGCCTTTGCTATTATCACTTCCTCTCCTTCCAACATAAGCTCAATGAGCTTGGAGAGATTAGATTTAGCCTCGTGTATGTTAGCTTTTACTGCCATAGATGGATAACCTCCCACCGATTCTTGAGTATCAAGTTATACTTAGCTTAGCTAATAGTCAAGCTAAGCCATTTCGAATTTTCTGGGAGGAGTACACCTGGCAAAGATCAAAGCTTTGATGGGGGGAGGGAAGAACAGGTTTGGCAGGGGTTCATTTTAGAGCCAACTCAGAGCACATTCAGGGGGCTTCTGGTTTGAGGAGTAGCATTTTTGCTTTTGGGTATCATGCAGCGGTATGGATCTTTGTAAAGCCAGATTTCTGCGGTTGTTCCGTCCCGTATTCTCTTGACGACATAGAGATAGAGATATTAGTATTTTTAAAACACAGTGCGATAATGTACGACACATTGGGCAATGTTTCGATCTTTGATCGGGGAGGGAGATCATGATCCGTCGGTGTGGAAACGATGACTTTGAGACTATCTACTCCGTCATCAATGATGCTGCAGAAGCGTACAATGGTGTTATCCCAGAGGACCTGTGGAAGGTACCTTATATGTCAAGAGTCGAGCTTCAGCACGAGATCGACGAGGGTGTGGTTTTCTGGGGATATGAAGAGGACGGTGAATTAATTGGTGTGATGGGTATTCAAGACGTTCAGGATGTAACTCTTATCAGACACGCCTATGTTCGCACTGCTAAACAGAACCAAGGCATAGGGGGAAAACTACTGTCTGACCTCCTTAAAAAGACTGCTCGCCCGGTCTTGGTTGGTACTTGGGCAGACGCTGTTTGGGCTATTCGTTTCTATGAGAAACATGGATTTAGACTGGTTTCCCCGGAAGAGAAAGATCG
>Ga0190304_1000940_pt1 | contig 13383 bp, 16 predicted proteins | sample 48700712_MG_FD_161670 | JGI IMG/M metagenome (GOLD analysis project Ga0190304, IMG submission 161670) | Hydrothermal vent sediment bacterial communities from Southern Trench, Guaymas Basin, Mexico - 4870-07-1--2_MG | ecosystem: Environmental > Aquatic > Marine > Hydrothermal vents > Sediment ... | reverse complement strand
ATGCCCCAATTCACAATAAATACAGTCATAGGTGCAAGTTTTAAAGGGTATTAAATCTATTCCTAATGAAAATCCCAATCGCCGTGAAGGCACAGGTCCAAAAAGGCATTTCATTTAACTTTTTATAGAACAACCCATAAGACTTGTCAATTATACAGGGCCACGTCAAAGTCAGGCCATAAGTAATTTAACAAAAAGAACAAACTTTTAAATATGGTCTAAAAAATCCAAATTTCAAAATCCAAATGTCAAATGAAATCCAAATGTTTTAATGCCAAAAACAGTTTTAAGTATTAACAGGCTGTTGAAAAAACCATTTTTTTCTCAAACCCATCCATGGGCTAACAAGAGCAAAATATTATCCGCAGGCCTCTCTGGGGGCAAACAGGAGTGTTTTTGAAAAATAATAAACCTAAACCATTGATAGTATAATTAGAGAAATTTGCCATCCTCTAGATAGCCTCTCTGTTACCTCTATATACCTTTTTAAAAAGTAGAATTGGTTGAAAGGAAAAAAGTTTTTTCTTTATTTTCTTTAAGGGACTATTTATCTGTCAAGGAGGGCCGCTGCGGAATGCAGGCGAGCGAGCACTCCTTGACAGCCCCAGCTCTAAATAAAATATTTGTATGGTTGCGGTCAGTTTTTTGACCGCAACCCTTAAAAAATGTTTTTTTACAATGTTATGGCTTAAAATTAAAAACAATCCGCGATGATACCTCAAGGTTAACTTTCACCAACCTTCGATTTTTCAGGAGCACGAGCAAACTCCCTGGGGGTCAGGTCTTGATTTTTGAATTATTTTATATTTTATGGTATTTAGTCTTATGGCCCGATCGCTACGGATAGAATTCCCAAGAGCAGTTTATCACATTACCTCAAGAGGAGATAAAAGAGAAAAGATATTTGAGAATGACAAAGATAGAGAAATTTTTTTGGAAATACTGGGTTCGGTAGTAGAAAGATACAACTTTTTATGTCATGCCTATTGTCTTATGGACAATTACTATCACCTTTTAATAGAGACCCCAGATGGAAATCTCTCTCAAGGCATAAGACAGTTAAATGGTGTATATACCCAAAAGTTCAATAAGATACACAATTGAGAGATTTGCCATAAGACCAAGACTTTCTGAAATATTTAGCCAGATAAAAAATAAAAAAGAACGAAATGAAAAAATATACGCTGCCTACATAGAATATGGTTATACTCTTAAAGAAATTACAGATTACTTGGGCATTCATTATTCCACAGTAAGTAAAGCAATAAAGAATGAAATAAAGAAACAAGAGCAGAATTCACAATTCAAGACTTGACCCCTTTTGCTTTTGTGCTTTTTTGACAAAAAGCTTTCTTTATGGCATTTTGGGAGTATGGCTAGTGTAGGAGAGATACTGAAAGAAGTGAGGGAAGGAAACGGAATTTCTATAGACAAAGCGGCTGCGGATACAAAGCTTTCTGCTTTTTATCTGGAAGCTATTGAGGCTAATAATTGGCAAGTTTTACCACCTCCTCCTTATATTAGAGGTTACTTGCGCCTTTATGCCAGTTATCTGGGGTTAACTCCTGATAAGATTATAACTCAATATGAGAAACAAACTGCACATTCAATTCCAGAAACAAAAGTTAGAAAGAAAAACTATAAACCCATTATTTTAGGACTGATTTTTGTTTTATTTTTTTTATCCCTTATTTGGTATCTGTTTGAAAAAAAACCTGCCTGCCGAACGGACAAGAATGAGCAGATTGTTCTTGCAAACCAGGAGAAAAAAGAAAGTTTCACAAAATCTGTGCCTGCCCAAATATCACCACCTTTATCTCAGGCCCGGCTCAAACCCGAAAAAAACGCTGTTTTAGGTATTTCTGTTAAACGTATTTCTGTGTGTTTAAATATAAAAGACCGGGAACCCATTCATCCCCAGACCCAATTTCATCTCACTGCCCCTACTCCTATTTATTGTTTTACAGAGATTTTGGGGGCAAAGAAACCCACAAAAATCAAACATCTATGGCTTTACAAAGGCAGGGTAGCGATGGCTACTGTTTTACCTATAAGGTCTGCCAGGTGGCGGACCTGGAGTAGAAAGGTTATATATCCTGATTTAAAAGGCAAGTGGCAGGTAATTATTTTAGGACCTAAAAAAGAAAAATTAGCATCCATTGAATTTGTAGTAAAATAGAATTAATATTTCACTGCTTTTAAAAACAATCCTTTAGCAGGTGCGTTGATGCCTGCTAATTTTCTGTCTTTGGATGCCAAAATAGAGAGGATTTCCTGTTTTTCTCTTTTATGAAGGCCAATTTCTATTAATGTTCCCACTATATTGCGAGCCATGTGTCTTAAAAAACCATCTGCTTCTATTTCTATAATAATAAAAGGAGAGCTCTTTTTTATTTCTAGATAGAAGATATTTCTGACAGTATTTTTAATGCTACTTCCACTGGCCATAAAGGCAGCAAAATCGTGTTTCCCTATTAAATATTGGCTTGCTTCCTGCATGGCAGGAATATCTAAAATTTCTCTTATTTGCCAAGTATAATCTTTTAAAAAAGGAGAAGAGTATTTTGAATTTAAAATGAGATAGATATATGTTTTGCGCTTTACACAAAATTGGGCATCAAATTCAGTTTTTACTTCATCTGCATAAATAACGGCAATATCTTGTGGTAAAAGACTATTTAGGGCCTGGGGAAGTTTATTTGGTGTTAATCGGCTATGGGTAAAAAAATTTATGGTTTGCATAAGGGCATGCACTCCAGCATCTGTACGCCCGCAAGCCTTAACTTTAATAGATTCATTGGTTATCCTAGAGATACATTTTTCTATTATTCCCTGAATAGTTGGGCCATGAGGTTGTTTTTGCCACCCTTGATAAGCAGTTCCTTTGTATTGCAGAACACAGCGAATGTTTTTTATGGGTTGAGTATAAGTGAATGTATATTTATCAGGAAAAGGTAATTTAGGAAATAGCAAAGATAAAAATGACATCTTAAGGAAATACAGATAGCGTTTTTAACCCCATTTCCTCAGGAAGAGCAAGCATTAAATTCATATTTTGGATGGCTTGCGTAGATGCCCCTTTGGCTAGATTGTCTATAGCAGCCATGATAACCATAGTTTGTGATTTTTTGTCCACTTTTACTCCAAGCTGACAAATGTTTGTTCCTCGCACATAAATAGTTTTGGGTGCTGTTTCTGGAGGAAGAAGTTCAATAAAAGGTTTGTTTCTGTAATAATCAGTCATCAGGGTATGGGCAGTTTCACTGGTGATAGGTTTTATAAGCCGGGTATAGACCGTGGTAAACATGCCTCTAGAAATGGGAATAAGATGGGGGACAAAGATTACCTTTACTTCTTCACCTGCTAACTGGGTTAATTCCTGTTCTATTTCTGGTGTATGGCGATGAATGCACATTTTGTATGCTTCTATATTTTCATTGACTTCACAAAAATGGGTGGCCAGTTTGGCCCCACGTCCTGCACCGCTCACACCTGATTTGGCATCAATAATAATGTTATCTAGGGCAATTATTCTTTTATGATGTAAAAATGGGGCTAAGGCTAAAATGACGGTAGTGGGATAGCAGCCTGGATTGGCTACCAGAGAAGCTCGTTTTATTTTTTTTGAATAAATCTCAGGCAAGCCATAAACTGCTAAAGCTAAGAGTTTCTTGGCTTTATGTGGACCATACCAGGCTTCATAAACGGTAGGGTCTTTTAATCTAAAATCTGCACTTAGGTCAATTACCTTTTTCCCTTTTTTTATGAAAAAAGATACCACTTCCATAGAAACTTGATGGGGAAGGGCAGTAAATACTATATCAGTCTGTTTTGCTATCCTGTCAGGGTCTAAAGGAGAAAGAGTTAAATTGTTATATTCTTTTAAAAAGGGAAATAATGCGGAAACCTTTTTTCCTACAAATTGTCGCGAAGTAGCAATGGTGACTTCTACTTCAGGGTGATGTAAAAGACACCTCAATAGCTCCAGGCCTGTATAACCGGTTGCCCCAATAATGCCAACTCTGGTCAAAGATATACCCAAAAATTAACGTTTGGAGAATTGAAAGCTACGTCTGGCACCTGCCAAGCCATATTTCTTTCTTTCTTTCATACGAGCGTCACGGGTCAAAAAGCCTGCCTTCTTCAAAATAGGTTTTAATTCTTGGTTAAAAGATAGTAAGGCCTTGGCAATACCATGGCGAATAGCCTCAGCTTGGCCGGTTTTGCCTCCCCCTTTTACAGTAGCTATGATGTCTAATTTGCTTAACATTTGGGTTAATTCTAAAGGCTGGCGAACGATCATTAAAGCCGTTTCTCTTTCAAAATGCTCTTCATAGGGCTTTTTGTTTACTACAATTTTACCTGAACCTGGAGATAACCAGACCTTGGCAATAGCTGTTTTTCTTTTACCTGTGGCATAAAACCTTTCTGTCATTTGGTTTCACCTTCATTTATCTCTAATGGTATGGGTTTCTGGGCTTGATGAGGATGAGTAGGTCCAGCATAGACCTTCATTTTCTTAAACATCTTACGTCCTAAGCGGTTTTTGGGTAACATTTTTTTCACTCCCAGTTCAATGAGGCACTCTGGTTTTTTCTCCCACATTTGCTTAGCCGTAAAGCTCTTCAAACCTCCCATGTAACCAGAGTGGCGATAGTAAATCTTTTGTGTCCATTTTTTACCTGTAAGTTTTATCTTTTCAGCATTAATTACAATCAAGTAATCACCGGTATCTACATGAGGTGTATAAATAGGTTTGTGCTTGCCCATTAATCTAAAGGCAATTTGGGAGCACAAACGTCCTAAAGTTTTTCCTGTGGCATCTATTACATACCAATCTCGCTTCACATCTTCTTTTCTAAGCATGAAAGTTCGCACCTTTCCCTCCTGACAGTGCGTTTTATAATATAGAGAGATTGTATTGTCAAGTTGCCAGGTTTACATAGAATACGATATATGATAGTTTAAATACAGTTTATATGGGGAGAGGCAATTTGATGAAGGCCATGATTTTATCTGAAGTGGTATCTATGGCTGAAAATAAGGCTCCATTAAAGCTTGTAAATTTACCTATTCCAGAGCCTAAAGGTAATGAAATCCTCATTAAAATTTGTGCCTGTGGTGTTTGTCATACAGAATTAGACGAGATCGAGGGTAGGACCCCACCACCAAAGTTTCCTATTATTTTAGGTCATGAGATTATTGGCAGAGTTGAAAAAATGGGTTCTGATGCCCATAGATATAAAATCGGCGATAGGGTAGGGGTGGGATGGATATATTCTGCTTGTGGTGGCTGTGATTACTGTGTTAAAGGGGAAGAAAATCTTTGTGAAAGTTTTATGGCTACAGGCAGGGATAGAAATGGTGGATATGCTGAATATATGACTATTTCAGAAGATTTTGCTTATAAAATTCCAGATATTTTTTCTGATACTGAAGCTGCTCCTCTTTTGTGCGCAGGAAGCATTGGTTACCGTTCTTTGAAGCTGACAAATATTAAAGATGGACAGACATTAGGACTTACTGGTTTTGGGGCCTCGGGTCATTTGGTGCTTAAAATGGTAAGGTATAAGTATCCAAATGTAGAAACTTATGTATTTGCCAGAAATGAAAAACAAAGAGAATTTGCTTTAAAGATAGGTGCTGTTTGGGCTGGTGATATATCCGCTTATTCACCTAAAAAATTAGATTGCATAATTGATACCACCCCGGTATGGAAACCTGTAGTGGAGGCCTTAAAAAATTTAAAAAATGGTGGACGACTGGTGATAAATGCCATTCGGAAAGAAGATACAGATAAACAATATCTTTTGAAAATTAATTACCAAAGACATTTATGGTTGGAAAAGGAAATAAAATCTGTAGCCAATGTTACGAGAAAGGACATTGTTGAATTTTTGAGTCTGGCATCTGAAATACCAATAAGGCCTAAAATCCAAGAATATAAATTGGAACAAGCAAATCAGGCATTGTATGAGTTAAAAACAGGGAAAATACTTGGAGCAAAGGTGTTGGTGATAGAATAATATAAAGGAGAAGACAATGATTTATCTGGATTACAATGCTACTACACCCGTTTTTCCAGAGGTAAAAGAGGCTATTTTGCCTTATTTGGATAAGACATTTGGAAATCCAAGCTGTATTTATTCTTTAGGTAAGGAGGCCAAGGAGGCTATTGAAAGGGCGAGAGAACAAGTAGCCCATTTTATTAATGCTTCACCTGAAGAAATTATCTTTACCAGTGGTGGCACTGAGAGTAACAATACTGTGTTTAAAGGTATTTTATGGGCATTAAGAGAGAAGGGCAGACATGTAATTACTACTCAAATAGAACATCCTTCAGTGGTTAATCCTGCTATGTTTATGATGATGGAATTGGGCTTTGAGGTGAGTTTTGTCCCTCCTGATTCAGAAGGCGTGGTAAGACCCGAAGAGGTTGAAAAGGCAATAAAAAAAGGCACAGTTTTAATTTCTGTCATGCATGCCAATAATGAGACAGGTGTCATTCAGCCTATAGAAGAGATTGCAAAAATAGCCAGAGAAAAGGGAATTTTTTTTCATACTGATGCTGCCCAAAGTCTGGGGAAAATTATGGTGGATGTGGAAAAATTAGGAGTAGATTTATTGACTATAGCTGGGCATAAGCTTTATGCACCAAAGGGGATTGGCGCCCTTTATATTCGTAAAGGTACACCTTTTGTTCCTTTTATTCATGGTTCAGGCCAGGAAAATAACCACAGGGCAGGGACAGAAAATGTAACCTTTATAGTAGCCCTCGGGAAGGCATGTGACTTATTAAAAGAAAAATTGGAAAAGAAAGAAAATCTGCGTCTGGCTAAATTAAGGGATAAATTTTGGCAATCTCTTTGCGATAAATTAGAAGTAGTGCGTTTTGGCCATCCCCAATATTGTTTACCCAATACTTTATTTATAGGCTTTAAGGGGTTAAGTGGACATGAAGTTTTACAGAAACTGCCAGAAATTTGTGCTTCCACAGGAGCAGCTTGTCAAAGTGAGAAAGCAGGCATATCAAATATTCTGTTAGCCATGGGAGTAGCTCCAAGTGTTGGAAAGGGAGCAGTGCGATTCAGTTTAGGTTATCCCACTACAGAAGAGGAAATAGATGAGGCAGTCAACTTAATCACAGAGCGATTGAAAGCGATTTAATTTTTTAGGAGTTTTAAGAATGAAAAAACAAAAGATAGAAAAAAGGGTGTTAGTGGCTATAGATGGTTCTTTTAATGCCTTTAGGGCAGTGGAATATGTAGCCACTATTTTTAAAGAGGATCCTGCTTTTAAAATTAGTGTAGTTTATGTAATGTCTCCTTTACCTCCTATTCTTTATGAAACATCCGAAGAGCAAGAACTAATTGACTGGCAAAGCTCTTATCGCTCAAAATTAGAGAAGAAATATAGACAACAGGCAGATGAGATTTTAGGGAAGGTAACCAATTTTTTAAAAGACAATGGTTGGTCAGAAGAACAATTTGAGACTATTGCTTTACCAGGCAGGTCTGGCCCAGCTCAAGACCTTTTATTTTATGCTGAACAGGGATTGTTTGATGCCTTAGTTATGGGAAGACGAGGGAAAACCAAATGGGAAAAAATGATTATGGGTAGTGTTACCGACAAAATTATTCATGCCCAAAAGACAGTGCCTATATGGATAATTATAAAACCTATTGTTTCCCAAAAAATACTTTTGGCCATAGATGGTTCAGAAAATGCCATGCGGGCAGTAGATCATGTAGGGTTTGTCCTTTCAGGTAGGACAGATGTAGAAGTAACAATTTTTCATGTTTTAGATCTAAAGCCATTTGTTATCCTGGAAAAGCCTCCCCAAAAGTGGCAAGAAATAGCTGAAAAAAAAATGGCTACTTTTATGTCACAAGCCCAAAATATATTGGTTGAAGCCGGTGTGCCTAAAGAAAAAATTAATTTAGTGATTAGACCCAGTGATAAAGGTGTGGCTCAGGAGATTATTGAATATCAGAAGAAGGAGTCGATTAGCACCATAAGCATGGGGAGAAGGGGACTTTCTCGTTTAAAGGCCTTTTTCTTGGGCAGTGTTTCTACCAAGGTGCTTAATATGATAGAAGAAGGAGCGGTCTGGATAGTGGATTAAAGAGATGCTTACTCATTTTTTTGTTAATGTTCCCTACGATTTATTGGTAAAAAAATATCTTCCTTTATTTGCCAGACAGCATTTAAATCCCGAAATCTATTTTTCGCCTCAAATCCTGGATAAATGGCCTGAAGACGAATTCAAGGCCGTGGCCAGAGAAGTGGAACAATTTGATTTAAAGACTACTTTTCATGCCCCTTTTTATGACCTTTCTTTAGGTTCTATAGAACCTAAGGTAAGAAGGGTGACTCAAGAAAGGCTGGAGCAAATATTGAGTTTAGCGGATTTCTTTCATCCCCTTTCCATAGTTATCCATTTATCTTATGATGCTAGAATCTATGAAGAGCATCTTGAAGAATGGTTGGAAAATGCTGTTCAGACCATAGGAAAAATCATTCCAGTAGCAGAAAAACAAAAAATTTATCTTAATTTAGAAAATGTATTTGAGTCTGAACCTAATATATTTTTACTGGTTTTAAAAAGGTTTACCTCTGATTATATAGGCATTTGCTTTGATATTGGCCACATTTATGCCTTTACTCATACTACTCTTAAAGACTGGGAGGTGGTTTTCCCCTTTATCAAACAAGTTCACTTACATGATAATCATGGTCATAAAGACGAACATCTGGGTTTAGGGAAAGGGAAAATTGATTTTATGCTCCTTTTTTCTCTTTTTAAAAAATATCAAAGGTATCCTATTCTTACTTTGGAACCCCATACAGAGAAAGCATTTTGGGACAGTCAGGATTACCTCCAAAAATTGCCTGAAGAAATAAAGACTTATTTTAAAAAGTGTCCCCGTTTAGAATGAAACGCTATGAGTTTATCAAGCACACGGCAGATATAGGCATCAAGGTTTATGGTAAAGATAAAAAGAGTTTGTTTTTAAATGCCGCCTATGCCTTTTTTGCCCTTATTACAGACTTGAAGACTGTAACACCTAAAAAGGAAATTAAGCTGGAAGTAAAAGGGCAAGACTTGGAAGATTTATTTTTCAATTGGCTAGATGAATTATTATTTCTTTTTGACACTAAAGGATTTGTTGGTTGTGAGATTACTATAGAAAAATTAGAACAAAAAAAAATTTTAGCTAAGATTAAAGGTGAGGACTTTAATCCCCAAAAGCACCCTTTAAATGCCTGTATAAAGGCTGTTACCTATCATAACTTCAAAGTCAATCATATTGATGATCGCTTTCAAGCACAAGTTATCTTTGATATCTAAGAGTAGGCTGGCCAAATAAAGAAAACTTGAGCCACTTAAAAGCCAGTTTGAGAAGAGCCACATCATCTTTGGATATCTTTTTAATTTCCTTTCTGGTAAGTATAAATCTCTGTAAAAAGCTACTTTTTAATACAAATTCTTTAAAGGCATCTAGATTATAACAACTCATAAAAAACATTTTTGTTTCTTGGGAATTTAAACCATGAGGACGTAAACTGGTTTTTAAAAAGATCAATTCCGAAAATTCTTTGTTCATTTCTTGATATTCTTGTAAACCCTGGGATTTAATCCAATGAGCAACAGTCCAGTTCTTTTTTTCTTTAAAGCCAAGGCACTGGGGTTCTTTTAATAAAAAATAAACCCCTTCTTTTCTAGAAGGTGAAAAGGCATGACCTAAGGGATAAAGTCGGCATACCGTGGGACGATGGGCATAAAGTTGACAACCATTATTTCCCAAAAAGGGACATTTCCCTTCTATTTTTTTTAAGGCCACCATAGGAAGAGCAATTTTTTCCGAAAGCTTTATTTTAACATATCTCTCTAGAAAATCCTCTGAAGACATATTTAATGCCCTTTTTAAACACACTATATCATAGGGTGTAAGGGATATTTCCAAGCGCAAACAACACTGAGTAAAACAAGGGAGACCTTTATGACAGGAAAACTGAAACTTATCTCTCAAGCTTACTACAGGCCAATTTCCAATTTTTTTCATATCTCCACACGCTGTTGAAAAAAATCAGATCCACATTACCTTTAACCAACCTGTTCCCTAGTTTAGCACGCCACTTCGCTTGCTGTCAAAGCTGCTTCTTTCCTTTGCTTTTGTCTTCTCTAATGGTTTTAAAAGAAATGTCTTTCTCTAAAGTATTTAGAGGCCTTTGGAAAAATGCCCTAAATCCACATTTTATGTTTCAGTTCCCTCAATTTAGGACAATTTCAGGCAAAAACCGGCAAAGTTGGGTTAAGAAAACAAATAGGGTCTCCCAGCATTATGGCTGATGCCCAGTATATTAAGACAGATATGTTATCCGCATTGGCTATTTTAATAGGGTTGATAACGGAAATTTTAGGGATTGGCTTGGATAAAATTGTGGCCTTATTTATAATGGCCTTTATTGGCAAAGTGACTTGAGAAATCTTGATAGATAGTATCCAAGTACTTTCTCTATTCTTTATTTGACTATAAAATAAGGACGAAATTTTTTAAGTCTTTTTGGCCCAATGCCTTTTACTTTAAGCAAATCATCTATGCTTTTATAAGGTCGTCCCGCTATAATTCTTTCAGAAAGAACAGGACCGATCCCTTTAATAGACATAAGTTCTTTTTTGCTAGCAGTGTTTAGGTTAATCAAACCTGGTGGGGATTTGGTTTCTTCTAATTTTAAGGAAGTAGTTTCTTTGTTTTTAAAATAGAAGGGTTCAGTGGAAAAATAGGCAAAAATCGGCAAGTGATCTGAGTATCCCTCACCCAGATGCCTGCCCCTGCCATTTTTATCCCTTTGCCAACGATAGATGGTGTTTCCTTTAAATAGGTAATCGGGTTCAAACTTGTCAAACGAGTTATCAACATAGGAAATTCCCTTGTTATCATAAAGTCCTTTGGATACAATAATACTATCAGGACTGGTTTTATTCCCGAAAAAAATGTAAGACCAGCGTCGGGATTTATCGATTTCAAGCCACAAATTGTATAGATATTTATTTTTAGCCTGTTTCTTCAGAATTCTTTCACTTACCATTTTAGAATCTTTGATAGTTCCGAGGATATGATTGATGCCTGTGATACCATTAGTATCGTTTAATCTGGAGTTTTGAAAGGTTTGATATTCATTGTAATTGGAATTAAAATCACCTATTAGTATAAAATCAACATTATCTTCTAGTCTATCAATTTCTTTCTTAAGCGCCTTTGCACAAGCTATCCGCATACTTTCAGGCCCTCGTTTTGATTTCCAGTGATTTATAAATAGGACGAAAGGATTGCCATCAATGTTGAGGGTTATTTCAAGAATATTCCTTGCATATTCATTATTGACCTGGATTTCCTTTTTGTTAATAATTGGGAACTTAGACAGAATAGCACACTTTACTGGCGTAGCTTTGGAATCTGCAATTTCAATATAAGGGTAAGACACATTGAAATCCTTTAGTTTATTATTTAGAAAAATAAGGGCCTTTTTCGACTCAACCTCCTGCAGAGCAACAACATCAGCTCCTAAATCCTTTATTACTTTAGCAATATTAGTATATTTAATATTTGCAATATTTTCAGTCCAGCCATAGCTACCATTTGGAATATACTCCATATATTCCGTTCCTTCTTTAATAAGGTCAAAAAGATTTTCCACATTATAGCTTGCAACTTTAAAAGTTTTGGCTTCTATTAATAGAATAGAGCACAAAAAAATATGCAAAATTAATACTATTGTTTTTATCTGCCATTTAAACATATACTTATTCATTGTTTTTGCTCATTCCTTACTTAAGTCTTACTTGCGGTAAGTGCTTAATCTTTTCTATAAATTTATTACCCTTCAAACTAATGCGGCCTAATAAAGGATGTGGCTTAGAAAGCAAATCCCACAAGAAGTCTTTGAATTTTTGAGAAAAGCATTCCATTTTTCCAATTTTATCAATTATAATGGTTTCTTCAGAAGAAGGGATTAAGATTGGAAAATGTTTCTCTAGAGATAACACATCCACTTTATATCTACCTATTTCTCCTGTATAAAATTCCCTTAAGGAATAATTTTCCCCTTTTAAAAACCGGACAATCTTTATCATCCCAAGAAAATCTGCAATAAAGATATTAAGATTAGCCATATCTTTTAAATATAAGTTCCCTACAAAATGCTATTTTTAAGCTCTTTCTAAAACATTCAAAAAAAGTGTTCAAAACTGGAAGAGGTAAGCACTTTAACACCCTGGCTGCTTTCTGATGCCTATATTTGACCTTCAGGAGATTGTTATATAAATTTTGCCCATTACTTTTAGATAATATCATTTGGGCTATACTTCTTCCTGACCTCAGGGCGAAGTAAATACCTTCTCCTGTTAACCCCGAAGCAAGGCCTGCGGCATCTCCAGCAAGAAATATACGGCCAAAATGATGACCCCGATAATCTGTATTGATTAAGTAAGGCTTAAATGGGCTATTTATCACTAATGCATGGGTTTTTTTTAACCAATGTAAAAAGCCTGTTTTGGCCTTAAAGATATTTTTAGGGTTAGAACATACAAATCCTACTACCGTGCTTTTTTTATGAGGGAATATCCAACCATAACCAAAACCAAAAACATTTGCATCCAGAAACCACTCAATATCTTTAAGAGGAAAAGGAAGAGATGTCTGCCAGGCAATAAAAGAATACTTAGTAGGAATATTAAGATGCCGTCTAACAATAGAAGTGCTTCCATCTGCTCCCACCAAATAGCAATAGTTATACTGCCTACCATTTTTAGTAATGATTATATTCCCATTTATTTTTATCACTTTCTCCTTTTCTATCTTTGCTCCTACTTTCTTTGCCCTTTCAAATAACCATTTATTAAGCACCTTACGATTGACTGTAAACATAACGGGCTTAGATGTTTTAAAAGTTGTTTTACCTAAAGGAGTATGGATAATTTGGGTAACAAATGCCCTCTCAATAATGTCTTTAGGCAGTTCTTCAAAGTCCTTTACTGTCAATCCACCTGCACACAGCTTGTCCACAGGGAAAGCGTGTTTCTCAAGCAGAATTACATCCTTTCCTGATTTTGCCAGGTAATAAGCACAATTTAAGCCAGCAGGCCCACCTCCAATGATAATTACTTCACTCATTTTTCTCAATCTAAATTATCATAATAACTATTTGTCTTGCAATAAGTCAAAATAGGATATTTTAATCCTTGTTTGGCTCTCTAGCTTCGTCAAGGGAAAATGAGATGCTGCGTAAACTAATTGAGGGGTTATATGGAACTTCGTGGTCAAAATCAGGGGTCAGGTCTCCACATTTGACATTAAACTGGTCTGTCTGATTCATATG
>Ga0190304_1000939_pt1 | contig 13389 bp, 13 predicted proteins | sample 48700712_MG_FD_161670 | JGI IMG/M metagenome (GOLD analysis project Ga0190304, IMG submission 161670) | Hydrothermal vent sediment bacterial communities from Southern Trench, Guaymas Basin, Mexico - 4870-07-1--2_MG | ecosystem: Environmental > Aquatic > Marine > Hydrothermal vents > Sediment ... | reverse complement strand
TGGAGCGGGAAGCGACGCTTATTCGCTTATTACTACAAGCCAGATAGTGGATAAGAGACAGCGTCAAAAGCTTACGGTTAGATATCAAGCAGAAAACCCGTTTCTGGAATATGTGGATTATACAACTTATAGGCAGCTAAAACTTGGAATGTAAAAACACTTAATAAACTATGACAACAAAACTTTATGGACGGAGCCTAAAAGCTTGGTTGCCTACGGAATATTTGAAGTTCTTTACGCTCCTCGTAAAGCATTGAAAGAAGTAGTCCAGAATCCGCGGTATATAGGACCTATACTGGTAATGGTTTTATTTATCATAGCCAATCTAGGGTTCGGATACGCGTTACTGTCTAAAACTTATCTTGACCAAACAATGCCAGACGCCTCTGCAGACTTGGACAAATGGACAGAAAACGCATCCTATTGGAACTCAAGTGGGACTGTAGCCAATAATACACAGAACTATATTAGCGGAATTTACTACGGAAACAAAAGCATACAATTTAGTCTCAACGACAGCTCTCAAATTTGGATGAAATTAAACATTCCAGACTCCTTGAACTGTTCAGGAGCAGAAGGCTATAAGAATTTGACTTTTAGAGTGAAAATCGTAGAACCAGCGGATCGCCCTTCCAATGTTAGTATATATTTATTTTCGTCAACTAAACAAGATAACTTTTACCAAAACATAACTGACAAGATAAATAGCACAAGCATTTGGAATAATATAACACTTCCACTAGGGCAGAAGTGGACGCCAAGCGGTAATGCAGACTGGAGTAATATAACAAGTTTGAAACTCGAGTTCACGTGGCCTAGCGAATCCAACATAACACTGCTAATTGACGGACTTTTCTTCCACGGTCTTTATAAGTCAGGAATGGAAGTTTCAAGCGGCTTGCTAGTCAGTTTAGGCAACCCCTATTCACCAATTAACGCTTTTATGCAGTTCACAATCCAATGGGTTCTTCTGGGCGGCGTATTATACTTGATTCCTAAAATATTCGGATTCAAAACCGTGTGGAAACCTATGCTTGTTGCGGCTGGTTTTATTCTTATGGCATATTTTATACGGATGGTGGTCTTCGCAGGTGTGTATATGGCTTCTCCAGAAGTTCATTACTCTCTTGCATATTTAGGCGGTGTTCCAGGAGAATGGGAAGAAGCTTATGCTCAGATTCTTCAAACAACAAGTCTTTACTATCAAGCATTATGGTATTTTGATAAATTAGTATGGGCGTGGGCTATAGTATTATGCGCGATAACTATTCGGTTGATATCTGAAATGTCATGGGTCAAAAGTTTTATCGCCTCCACATCAGCCTATCTGCTCTACGTCATTTTACTGTTCTTTCTAGCCCCCTCCGCCGTCCTGATGTAATAATTTAGATTTGAAATTAGTTTAGTCTTTGAGGAAAAGTTAAATAGAAAAGCGAGTTTGTTCAGTTTCGTTGACCCTACATGAAAATGCTGCTGGAAGTCCGTGATGTAAAGAAAACTTACCGCATGGGCAAAGTTCTCGTCCCAGCCCTTCGCGGAGTAAGCTTCGACGTTAAAGAAGGAGAATTTCTAACAATTTTTGGACCTTCGGGGAGCGGAAAATCCACACTTTTGCATTTGATGGGCTGTTTAGACCGTCCAGACGAAGGAGAAATCTTGATTGACGGCGAAAATGTTCTTAAACTTAGCGATGACAAGCTGGCAGAACTTCGTCTAACTAAAATAGGCTTTGTCTTCCAATTCTTTAACCTACTGCCAAGACTAACAGCCCTGCAAAATGTGGAGCTACCCTTAACAATTGCTGGCATGCATGAAAAAGAAGCAAGAGAAAAAGCTGAAAAAACGCTAAAACTTGTGGGACTTGAAGCCCGCATGAACCATAGACCTTTCGAACTCAGCGGAGGAGAACAACAACGCGTAGCCATAGCAAGAGCCCTAATAAACGACCCGAAAATTGTATTGGCTGACGAGCCGACTGGAAACTTGGACACAAAAACGGGCTGGGAAATAGTTCAGTTAATGAAAAGGCTGAATGAGGAGAAAGGGCAAACCTTCATAGTGGTTACTCATGATCCGCATATTGCAGAGACAGCCCACAGAATAGTGCATTTGAAAGACGGCGTGGTAGAAGGAATAAAAGAAGCACCGAGGGGTAGCACAAAATGAGAACAAAAAAGATTTTTACCATAGCATGGGAAAACCTTACGCAACGAAAACTGAGAACCTCGCTTACAACATTGGGAGTTGTAATAGGAATAACAGCAATCATAGGGATAGCCTCGCTAGGAGAGGGATTCCGTTTTGAGATAAAAGAGCGAATGCAGCAAGGATTTGAACTTGACGTTCTAATAGTGATACCTGGAAGCTTTACAGCCGCTCTTCGCCCACCATTTAAACCTGAAGAAGTTGAAAGTGTCCGGAATGTTTCTGGTGTAAAGCTTGTCGCCCCCTTGATTACACTGCCTCAAGCCAAGATAAACACCACTGACGGAAAAAAGGTTAATGCACTTACGGTGGGAGCGGTAAACTTTTCTGAAATTACTCAAATGATTTCTGAAAGATTTATCCCAATGGATGGAGAAATCCCAGACGATAACGAAAACGATACAATAGTTTTAGGATACAAAGCCAGTTTTCTGAATGAAACAACTCAAGTAAATGTGAATGAAAACGTAACCATGCAAATTGAAATCAAAATTCCAACACCACCTTACACTTTAACCATTAATAAGACGCTCCGAGTGGCAGCCATATTAGAAAAAAGCGGCACGCCGGGAATAACTAATTTTGACTATTGGGCATTCATACCATTGAACACTGCTATTGAACTTTTAGGGGAAGAAGCTTACAACATAATTTTAGTTAAAGTTTCAGATGTTGAACAGTCAGAACAGGTTGCAAAAGACATAGAAAATGTTTTCGATAACCCGTATTCCATAAGCATCTTAGTGCCCATAGCTTTTATGAATCAAGTAGACCGCATCTTAAACATTGTCCAGATTTTCCTGATTGCAATAGCTTCAATTTCGCTTCTTGTCGCAGGAGTAGGCATAATGAATATTATGACAGTTTCTGTGATGGAGAGAACACGGGAAATCGGAATCTTAAAAGCCATAGGCGCAAAAAGTCGAACAGTACTTGTAATGTTCCTTGCAGAAGCTCTATTAATAGGCATAATAGGCGGTTTGATCGGAATCCTCACAGGATATGGAATTTCTTTTGGACTAGCTTACGTCTTATCAAGTTTTATACAACCTCAACAAGAAACAGGTCTTCAATCCCCAGAAACCCAAAGCATAGCAATAAGCCCAATCTTCTCACCCCAATGGACAATAATCGCTTTTATCTTCGCCGTAGCCATCTGCATAATCTTTGGCTTGTATCCAGCGAGAAAGGCAGCAAAGTTGAACCCCGTAGAAGCTTTGCGTTACGAATAACAGATTAGCAATGTTTATATGAAGGAACAACTTTTCTGCATGTAACTAGCCTTAACCGAAGGCTCTGCATCCAATGGCATGCAAGTTTTATGGTGAAAGGCTGGTTCCGCGATAAGGACGAAACCATAACATGCCGAGAAGACTTCCAGAAAAAACCAGAAACGCCAAGAGAAAACCAAGAAGGTATGGAAGCAAAAGAAGATACCGTCCAAGTAAACCATTTTTTAGATCAGCACCAGTGAGGGAAAACCAGGAGCTGGAGGTTGTTATCGACGACATTGGAAGCAAAGGCGACGGAATAGCAAGAATCCAAGGATTCCTAATTTTTGTTCCCCGCAGCAAAATAGGTGAACGAGTCAAAGTTAGAATAGTGTCGGTAGGCGAAAAGTTTGCTGTCGCGGAAAAAATAGCTTAGGCGTAGATTCAACAAGAGAGATGAAGCCAATGAATGAAAGGAGAAGAAACTTCAGCCAAAGAAAATTTAGAAGGAGATTCCCACCGAAGCCAGTAGAAGTTGGAAAGGAGTATGAGGTAGACGTTCAAGAAACAAGCCGTCGAGGCGAAGGAATAGCTCGTATACAAGGACTGGTAACTTTTATACCGAACACGAAGCCCGGAGACCATGTGAAAATCAAAATAACAAGGATTAGCAGAAGATTTGCAGAAGCCGAAGTGGTTAAAGAATCATAACCTAAAACTGCACCTTCACTTCTTTTTGAAAAACAACCAATCTTTCTCGCCCTTAAACTTTAAAAGCACATAAACCCCTTTAAGCTTATTTCCAGCAATGTCTACAACCAGTTTATCTTCCTTTCGCTCTAAGAGTCTATAGGTTCCTTTATCCCATATTTCCACTGTGCCAGCCCCATACTCACCCTCGGGAATTACACCCTCAAAGTCAGCGTATTCCAGTGGATGATCTTCAACTTGAACCGCAAGCCTGCGGACACTGGGTGTTGCTGGCGGTTCTTTAGGGACAGCCCAGCTTTTCAAGACGCCGTCCATTTCTAGACGTAGGTCGTAATGTAAGTGTGTTGCAGCATGCTTCTGAATCACATAAATATTACCTTTACCCATTGTCAACTCTCTTTTCTTAACAATACCAGACTATGGTGGGGCCGGCCGGATTTGAACCGACGACCTTTCCCCGAAACAGCCTAAGAGGCTGCTTCTACGGGTTTCTTCTTGACCGCTCCAGAACTTCTTCATTCCGCCTTGGCGGTCCGTAAACCCGTGCTTGTGCTTCTGGAGCCCGTCGTCATTCCTGTCTAGACTACGGCCCCCTTCTTTTGTAGTTTATCAAGTTAAGTTTAGAAGATAAAAATATATGCGTTATTCCTCCATGTGTTAGTTGTGGAAATAAGGCTTTTATTTATGGTTTTTCTGTTGTTTATGGGAAATATTTAAAGCATTTGTGTTAAATAATGTGTAGATGTTGTGTGGAAATGTCGGCGAAGAAAAAGTTTGTTCTTTACCAAGATTTGGATGGCACTACTTACGATGTGGAGTTGCCTTTAACTTCGAATGTTGACGCTGCAGAGTTGAGGGAAAATCTTGGCTTGCCATCTTACATAGATTTAAGTTATTTTCCTATGAAAAGTGCGATGGTTACACTTTGGGCGGCTGTTAACGCGCCTAAACTTCATGAGGTTTATCCTCAAGCTTTTGAAAAAAGGGTTAGTAAGAAGCCTATTCCAGCCTTGCTTTTTGGTGGTGCTGCCGTTAAAATTCATTGTAAAAGCGCGAATGCTGGAGGCTCCTTGGCTCGATCTATACATGACACAGATTTTGTTGTTCCAAAAAAACAAGGATTAGATTTTTACAGGCTTCTTTTAAACATGGATAAGGCTTTTGGGACACAGTACATGTCCTTTTTAACGAAGAACGATAAGCGTTTTAATGCTTGGAGACATGGTGAAAGGTACAGACTTACAACGATCAATGGAATCAAGAAGGATGGGACCCCAACAATAACTGTAATAGACCTTTTCTGTGACCGTATAGAACTAAGACATAAAGTGGAAGTCAAAGAGGAATTTGAACTGTACAAAGAAAATCTGTACACCATTGGGTTAGAAAGGTTAATACTTTCAAAGGCTCAATTCATTTTTGACCTTCCGAAGGAGAAGATGAAAGAAATCAGAAAATACGGGGAAGAATACCGCGTCTTATCTTACCCCCCTTACGCAGAGGACAAAATAATTATTGGAATGGAAGAGAAGGACATGAAAGACGTTTGTTCCGTTTTTTTGGATCATGAAATTGGAAGAGGGCCGGAGAAGATAGATGCGGAGAAAATTAGAAAAATCTTGAAGAAAGACAAAAAGTTTGCCTTGACGGTCATGCTTAACCTTAGAAACATTGTTGAGCGTCAAGATACTTTAAAAAAGTGGATGTCTAAAAACGAAGTTTCAACAGTCACTGAGAGAATAGAAGCTCTGCTGAAAAAGCTGCCAACCATTGACAAAAAATGGAATAAACCTTGGTGGAACACAGCTGTTGAAACTCCCGTGATTGAATAGGGGTTAGCTTCTCCTTTTTACCAGCTGCTTAATCATGTTGTAAGCGTTTTTTCTTGATATACCCATTTTTGAAAGCGGCAGGTCCAACGTTTTTTCTTTCGAGTACAGCCTTAAGCATGTTTCGTGCCCCGGTGTTATGTAGATTGTTAAATCTGTATAGTCAGACCATTTTCCCTTAGTCACTGTTTTTCCTTCTTTCAGCTCAAACCCTTTGCTGTTTAATGTTAAGGTTACACGATACTGTGTCTTGTAGATTTGATGACCAACTATTAGCGATGCGAAGGCTAAAACCAGAAGAGTTACGGGTTGAATTGCGCCGATTATACCGCCGAAGAGTGTGACCATAACCAGTATTAAGACTCCTAAAATAAAAGGCATGGCGAAGCTTTTCAGATAAGCTGGCAGATAGAAAGCCTCAAATGTTGCCTCGGTCAGTTTCAACTGTTTATGAAGAGCCTTACCTAGAACATTTTTTGAGAAGGCTTCAGCTTTTGAAGCTAGACTATAAACCGCTATACCCACCCTTTTGTCCGCGATGTTCTCTACAGCCTTTTTCAAAGTTTTTTCAAGAGGCTTGCTCTGAACTAATCCAATGAATATCCAGTCGTCATCCTTAAACTTGTTTTTGCATGCTATCACAAATTTTCTAAGGAAGTTAACGGTGATTTCCGGAGCTGTGTAGAAGAGAAAGTGAATTTTATACTTCGGAGTGACAAAAGCTGAGAACACCCTTGAGAGAAGAAAACCTTTTTCTTCTAATCCTCCTGTAGCATAGATTGGAACCGTGATTTCGCCTATTTTGTAGTCTTTGCGAATCTCTTTAAAGTTGGCTAGCCAGCGGAGTTTGCCTGTGGCTAGTCTTTCTTCCACCAAGTCTGTTAGAAAATTTAATTCATACACTTAGAATGCACCATACGAGCTTTATGAAAAAATAAAAATAGGGAGGGTATTTAAGGCTATTCTGGTGGAATGCTTAGGTATAATGTTCTTACGTCTACTCCTCTTGTTGTGTTCTTGTAAATGTGATAGATGTAGAGTAACAGTCCAATTATTATGCAGAGGAAGAAGCCGATAGCACTGGAAAGTTCTCCGACACTTGACGGATGGAAAATCCATGGTGATTCTCTTAGGAAAGTATAGAGACAGAAGCTTGCACACATCGTTGCTATGAAACCTAACGACACCACAGTACCTATTGAATGCCTAACTGCGGCTCTGTCATATATTTCTTTTCTTTCAAGCGGAAGCAGCGCACAAGATAAACAGAACATTGTAAGGAAGAACGCGTCAAATATGTCAGTTCCCACAACTCCTGCAAAAGCGGTATAAGTTCCTAAGCCACCAACGTTTGACTCGGCTATGCAGCCCAAGATCCCCGCGATAGCCGTAATCACAATTGACCATACTGGCGAGTGGTATTTCTCGCTGACGTAGGCAAAGCTTTCAGGCATCATTCTGTCGAAAGCCATAGCGAAGAAAGTTCTTGATGCAACCAGCAGGAATGGTGGTATGTCATTAGCGAGCCAAAGCACGGCAGCAACAGCAATCAGAATTGAAAGCCAGTTCAGTCCCATGCCTCTAGCGATCAAGGATGCCACTCCAGTGCTCCATGCACTTTGGAAGTTAGGAATAGACGCTGCGGCTTCTTTGCCTGCATCTGTATAGCTGAGCCAAGAGTATGCTTGGAAGAAGCTCCAATCATGACCGTCAACCGTGCGAACGGCTAACCTCATTCCTGGGAACGCTGAAGCAGTTGTAGCTGCTGCATAAACCAATAGTATTATTAATCCGGCTAGAACCACAACTTTTGGAAGTTTCTTGTTTGCCTCTTTCACCTCTCCAGCAATAAATGTAGTTGCGTACCATCCCATGTAGGCCCAAAATGCCCCAGGCAACGCGTAAGAGAACGCATCGTAGACGCTTGCAATATTGTTTGTCATACCACTGTCTATTGCCAGAGTTACCATGTTCTCTGGTGTTGTGCCCATAACATCTTGCACTCCGGTTGCTAAAAGGTTTGGATCTGTTGCACCCGCAATCCACATGGCAAAGAACGCTACTGTGATTATCGCCGGAATCCAGAACATTATATGCATAATCGCACCATAAAGTTTCGTGCCTAATAGAGCAAGCACTGCGAATATCCAAACAATTATGAGACCTCCTACGAAAAGAGTTGCAGCGTCGAAAGCTATAACTGTAGGCGCAAGTGCAATGTTAAAGAATATCATGATAGCTTCGAAACACGCGACCCCGATTAGTCCATATGAAAAAGCTTCCGCGAGGAACATCAGCCATCCAGCGATATATCCAACTATTGGGTGGATAACCCTTGAGATTGTAACGTAACCGCCGCCTGACCTCGGCATGGCTGCTGTGACGTATCCCGCCGCATACCCGGTGATGAGCACAAAGATACCGCATACTAGGAAAGCCCAGAACATCGCAGGCAGACCTAACGGCATCATATCGTTTGGAAGAGGCATCGGCCCACTAAACTGGAACACTCTTTTCTGCCAGCCTAAGCCCACTACGTGACTGAGGATTACGATTACGCCTAGCATAAAGCCAATTTCTCGCACTAGTCCTGTTGCTTCTCTAGCGAACAATCCTGGTTTACTAGAAGCCATTTTTCTAACACCCAAACCTTCATTTTTACCCCTAACCAAATTTAAAACTTTCCATAGACTCTAAACTTAAATAGGCCAAAACTATGATAAAATAACAGAAAAACCGAAAAGGAATGATTTAATTGTCCTTTCTATTCAAAAAGAAAGAAGCAAAAACCACAAGAATTCTCTTCGCCACAGACATGCACGGCTCTGAGGGTGTCTGGAGAAAATTCTTGAACGCATCAGCCATGCTCAAAGTGGATGTAGCCATTTGCGGCGGAGACCTAACCGGCAAAATGATTGTGCCTATTGTGGAACATAAAAATGGAAAATACTCTTACTATCACCTGAAAAAAACTTATACTATAGACTCCAGCGAAATCGAAAAGGCAATGAAGGACATAAAGGGAATAGGCTACTACCCTTATGTAACCACTGAAAGCGAATATGAAGAGATGACTAAAAACCCCAAAAAGGTAGACGAGGTCTTCCACAAAGTTATGCTTTCAACCCTCAAAGACTGGTTTGACCTAATCCCAGAAAAACTGCCAAAGGAAACACGAGTTATAGTCTGTCCAGGAAACGATGACAGATTCCCCGTTGACGACCTCGTGAACAATCATAAGCATGTAATAAACGGAGAAGGCAAAGTCATAGAAATTGACGACCAGCACGAGATGATAAGCTGCGGATGGGTAAACCCAAGCCCGTGGAAAACAACAAGAGAAGAGGAAGAAGACAAGCTTGAGGAAAGACTGGAAAAGTATATTTCTCAACTGAAAAACGTGGAAAACGCCATTTTCAACTTTCACGCACCCCCATACCAGACAAAACTTGACGAAGCACCACTCCTAGACAAAGATTTAAACCCAATCATCCAAGGCGGCAGAGTAATCATGGTTCCAGTAGGCTCCAAAGCCGTTAGAAAAATGATTGAAAAATACCAGCCCTTCCTAGGACTTCACGGACACATACATGAAGCTTCAGGGTCTATGAAAATTGGAAGAACCTACTGTGTCAACCCTGGAAGCGAATATGCAGAAGGCATCCTAAGAGCTTTCCTCATAGAGTTCAAAGGCAACAAAATCATTAGACTCCAAAGAATAGAGGGGTAATAGGGCAAAAATGGCTTGGCTCTTGGAGAAAGAAGTTAAACGTGAACTTCCAAAAGAGTGGAAGGGAATAGTTCCCACAGAAGTTTTTATTCGAGAATCTCAGGAAATCGTTGAAAAAGCGAAGAAAGAAGGAATAATCTTGAGAATTTTGGGCGGGTTAAGCATAGCTATCCACTGCCAAGAACATAAGGACTTCGCGAAAAAGTTGGGCAGAATAGGAACAGGTGTAGTTAAAGGACAAGAATACAGTGACATAGACTACATTTCCTACCGCAGCCAAAGAAACCAGATTAAAGAGTTGTTTGAAAAGCTTGGCTATGTTAAAAGAAGGGCAACGCTTTCTACTGCAGCGTCTGAAAGGCAAATATATTATCACCCGAAAGGCTGGTTCTACGTAGACGTGTTCTTTGATAAACTGTTGGTGGCAAACCACCCCATAGACTTCAGAGGAAGACTGGAACTTGACTATCCCACAATTACAGTTACAGACATGCTACTGGAAAAGATACAGATATGGGAAGCCTTCAGCGTAAAAGACCTAAAAGATTGTCTTCTACTGTTAAAAGCTCATGAAATCGGAGAGAAAAGCGAAAAGGAGACAATAGATGCCAAATATGTCGCAAAACTACTAGCCAAAGACTGGGGATTCTGGTACACAGCCACAACCAACCTTAAAAAACTTAGAAAATTCATGTCCGAACTTGACAAGCTAGGCCCAGAAGCAGAAATAGACCCAAAACAAATCGATAAAAAGGACAGAGAAGAAATCACAGCAAAAATCGACAGACTCATGGAAACAATAGACAAGGAACCTAAACCCTTCGGATGGAAAATGAGAGCAAAAATAGGCACAAAAAAGAAATGGTACAACCCTGTAGAAAGACCAGAAACCGTCGGCGGATTCGGAATATGGGAAGCCCTTCTAAAAGAAGAAAGCTAGACATCACTTAAAAGCGAAAAGTTAATGAGCATAGACTTCACGTGTATTCTGGGGTTTGCCGGCCAGAGGGCGCGGGACCCACCTGATCCCATTCCGAACTCAGAAGTTAAACCGCGCTCCGTTCCCGGCTGTAGTGTGGTCTTCGGCCACGCGAACCCGGGAAAGCTGGCAGCCCCTTTTCAAGATTGTTTTATGGATTTGAACTAGAATTATTATGTTAAACTTAAGCAGTTCTTTTGTCATTTTCTGCACAAAAGACTTTAATATGTGCAATAGCACAAAATTAACTGTGTTATGCTAGGAATTAGTGACGATTAAAAATGAGTTATCCTACACATAAGCAATGTGCCAATTTTAAGAATGGTTTTTGCACGGTGTACAAAGTTGCAGTGAATCCTAACGATCCAGCGTGTCCAAACTTTGTACCACGAACTGCAACACAAGCAAGTAAATATCCTACAGTTCGAAAATATGATATGCGAACACAAACACCATCGACTGTGCCGCGGCAAAATTACTATCCTCATCCATTTCCTCATCAAATATACAGATACCGAACAGTCGGTTACGGTTACCCATGCTACATTGTTCCACAGCTGCTTGATGAAGAGCTAGCGATGCTTGAGGCATACAAAAGGGAACTTCAAGCCAAAATAGAAACTTTGAATGTGAGGATAAGACAGCTTAGGAGACAGCTCAGTGTGGCTAGTAGGTGATAAGACTTAAACAAGAATTAGGAACAAATCTTTTCTTTGCATACTTTTACGGGCAATCCTTTATTTTTCATTATAATGTTTTACTTGAGCATGATTAAACTTAATATCATTACAGCCATTCCAGAAATAACCCCTAAGGCTACCAAGTGCTCTTTACCGTATTCGTGAGCAGCTGGCAATAATTCGTCAAAGCTTATGTAAACCATGATGCCGGAGACGAAGGCTAGAACACAACCAATCAGATAATCTGTGATGAAGGGTAAAAGAAAAGCTGCGCCTATTACTGCGCCGATGGGCTCGAATATCCCCGAAGCAAAAGAGTACAGAAAAGCTTTTCTCTTATTTCCGGTAGCGTAAAAAATGGGTATAGACACAGAAATTCCTTCTGGTATGTTGTGAATGGATATAGCTACTGCCAACAGAATGCCTGTTTTTATTGAATATAAGGAACCCGCGAACGTGACAAATCCTTCTGGAAAATTGTGGATTGCAATTCCCAGTGCAGTTAAAATTCCAGTTCTCATAAGTTTAGGATTTTTGCTTTCAGCCTTTTCAGCGATGTATTTGTGGGGAATCAAAACGTCGATTGCAAAGATTATTACCATTCCGACAAAGAATGCAAAGTTCGCATGGAGAAAACCTATTTCATTCATCGACTTTGTTAGAAGTTCAACGAATGATACGTTAAGCATTACGCCCGCGGAAAATCCGAGGGTTAAGCCTAAAATCCTGTGCGTAGGTTTTTTTATGAAAAATGCTACTACTGCTCCTATTGTGGTTGAGATGCCAGCCAAAAAAGATAATAACAATGCTAATAAAACTACACTCAAGTTTTTCTCTCCTTATTTTATAGTAAAAGCAACAGCGTCTTCTTTAAAACCTTTGACCAATATAATACAGCAATCTTTTGTTTAAAGGACATATTTTAATGCAAAACATGTCAAAAAATTATGGTGAAATTTAATTTTCTATGAATTGTCCTCACGGAAAACAGAAATGGAGAGAGGTGAGAGGTCACAAACTTTCGTGGAATTACCTAAAACTTATAACCTAGCATTTGATAGTTTTTCGAAAAGGTGAGTTTGTGAACGGATTGGCGGCAATGACAGTGTTGCCAAATCAGCTGTTTCCCGGAGAGGATATCATATCACAAATTCTAAGTGTGCTTTTCTATGTCATCTTCTTCATTTTCATTTTTTATGGGCAAAGAATCCAAATGTATGTTATGATTAGAGAGGTTGAAAGCTCTCTCTATAAGCTCAAGTATATAAAAGATGAAGGGCGAAAAATAGCCATAGAAACAATCAAGGAAATTGGAAAGCCTCAAACAGACCCAACGGCAAGGGTTGACAGGTTCCTAGAATACTTCACTATACAACCGCAAAGCCTCGACCCAGCCGGCGTTGTCTGGAAGCTTGAGCACATTCTTGACGTTAGAGACGCACGATTCAAAGATGAAGTTAAACTTATGGCGCCAGCAGCAGATGAAACCCAAGCAAACAATCTGGAAAACACTCTTGAAGCGGCTATGGCGCTCAACTACATATACAAGGTAATAAGGCACTATTACTTGCTTGGCAAGAAAACCTTAAGCCTCTACATCATAATGCAGTTGCAAATGATACTTCCACTTATAATGCGAGAGGCAGAAGCCTACGCCAGCGCCCTAAAAGCCTTTGCTTATGGTCAACCCATAGGAGACGGAGTAGGCGCATTAGTAGCAGCCAAACTAATGCACGGGTACGAAACAAGAAAAGTGCCAAAAGACTGCATTGTTGCCACCGTCCCAATAGAAGGACGCACAGCATACGTTATAAAGGCTGAAGGACCAGGCGGAAATGTTGGCAAGCCTGGAGACGCCATAAAAACGATTATTGAAGAGAATGAGGGAAAAATTGCGTGCATTATTATGATTGACGCAGCTTTGAAGTTGGAAGGCGAAGAAGTCGGCGCGGTTGCTGAGGGTGTGGGTGCAGCCATTGGAGGACCGGGAGTTGACCAGTTCAAGATTGAAGAGACCATCTTGAAATATCGTATTCCAATAAAT
>Ga0190304_1000938_pt1 | contig 13401 bp, 13 predicted proteins | sample 48700712_MG_FD_161670 | JGI IMG/M metagenome (GOLD analysis project Ga0190304, IMG submission 161670) | Hydrothermal vent sediment bacterial communities from Southern Trench, Guaymas Basin, Mexico - 4870-07-1--2_MG | ecosystem: Environmental > Aquatic > Marine > Hydrothermal vents > Sediment ... | reverse complement strand
GCAATACTAATCATAATTTCACATCCAAAACATATATGATCCCAACATAAATATTTTAACTTCTCAATACTTGCTATATTAGTTAATAGCTTCTGTTAACTTATTATTGGTGAAGTAAAATCATTGTGTAGTTGCTTAAAGAGAAGGGAGTCTTAAAGTATGAAGGGTTGGAAAGGATGATTAAGGAGAAAATAAAGGAGAGTGAATGATTGAGAAGAATTTAATTAAAGATTATAGATAATAAGTATGGAGGTAGAATCATGAAGCGGACAAAACTCGATCTAGCAAAAGAATACAAAACATATTATACTGCAAAACCACGCCCGAAATCGTTGAGATTGGAGAAGGACGATTTTTAACCATTGAGGGAAAGGGTTCTCCTGACGGAGATGAATTCCAAGCCAAGGTTAATGCTCTATATTCTCTTGCCTATGGAGTGAAGAATATCTGTAAAAGAGAAGGGAAAGATTTTGTTGTTCCGAAATTAGAAGGATTGTGGTGGGTTGAATCAGACAAGCCAGCTTTAGAAGTACCACGTGAAGAATGGAGATGGAAACTTCTTATTCGCATGCCAGAATTTGTGACTTACGAAATAGTTGAAAAATCAAGGAAAGAAGTCATAAAGAAGAAAAATATAGAACTTGTAAAAGAAATTAGGTTCGAGAAAATGAAAGAAGGTAAATGTGTTCAGATACTACACATCGGTCCTTATTCAACTGAATCAGAATCAATAGAAAAAATGAAAAAATTTATGGAGGATAGAAATCTCATTGAAAATGGACCACATCATGAAATTTATCTTTCAGACCCAAGAAGAGTTCCACCAGAAAAACTGAAAACGATTTTGAGACAGCCTGTAAAAGAAAGGGAGTAGAATGGTAAAGTGTGTCTCCATCAAAATTGTTCTGAATAAACACAAAAGCATGATATACAGTTTAGCAGTCAAAACAATAGGGAAAGAAAAGAATATATATTATCGCTTAAGGCTCAGCTATAGAAGGTCACTGGTCTATGTGTGAGAAATACAACGTAAACTGTGTGATGCGACATGAAGGCTAAAGAAATAATCAAAGAACTGGAATCTCTTAGAAGTAAGAAAAATATTGAGGAAATGCAGAGATTCGGAATTACATCTAAATCGAAAATTTTTGGGATTCTAAAGCCAGAACTAAGAAAAATTGCTAAAAGAATTGGCAAAAATCAGGAATTAGCGATTAAATTATGGGAAACTGAAATTCATGAGGCCAGAATTCTAGCTTCAATAATCGCCGAACCTGAAAAATTTACTGAAGATTTGATGGATAAATGGGTTTCTGAAATAGATAACTGGGATTTATGCGATCAGTGCGTCATGAACCTATTCTGGAGAACAAAGCACGCTTATAAAAAAGCAAGAGAATGGAGCCAAAGCAACCATGAATTCATAAAAAGAGCAGGATTTTCGCTCATAGCAAAGCTTGCAATAAGCGATAAAAAAGCTAGCAATGAAAAATTTGAACAGTTCTTTCCAATCATAAAAAGAGAAGCTACCGATAATAGAAATTACGTTAAAAAAGCTATTAGCTGGGCTTTAAGGCAAATTGGGAAGCGAAACCTAGAGTTGAATGAAAAAGCTATTGAAATAGCTAAGGAAATCCAAAGACTAAACTCAAAAAGTGCAAAATGGATTGCTCAAGACGTAACAAGAGAATTAACAAGTGAAAAGATTCTAAAAAGATTGAAAATGAGGAAATAATATGAGTAGGCTTAGGCATCCACATATTATCTCTAATGGGGTCACCTAACAGGAGGATATATAGCTTAGCTTTACTGTCTAAATTTACTTCGTTATAATAGCAGTTTAAACCTGATTATCAGAAAAATATAAATTGTCTGAAATTAATATATTATCTGATAATTATGACTCATACAGTTATATCGAGGGTTGGGAGAAGGGGGGCTATATATATTCCCAAGCACGTTATGCGAATGTTAGATATAAATGAGGGGGATAGAGTTTTAATGAAAGTAGAAGATAGGAGGCTTATTTTAGAGTTTATTCCAAATCCCTTAACCCTAGCTCTTAAGATAAGAAAATGGGCTAAGACCACTGTAGAGGAGTTCGAGAAAGAATCAGAGATGATGCAAAATGAATTATATTAAAATATTGCTTGACTCCACCTATATTCTACCTAGCTTTGGGATAGAAGTAGAGGGATTAGGGGAGGAAGATATTATAAAATTGAAGATAGCTGGAATTGAAGGTAAGGTAAAATTTTATTGTCTCTCTGTAACATGGATAGAAATCATCGGTAAAGTATATAGGATGGTTGAGAAATATAAAGTAGATGTTAAAGACATTATAGATAGTGCCGTGAAATCCCTTTTAGAGTCAGGTTTTTATGAGTGGATAACACCTTCTTCCCAAGCCGTTTTAACGGCATTTAGATTAAGAATGTTGGGACATAGAGATAATATAGATAACCTATTATATGCTTCATCGCTTGAGAATAAAATGATATTCTTAACGATGGATAAAAATCTAGTAGAATTTCTAAAAGAACATGGATATAGCATTGAAAACGTTATGGATCATCAAAAACTATTCAAAAAACTTTATTGATGCAATGTTATTAAGCCTTTATCTATTTCCAATTCTTATAAAAATTTCTAATTGTATAAAATGATTTTTTAGGCGTTCCATCCATTCTCACTATTCCAAAACCAAGGTCCCCGTTCCCAGCGATCTCATTCTCATCCCATTCATGGATAAAACAACCATTCAAATCCGCTTTTCTAATAAATTTAAAATTCATCTCGAAGCATCTCGCCTGTGCTTTCTCATCATACTCAACTTCATGCTTCCTCGGATACCACCAGATAGGTCCTGCCTCAAACGCCCTATTTATTGTTTGAAATCCGATTTCACTTAATACTGCAGGTTTCCCAAAACTCTTCATCTTTAATAACAAATCTAAATAGTTATCTTTTGTCTGAGAATACAGAAACTGGTTACACATCACTATATCCATATCTTCCCAGTCTATGAGATCGAATTCCCAGGAACCTGCAGCATAGGTTATTTTGCCAGAAAAATGTTTTCTTGAAATCTCCACCAGCTCAGCTATAAAATCAATAAATCTATCCATTTTTTCTCTTAACGGTTTATGCACATATCTCTCCATATCAAGACATCTTTCAACATAACTAAATGTCCTATCACTTTCCAAATTTACCTCTAAACTTAACTCATTTCCAATCATTAAAACATCTATTCCAAAATCTTCAGCCCTTTTAGAAAAATCTCTATATATATTGACAAACTTTGACCTTGGAACAACATCATCAACCTTTGGATGAGCCCATACCTGTAATCCCTCATTCATAGCAATTTCAGTAATCTTCCATAATGTTATGCCAGTTCCCTCAAGTCTCACAGCATTTGCATACAATTCATCCCGCATCATTCTAAGTTCGTTCTCTATCCTATTAAAATCTTTTTTAAACCAACCCATAGATGTATGTAAGTACACTACCCCCCTAATTTTCATAATGATTAATCTAAAGGAGGGAACAATATTAACTTTTCCTAAAAATAAACGATGTAGTCAGCTATTTAAATAACAATGATTCTTATGAGGATCTTTGCTTAATAAATTCGGTTAAATAGAAGTGTTGTTTAAATAGATATGTATGTTTTATTAAAACAAGTTCTTTGGGAGCTATTTTTAGAGGCAGCAAATCCTTCTTCACCAATTTTTCTAGAATTGTAATTGCTCACCAATGCCTCAGCGGATACAGTTTTAGGTATACACCCCTCAACAAACCTTTTAATCATTATGAAATCATCCCCGATATTTCTTCATCTTAGATGTAAATCTGAGCCTAGTAAGTTATATAATTTTTGCTTTATTGCGCATATAATTTTTCTTTGTTTTCAATGGTAGTTTACTGGATTTAGATACCAATGTTTATATTTTACAACTTTTATTGCAAGCCATCCCCACCATACTCATCTCTAAATACTCCTAGGATGTAGAAGTAGTATCTAAATAATGCAAGTATAGTCCTCCCCTAATGCCAAACAAACATAAATATCTCTTAGTTTTAAACATCACTCAGCCTAAGCCGAAGGATAAGTTAAGAGCACCCAAATCTGTAAATTATCAACATTTAAGGAAGATATATAGTATTTTGATCATATCAAAACTTAGGAACATTTAGAACAAAATTTTCTAAGAGATATTCGCTTCTCTCTAATAAATATTAATGATAATTAAAAGTGATAGATTATTAATACTATCAATAAGAATACCTAAGAAGATTTTTATATGACTTGCTATACCTTAATATCTTTATTTCGTGGATTGAGAATATTGCTTTTATAGGTATAAATATTAGTGGGTTTTCCTTATCATCCCTATAATTTCATCGAAATATCATTTAGAAGAAATATTGGTAATTAATAGTAGATCAAACTCTTCTAATATCCCCAATATATTTCACAGTTATAATAAGTCTATACTATAATAATATTGACTGGAGTAATATTGACTATGTTGTTTAGGATGCGGAAAGGAAATATTAATATGTCAGATACAAGTGGACAAACAATAGAAATAGTTATGTATAATCATCGTGGTCTTAGGCTTCCTAATACTCTCTAATCTGCCATAAATAAACCACTATGGGTGAATTAACTATTAACTAGTCTTCTAAAAGATGACCTGATTTAGAAATATTGAACGAACAATATTTAACTCTTTTAATAGTCAAGAGAATAGAAAATAATATTGCAAGATTTTAGTTAAAATAAATTTCAGTGAGTATTTATGAGTAAACATGGTAGAAAAGTTAATATCGACAGCATATTTTGTCAAAAAATATTTTGAAAATATTAATAACCTAAAATTCTTTAAACTAAAGGGAAGTCTCTTTCTATAACTTAAAACAAATTGAAACTAAGAATTAGATAGCTTTTACGAATAAGCTAAGAGTTACATCTAACTATATTAGATTATCTAAAATAAGACATTACTTTATTTTATGGAAATATATTTTCTTCATTGAATAACTCTTTTTAATTATACATATATTTTATTAAATATAGTCTCTATAGTTTGACAAGATTTATATATAAAGTCTACTTTATAAAAGTATAGAAGTGTATATGAAAAGGGGATCTCTTAAAGTTGCACTCTTAACTCTTATTAGTATAATATTGCTTACCTTATTCTCTACACTTTTACTTGACTTCATCACCCGACTAGATTTAGCAGAATACATAGAACATCCAGTTAAGAAGATATTTAATGCAACCCTAGTTCTCAAGCCTGAGGAACAGAGGATTATTAATATAACGCTTAAGAACCTTGGTGACTTTAATGCAAGCGACTTTAATGTAGTAATCAATGTAAACCCGCCAGACTACAAAAAGTATTTCAAGGCAAAAATATCGAGTTGTGAAAGGGAAGGTAGAGATGTGAAAATATTCTTAAAAGTGGAGGTTGACAAAAGGTGTCCCTCATGCAATGGAACAATAAGCATAGAGTCTCTAGACAGCACTAAGAAATACGCATATATATCTACGATTGTGATTCCAGGGAAGAAAAGTTCTCCAGAATACTATGCGGTAAGTGGGTTACCAGAGCGTCTCAGTGTACCTTACAGAATTACTTTATCTAATAAACTTATCCTCTATGTTAATGGAGCTCTCCATACATCATACCTGAGAACGGCTGTTTTCTCTGAATATGCCTACAGTAATAATGAATGGTTATCAGATAGCGACAAGGATAAGGTGCCGTATACATCCTCGAATATAACGAATGACATCCCAGTGCTATATCCATACTATGTTATCGATAAAATAGCTATAACCTACATAAAACCCAGTTCTATCATGCCCACGTCAAAGTATACTAGAACATTGAGAGTTCTTGAAGGTAGTGCCGAAAGAATTGATTACTATCCAAGTCTCATCATATTCCAAGTGACTGGTAGGATTAAGAAGTATTGCTTTGAAACTATTCACTTCAGATATGATAGAGAATTTCTGAATAGTCTAAATGCAATCAAAATTGAAAAATACTTACAAGTTCCCGAGGAGTTCCAAGATTTGAAAGAGCTAGCCTTAAAAATAACTAAGGACTGTAAGACTCCTTATGAAAAGGCTAAGGCTATAGAGGAATTTTTGAGGAGAAATTATAATTACAATGTAAACTTCACCATCCCTAAAAGCGAGAACCCTATAAAGTACTTTCTATTAAAGGGAAAAGAAGGAGTTTGTATACACTTTAATTCTGCTTTTGTTATACTAGCTAGATTAGCTGGACTACCAGCTAGACTAGTCATTGGATTTTTAATTGACAGTGGTAAGACTAGCCAAGCAGTGTACTCGGACCAGGCGCATGCTTGGTCTGAGATATTGTTTGAGAAAATTGGTTGGATAAGATTTGATGCTACAGCTGGTGGTAGAGGTTTTTGTCACCATTGTAGAGGAGGTAAAACTTGTGAAATATGTACTAAGGGTAGTGAAGAGGAATGGAGTGGGAAGTCGACTGAGGAAGGCATTAAATGGTTCGAATTAATAGTAAATATAAGTAACCTCAGCTTAAGAAGAGGGTCAACCGAAACAATAAGTATCTGTGCTAAATGCCATGGTTATAATTCTAGGGTAAAGTTAACTGCAATATATGACAAAAGAAATTTCGAAGTAAATTTAGATCCACAAATAATTGACAATAATACTAAATCGCATATTTTAATCCTGTGCAAGAAAGATGCGATTCCAGGCAAGTATAAAATCGTTATAGAAGGTGTTGACGAAAAAGGACGTAAAAATAGTGTTACTATAACAGTCACGATAGAAGGTTACTTCATTATAACATTTAAAGAGCTAGTTGAAGTAGTTAGGGGCTCTAAAGCTATAGTAAATGGGTCTGTAAAACCTAAGGGTTTATATCCTCATAGTGTGACACTTAGAATTGAAGGTCTACCTAATAGTATACGTTATATAATAAGACCGAATTCTAAAATTCCTCCGTTTAACTTTAATATAACATTCTATGCTAGTAAGTATGCCAATGTAGGGGATTATAGTGCTAAGTTAATTGGAATTGGAAGTAATGGTAAGAAGTACTCTCTAGAATTTACATTAAGAGTTTTAGGTAGGAGCGAGATTATAATTAACTTATCTGAACCAACTAGGGTAGTGAAAGGTCAATGGGTCATAGTAAAAGGTGTTTTGAGAAGTGAACTAGAAGAGCCCCTTCTTAATAAGACGATAATAGTATATTTGAGAGAAAGCAAAGAACGTGGTGAGTTAATTAAAATAGGAGAGGGAGTAACTGAAAATGAAGGGGTATTTACCGTTAACTGTACAATTCCAACAAATATTGATGTAGGAGAGTATGTAGTCATAGCTGAGTTCCCTGGAGATGACTACTACTTAGGTAATGTAACTGATCCGAGATTGGTAGTAGTAGACCATCCAGTCATATACTTAGTTAGAGAAGTTCCCTTGATAACGTTTGTTAATGTGAAGTATTCCGTCATAGGAAAGGTCTGTGATAGTGGTGGAAAACCTCTTGCTAACATATCAGTGATTATATTTGTAAATCAACGCTTATTGCTGACTAATACTAATGAAAAAGGATTATTTGAAGTTAACACTACATTTAACGTTGGAGCCAACATAATAAACATAACTACACCTAAGCTTAAGTATTATGTACCATCATATCGTGTTCTGAAGACATATACTCTGCTAGTCGACTTAAGCTCTAGAAACTGGATTAGAGGAGAAAGAGGTGAAATACATGGTTCTATTAAAGGATTAAGATACTTAAACTTAAATCAAGTGATTTTAAGTTTGGAGAATTCGACTACAAAGTTATTTGAAATCTCTTTAGAAGCGTTAAATGAAACCTTTAGATATAATTACTATGTGAACAAAAGTACTTCAGTAGGTCATTATGTGTTAAGTTGTAAGCTTCCACTAAAAGGTGTTAATTATACTATAGTGAAAGAGGACATAGTCATAATGGCTAAGGCTATGATTATAGAAAACATACCAGTTGAGGTCTATAGAGGAGATGAGCTCTGTATCGTGTTTAAGCTCGTCGACTATCACTTTGAAGACTTAGTATTACGAGGAGTTAATGTTTCAATTGAGATGTTGGATGAGAAGTATAATCGGATTCTGGATAAGAGATTAACATCAAATGAAACTGGATTTCTAAACTTAAAGTATAAGGTTCCAAAGAGATATAATTATACGGAAATTAGAGTTAAGATTATAGTTAATGACCCATTTTATCTATCAACTATTAATGAATATGTCATTAAGGTTAAGGAGAGGAGTCTAAGTTGGATTATTTTGATATCCATAGTAATTGCATTAACAGCGTCATTCTCTCTCCTAGCTTACGCAGTGTGTAAGAGAAAGAGTAAAAAAGCTATTGAAATTTCTATTGAAAAAGAGGAGAAGGAGGCAGAGTATGAATACGTGAAAGTAGTAGGTAAGGAAAGAGTTGTTAAGAAAATTAAAATAATGCTATCGTTTCCCCAAATAAAGAAATCGTTCCCATTAGTATGGGGAGTTAACGATCCTCTTGAAATAATTGCGACAGCCTACAAAGATGATGAAGAGGTTTTCTCAAACTTTGAGTTCTACATTGATGGCTTAAAAGCTGGTGAAGGAAGGGCTTTCACCTATGTATTTAAAGAAAAAGGAACACATAAAATCCAAGCCATTTTGAGAATTAACGATAGCGCTTATGAAAAAGTTCGTATCATAAGGATAGTTGAATATAGAGAGGAGATTGTTAGGCTCTACAATAAACATTTCTTAAAATGGGTTAAAGGACTAGGAATAGAGGTCTTAGAAAGAACTCCTGAAGAGATAATGTATAATGTACTTAATAAGGTAAGGGAAAATAATGAATTGATTGAAAGAATCACATTGATATTCGAGGAGGCAAAGTATAGCCTTCACGAGATTAAGCGAAGACATTATGAGGAATTCTATATGGCTCTGTATGACCTTAAGGTTGTGCGAGGAGGAGTTAAATGAAAGAGTTGACTAAGAAAATAATTAGGCATATTATAACGATAATGGTGATAATTATAGTTACGTATTCAGTGATTACGTTTTTTAGTCAAATAGGATTTATATGGTTAGCTAAAACACTTTACTCATTACTGCTCTTAATGGTGTTAATACTAATCTCCAATACACTAAATTCTATATCAAATTATGTAAGTAAGAAAGCCAGTAAAGTGCTGGGAGTAGGGAGCATAGTGGCAAATGTTATTGGATGTTTATTGCTACTAAAGACTTTTCCTTATAATGAAATTTTCATGATAGATTTAGAGAGATATGTAAACGATATTATCATATTAGTAATAGGAATTGGAATTATAAAAGTTGGTGGAGTATTGATAAACATTGTAACTCCCATATTTAATTCTGCCGGAGGATTTTTAGTGTTCTACAGTTTTTCAAGAATTCTCCTTAAGGTGCCCGAAAAATTAGTTAACTCTCTATCTTTAGCTGTAGTCTATGCAGGTATTGTATTTTCAGCGCTAACTTCTATGACTTTAATGGTGTTCAGTAAGAATAGAAGTGTTGCTGAGTTAGGTTCTTATATAGGCAAGAAAACAGGAATGTATACATTTTATTCGTTTCTAACAGCATTCTATCTATTCTCATTTAGAGATATTCTGATGAGCTATGCAAGTTATTTGAGAAGGTACATACCACTTGTAGAAATCGGCTTTGCCGCTTTCTTTGTATTAATGGTAGCTGAGGGCATATATACACACTTTAATAAAGAAAGGATAATATTAGTTCATGTCGCTAATATGTGGAAATTACATAGGCCAAATGTAGCAAGTTTCGAGGAACCTTGGCTTAAAGAAATTGAGAACAGCATAGATACTTTTATAATTTATGGAGATACTACAAGTTTAACTTTAAAACTTACATATGTATTAGCTAGGTATAATGTACCATTTGAAAATGTAGAAAAAGTTCTTAAACCACTAACCAGTTATAACGTGAGAGAAACGCCTGTGATAGCGTTTAGGTGGCATAAGCGGAAAGTTTATCATGAATTAATGGAAGAAAGATTTAATATTGTTTTGGAGGTTATAAAGGAAGTGAAGGAAATAGTAAAACAAGGGTGAGATAGATTATGGATATACTTAAAGCAAGTACGTGTCTTAATACTATAATATCTACAGTATCTCAATACTTCATAGGAAATAGAGCAGTAGTTGAAAAGACTCTAGCTGCTGCCTTAGTTAATGGACATGTGTTGTTTGAAGATCACCCGGGATTAGGGAAAACGTTATTAGCGAAGACATTTACTAGAGTTATAGGTTGTGAGTTCACAAGAGTACAATTCACACCAGATTTACTTCCTTCAGATATAATAGGAACTAAAGTCTGGAAAACGAAACTCGAAACTTTTGAGCTAGTTAAGGGACCAATATTCACGAACATACTCTTAGCTGATGAAATTAATAGAGCGCCTCCTAAAACTCAAGCTGCATTATTAGAAGCTATGGAGGAGAGACAAGTAACAATAGAAGGGGTCACGTATAAGCTAGAGGAGCCCTTCTTCGTACTTGCAACTCAAAATCCATTAGAATATGAAGGAACTTACCCATTACCTGAGGCACAACTTGATAGATTTCTCCTAAGACTATCAACAGGATACCCTACTCTTGAAAATTTAATCGAAATATTAAAGAGTAGGCTCAGATGGGGCAAAGACGACCCAACCTCGGACATTAAACCAATAATATCAAAGAATAATTTCTTAGAGCTTCAGAGAATAGTAGAGCATGACATACATGTTGATGAAGCAATATTAGAGTATATCACAAAGATAGTTGAAACTATTAGAATCGACCCTAGAGTGGTGGCAGGCCCCAGTCCGAGAGGGGCGCTAGCCCTAATGAAGTTATCTAAAGCTATGGCTTTAATTAGAGGCAGAGATTTCGTAATTCCAGACGATGTAAAGACTTTTACAACTCCGGCTCTAGCTCACAGAATAATATTAAAGACAGAGTATGTTCTCGAAGGGCTAATGCCTGAGGATGTTATAAGAAAAGCTGTTAGTAAAATTCCAGTACCAAAGGAGGTAAAGAAAAAATGAGTGAAGACAAAGATGTAAGTACTCTTTATGAAAAATTAGAAGAAGGAGAAGAAACATTCACTGTTCTTTATTTAAGAATATCGTTTATACTTTTGATATTAGGAGTTCTACTACTAAATCAACATTATGTATATATGTCATTAATGCCTCTGTTTTTTACATTATTCAGTATATTGTTTAATACTCCAGACGGGATTACGGTTCGGAAAGAACTGTCGAAGGTTAAATGTCGAGTTGATGATGTAATTGAAGTTAAAGTAAGGCTTATAGCTAAGAGAGGAACAGGATTTGTAATAGTTAAGGATATAGTACCAAAGCACTTTGAATTAGTTGAGGGCAGTAATGTTAGAGCATTATTTAAGGGTCTTAAACCTCTTGAGACGACAATAACGTACTCTGTTAAGTGTTCTTTAAAGGGTATATATGAAGTACCGCCAACTGAGATTGAGGCAATACATGTCCTCGGATTTAAGGAAAACAAGTACTTCAGATTTTATCATGAAGAAAAGATAATCGTCCTTCCTCTAGCTTTCTCAATAAGGCGAATCAGAATGGTACCTACAAGGTCTCCAATACCAATACCGATGACGGCTATCTCCAGAAGAGGACCTATAACTACCGAGTTTAGGGAAATTAGAAAGTATGTCTATGGAGACCCCGTTAAGTTCATTAATTGGAAAGCTACTGCTAGAATTGGATCTAAAATACCATTAGTCAATGAATTCGAAAGAGAAAGCAAGAAGACGATAGTGATATTCCTAGACACAACAATGAACATGAAATACGGAACGTCTCTCAAAAATCCTCTTGAATTCGGTATTAGTGCTACAGCCTCTCTATCATACTATTTATTAAATAGGTCATTTAATGTAGGAGTAATAGTTTATGGAAATGGAATGTCAATAATTCCCAGGACTGGTGGAGATCAGTATTATAGGATATTGAGAAGGCTGATTACAATAGAAACATTCTCGAATAAAGTTAGCTTTGAAAGAAGTGTTGAGCTAAATAAGAGGTGGATAATTGAGTGTACACCGTTAGTGTTCATAATAACTAACATTACTAGACATAACATAGACGAATTAACCATAGGGATTAAAAGGATAATTCAATATTTAGGTAGAAGTGTTGAGAAGAGCAAGAGAGTTCCAGTAATAGTACTAGATGTATCACCCCTTTACATAAGCGCTAACAAGTACAAATATAGCAATGTAGTAGTTGAAATAGCTGACCTAGAGAAAACAAGTCTCTATGAGTCCTTATGGAAACTAGGAGTTACTATAATTAAATGGGAAGTTGGACGGAAATCTTTAACATTAGTTATAACGCCACTTCTGAGGCTGATTAAATGAGAAGTACGACTGTTATACAATTAATGATAGTGACTATAGCGATACTCATCATCTATCATGTGTTGTCAGCCTTCATAATGCTTCCTAGATTTATGAGGCTTGCTAAAACAGTAATTATGAGTATAATACCAGAGGGCATTATATTAACTTCTATATTTGAGAACTATAAACTAGTAATCTTAGCAATATTCGCATACATATCTTATAAGGAACTCCGAAAAGGAAAATGTTCCTCTTTAGTAGTATTTGCAACATTACTTTATTCGTTAACTATTATAGGTTATTTTAGAATACTTATTGGGATTCAAGTCTTGTCTAAGAGTATGGAAGCTCTAATTGAGAACCTACTTGCTTTACTAAGTGTAGACCGCAACATAATGCCACTTAGTATTAGCTTAATAGAGGGACTTGTATTGATTACTCTTTATATAATTGCTAGAGAAACAGAGAATTTAAATAAGATAGTAAATTACTTAATGAAAAGTAACTTTCCGAGCGGTGACGTAGAAGAGATAACCACAGGCCATTTATACTCTTTGACCTTTTCATTAGGAGCCTCTCTTGGGACACTAATGTTAGCACTCTATTTCCAAGGTTTAAAACTTATATCCTTATCAGATATAAGAATTTCCTTATTAATTGCGATTATGCTCATAATAGTCATAGGATTAATAATTTATCGAATATATAAAGAATAAATATATAAAGAATAAATTTTATACATTATACTTATGAAAAGGCAAAGCAATATCACTTTTATTTTAATAATTGTTGTTTTAATTTGCTTTTCGATAGGAAGTAATGCTTTATCTAAGCCAATTTTTAGCATTTTATCCACTCTAAAGGATGATGAAGGTGATGCTGCTTTCGACTATATAGATATTATTAGTTCTCAAATAGGA